>Ga0209541_10009511_pt1 | contig 15748 bp, 18 predicted proteins | sample RifCSPlowO2_01_FD_184027 | JGI IMG/M metagenome (GOLD analysis project Ga0209541, IMG submission 184027) | Groundwater microbial communities from Rifle, Colorado - Rifle CSP2_plank lowO2_0.1 (SPAdes) (version 2) | ecosystem: Environmental > Aquatic > Deep subsurface > Groundwater | place...
TATTGTTAATGTTGACGTACATTTTCTTTATCATTTGCAACCTCGCTTATATTTTGTTGCACAAATAAGAAAGTGTAAACCTAATTCAGGATAGTAGATAAACAAAATTGAAACCTAACAGATTATGCCAGAAATCAAAATTAGTTTTTATAGCTATGAATGTAATAAAAACCAAAAGATTGTTGATTGTTTAAATTATATTAATAATGATATTAATATTAATTATCCCTATATTGTACTAATAAAATATAATAATTGGAATGATTATTCGTATAAAACACTTTTTGAAACTTTTTATGTTTATGGAAAAGAGTTAATAAAACAGATAGGAGAGGTTAAAATTATTGAATCTAAAGCGATAGATAAATCAACAAAGCTTCCATCAACATTTGAAACACTTAATAAAAAAAAATATTTTTCAAGGGGAGATATTCCTTTTTATAATTCATTAAAAACTTTAGGAGAATATAGAGACATAATTTTAGAATCATTAAATGATATACATCATTATAATTACACATATGAAAAAATAATTAAAATAGATAATGAGCTGGCATTTCCATATTTGAGTTCTTTATTTAGGCATGATTTTTATAATTTAGATGTTTATTCAGACTATTCAAAAAATGCAAGAAATATGCTTACATAAATAGAGAGATGTACAGATTCAATTAAGGCAATTAAATCGAATGATAGACAATTTCTTTTAAAGTTACTTTATGGTTCAATAATTACAACTCTTGAATCGTATCTGGGTGATGCTTTTAAATATCATATAATGAATAACAAAAATTATTTTCTCTCTTTTGTAATAAACTATAATTTTAAAGAAAATGAAAAGAAATATACTCTAAAAAAAATTGTAATAAGGGGGGATAAATTTAGAGAAGATATTGAGAATGAAGTCAAAAAAATTATGGATGATATAATTTTTCATAGATTAGATGTAGTTAATGGTTTATATAAGGAGATATTAGATATTGAATTGGCAGAAAATTGGAGAAACCTACTACTACCTGTTCTAAAGCGACATGATATTTTTCATAGGAATGGAAAAGACAAGTTAGGCAATAACTTAATAATTGAATCATATGATATTAAGTTCTTAATTGAAGAGATTAAAAAGTTTATAAATGATATGGAGATTATAATCAGTGCAAAAATTTAGAACTATCTCTTTTTCTTCCTTAAATTAAACGTCTTTGCCCCTTTCTTTGCAATTTTACGTTTTACTGCAGGAAACATTTTTTTAATAGTTTTTTCTGCTTTGAATCTGTTATGTGAGAAAATGCTACCAAGTAACTTAAAACCAGTGCCTTTACCAGTATAAGTTTTAGAATTTGGGTTCTTAACTACTTTTATATGCTCACCAACTCTTTCATATACACTTCTTTTAGTTTGACCAGTGTAAATTTTTTCTGAGCCATCTTTTCTTTTACTAATGCCTATATACACTTTTCCAGCTTTAGATTTATTTTTATTATAACAACTATAACATTTCCCATTATTATATTTGGTATACCCCCCACAATCAATACATTCAGCCATAAGTTAGAGAAAATGATTTAATTATATAAAGACTTTCATTGAATACACTAAAAGATAAGCAGAATGGAATATATCAAACAATAATTAATTTTTTATTAAATAATAGACATGGGTTTATTTTAAATTGCAACATATAAGCTTTATTTAATAAAATTTAACATCTCTTCATAAACTTTATTCTCACTCACTAAGTCTTGGTGAAATGTTCCGGCTATTGGTAACGGATTATTATAACATTCTCCCTCCACTATAACATTTTTAGCTCCATTTATCTCCGCACTATATGCCCTAATCACTTCATCGTGTCCATAAGTCATTCCTAATGACTGGTCTGTTTTTTCACCGCATTTGCCAATAATTGATAATGTAGGAACGATGGCTTCATTACCTGAATTTAAATTTTTAATAAATTGGTTATCCCACTGCATATCTTCACATTCCTGCAAACCTAAATGCGTTAATCCGCATAAACCACCTACAAACCAGCCAAAAATTCCATGATTTGGTGTACCAATTGTGACAAGTTTATGTACTTTATTTGACCCCCCATAATTTTTAATATAACCTCTTGATACTAATCCACCCATTGAGTGCGCAACTAAAATAACTTTATCTTTATTAGTATGGTGTAATACTTTTTCTACAATGTCTGCCAATCTTTGAGAGTATATATCTATTGGCTGATTTTGTTCTTTCCCAATAGTCTTACCAGTTTCATCATATACCCCATTATAATATGAAACGCGAACACTAATTGGTTTTCTTGTCTTGCCCCAATCTCCTGCTTTTACTTGATTAATATTGGTTTCAGGTAAAATTATTCCGGCGGAGACATATTTTTTTTCTAAATTTAATTTATTTTGAAATTCTTGAAATGCGCCTATTGAATAATCAAAATTATTCCAGCTAACAGCAGAATGTCCATGAACAAAAATTATTGGGTAAGTTGTACTATCAGTCTTACATTCATTTCCTGCGCAACAACTAGTACATTCATCAAAAACACAACATTGAGTTTTAGCTTCTTCTAAGCTACCTATAGATTCTCCTTGTATCTCTCTCTCCACCACTTCTACATTAGAAACTTTTATTGATTCTAAACTAATATCTTTAATATTGCATTTAGATTCTAAGAAATGATTAAACTCATTAGAGTTTGCTAATATATTTGGTTCTTTTGCGCTTAAACTTTGTAAAATTACTATTTTGGGCTGTGCGGTGAATAAATACTTAAAGAAATCAACCAGTTGCTCAAAAAAATTATTTTTTATATCTAAATTTTGATTAATGATATCTAAACTATACTGGCATAATCTTTCTGCTTCAAAGAATTGCGGATTTATATCTTGAATATTCTTATCATTTAATTTAATTCTTATTTTGCTTATTTGTTGTTTACAATCTTCAATAGTATCTTCCATTCCCTTTTTAACATTTAGATTTATCTTATCCAAAATCTCATTTAATGGCTCTATTTGATTATTTACAATTTGATACTTGTTAATTAATGCGTCATAATCATTTCTTCTTTTTAGATTCCCTTTTACTACTTCTTCTTTAATCTTTTTAAGATTTGAACAAACTGTTTTTACTTGACCTTTATTAAAACTTATTTTATCTAAACAAAAATTATTTTTACATAATAAATCAATTTCTATGCCATAAATTTCAATTGCATTATCCCCTACCACATTTACCTCTGTATCTAAAGTATTTTTCTCATTTATCGATAACTCTTTTAATTGGTCAATTATAAGATTCATAGAAGAATAACTCTCAAAATTTCCATCTTCAAAATTTTTAATTAATATTTTTATATCTTTTACTACTTTTGATTCCTCTTTATTTAATGTATTTAAAGATACCATTATTAAATTTAAAGTTTGAGATAAATCATCTAATCTTGAAACTACTTTATTATGTTGATTAATAATCTCAGTTAACTTGCTTTCTAAGTTGATTGCTTCCTGATTGACATTAATAATATCTTGATTTAGGGATGACCTTAAATTTGACCTTGCTTGGATATAATCAAAATTTAGATTTAGAGTTCTAACTTTATCTGCTTCAGCTTTGTATGTATTATATTTATCGTTTAGAATAAATATTTGAGTAGGAATATCACCGACTTTGATATTATTTGTCAATTGATTAAGTTTGTCTTTTACTTTTTTAACATTAACATCAGCATTAGTTAAACTTGTGCTGATTTGTGGAAGATTTGCATCAACATAATCTCTAGCTTCTCTTTGTTGGTAGGTTAATTTATATGTAACTGTAAGCAGTTTAGATTTTGACATCGGGTTTGAGGTATAAAATCCAGAAGATAAACATGCACTTGATAAATCGCATTGTGTAGATATTTGGAGTTGTTCAGGCGTCTCATCTTTACCATTATCGGGCGCATATATTCGGTAATTCTCAATTTTTATATTACTCGTACTTATTGGATTGAAATATTTTTTATCTTTATTATTTATTGTGTAATAGCATTCTAAATTGCATACTGAATGTGTAAGAGTATTGGTATTGGTTATACTAATTGGAATATTCTTACTTGAACCATATTCTAAATCAATTGAATGAATTTCATAATTTGCTTTAAAATCAAATCCGATTGCGGCAAAGGAATTAGGGATTATTAATATCAAAAAAATGATTAATATTAAGGTTCTTAGTTTCATGTTCTATATTTAATTTTAAAATATTCTATATAATACCTTGCATTATTCAAGTATTAAGGGATACTATTCCACCACTTCTATCTTTTATAAATAATATTCTGCCTGTATATTTTTCTAGATAAAGTAAAAAAACTTCAGATTCGCCTGAACGATACCATTTATCTTTTTCTTTTAATTGTGCTTGAATTATCCAATGTTCTCCTTCAATATACGATTGCATTATATTAAAGTCAGCTTTATCAGTAAATGGACTAAAATATCTTGTAGCTATATTTTCAGCATCATATCTTGATATTGGCTCTTTGAATACATCTTTTATTACATTTTGAATATTAGAAGTTGAACTTTGTGATTCATTATTATCTGCTACATACATAAGTCCAAATATTATTAATACAATAATAAAAGGAATCATAAAATATAAAAAACCACTAGAACTACTTTTAGTACACCTATCTTCGTGTCTTTCTGTTTTATTTTTGGTGCTAAATTCTTTTCCGCAAAACTCACATTGCCATTTCATTTTTTATCATCTCTAATTAAATAATTACTAAATTTACTTGTAGCAGACACAAGTCCGTTATCTACCTTAACTTCACAATTAATTTTATGGTACTTCTCTGGATTACTCTCAGTCCATAACTCTTTTAAAAGGTCTGTTCTTAAAGCAAACCAAAGCTCATAAGAAGATTCACCGTAGATATATTTAAGTGTCTTTAAATCATCAGAGACTAAATTACTTGATGAAAATCCATGTGAACAAATATTAACTAAGCTCTCTCCAAGTAGGATACTTTTTTCAACCACAGGTTTATCACACACACCTACAGAACGCCCAGTACTTGTATCAAAGCATTCATAAGTAACTAATAAATCACGTAAATCTTCTTTACCGGTATTCTCTACTTTAAATTGAACACCTGCAATGTTTCCAGAAATAATGAAACCATCTAAGATATATGTTTTCCCTTCCTCATAGGGGACAAAACTAGCACCCCAAGGCTCATTAATAGTAGTATCATCTCCAATTTTAATCTCTTTCACAGTTAATATAAGTAGATTTTTTACTTCATCTACTTGTTTTATTACTTCATCCTCATCACAAATAAAATTAAAATCTTTGTCTAAGCAACACTCAGTACCTTTAACCATATAGGGACTATTACACTTAATCTCAATCGATTGTTTACTATTATTAAATGCCATTGCAAAAAACCATAAAATTATAGCAATAAAAATAATGGACATAAAGATTGAAACTACTTTATTTGAATTATCACTTTTATGTTTTTTTACCATTAACTCTATTTTCAGTATTTTCTTTATTTAAATCTTTTGGTGCATATTTAGTGAAAATCAATTATATATTCAGCACATATATGGTTTTATGATTAGTAAGATTGATTTAGTTGCATGGATATTAAGAGGTTCACAAAAGAGAGTTATATTTAGATTATTAAAAAATAAAAGAATGATACCTGCAGAACTTTATGAATTTGCGCATGTGATTAATCCAAGAATTACACGCAACAGCGTTTCTGATGTTTTAAGAGAATTTAAGAAAAAAGGTTTAGTTAAATGCATAAATCCAACAGAGAGTAAAGGTAGAATATATGAACTTACTAAATTAGGTAAAGAAGTTGCTAAAGGGGTTTGATTATTTTTTTAACCTCTGTCCATATTTAATAGAATAATGTCTATTTCCAATTAAAGAAAAAACGAAAAATAAGAGAGATATTAATACAGTGATTATAATTGAAATTTTCCTTTCAGAAATTATTCGTTCATCAGCGTTTTGTTCTGCTTCATTTTGTGAACGATTAATATAATTTATAATCTTGTCATTATAGTGCTCATTATAGTGCTTAAACAATTTATCCAGTTTCTCAGTTGTGATATATTCATCTTCAATAGTCTCATCCACATTTTTTAACCAGTCTAGATTTATTGAAAAAGATTGAGTAATACTATCCATTACAGTAACATTAAATGACTTATTTTCATAGTTTCTAAATAAAGTAACTTCTATAACATCATTCATTGCGTAACCAGTATCAAAATTACCTAGCTCGATGATATATAAACCGTCCTTATTCGTTTTCCCTGTTAATGTATCTGATGAACGCAGGTTTAAAACACTTATATCTAAATTACTTGCTTTTATAGCATCAATTGAAATATCAAGTAATATGGGATGAGGTGGTAATAGCATAGAAATATGTGCCGGGATGGTGCCTATATTTGAATCTGTGCTAGATACTAAAACTATTGGAATTATGCCTAAAATTAATAGATGTAATAAAAATTTCATTCCATATCAGGATTATAAGGAAGTTTTATAAGTAATTATAAATTTTATTATCTAGTTTCTAGTTATATACCTCAGATGTTATAAAAATGCCACAAAAAAGTTTAAAGTATAAAGTAAAAAAGAAAGATATCAATTTTAGTTATTTAAAAAAATTTAACTGTTATTTTGGACTAAAAACATTAGATGGACTTTACAAAGAAAGAGAGTTTAGAGGGGCTAAAAAGAAAATTTTTGAAGACAGAAAAGAAAAAATGGGATTTTGCAAACAATATCCTTCTATGATTGAACAAATTGAAAATTTAAAAACTATTTATTTTTTCTCCAGTAGCTATACACCATATAACAAAAAAACAGATTATGAACTTTTCTTATCTACAATAGATGAAGACGAAAAAGTTGGTTATGGTAAACTAACTGATAAACAAAAATTAGAACATCTTAAAAATAAGTTAAAAAATGAAATAGAATATTATAAAGGATATTTAGATATATTCTTTTTAGAAAGAAAAGAGAAAATAGATTTAGTTTGGGGAACTGAATTAAATAAATTGTTATTAAAAAAAGTTAATGAAAACCCTTTAAATATAATCTCTTCATTCTTAGAAGAGGTTGAAAAAGAAAATAGGTTAGAATATAGCAAATTAATCGATGCAATTAAAGATGAGAAGTATACAAATTGGAAATGGGATGTTAGTGTTTATATTAAATATAAACTAAATAATTATAAAACAGAAATTTTAAAATATAATGATATAGCAAGATATTACGAACAAGAATGTGTCTCCTGTGAAAGGATATATCATCCCATTATTAATGGAGCACGGGGAGATTGGGTTCCTTCTGAAAAAGATTATAAGTGGTGCCAAGATAAACTTTGTAATCTTTGTTATTCATTAATTTTTAAGGGGGGATTTATATTACTTAAAACTAAAACTGAAATGTTAAAAGACTTAAAAAATATGTATAACATATTAGGATATATCCCCCCTTCACGTTATAGTTTTGAATTTCAAAAAGAGATTTTAGCTTTACCTATAAATGAATTAAAAAAGATTTTACCTGCCTTTGTAAACATGGTATTGCCAGAAATGTATAAGGTTGTTTTTGGTTCATGGTTTAATGCATTGCTTGAATCAGGAGTTTTAGAGGAGGGCACAAGAAAAACAGGCAGGGGCACAATGTGTTTAGCAAAAGATGGTTGTATTTGTTTATCCCTTGCTGAAAAAAAAATTGATGATTGGTTGTACCACCATAAAATAAGACATAAGAAAGAACCAAAATATCCAAAAGATAATGTATTAAATCCAAATGAAGGATTTAGAGCTGATTGGAAAGTGGGGGATACATTGATAGAATTCTTTGGTTTAAAAGGTACAGAACGATATGACCAAAAAAGTGAAGTAAAAAGACAACTGTGTAAAAAACATAATATCAATCTTATAGAATTACATCAAGGTGATTTAAATTCTTTATCTAAAAAATTATCAAAGAAACTTATTTAAAATAAATGAACAAGTAAATCTAATAAAAAATAATACATTTCTAATTATAGGACTAAACAAATATATATTTGTTTATCTTTGCCACATTTATAAATAAACTTTATATTTTTTTAGGGGGGGTTTGTTTAATAACTTCTAAAATGCAAATGTCTAAAATAGGAAGTATACTCTAACTACTCTAAGAAAAAAAATTTAATTTAATAGGTATACTCTGAATAGTCTGAAAGTGAATTATCTAATTTACCCTGCATACTCTGACTACTCTCAGCTAGACTATTCAGAGTAGTCAGAGTATGCAGGGTAATATGGATTTTTGAAAAAATCAACTAATTGCTGGATACCATTATAATTGGCGGTTTTGAGCTTAAAATCATATGCCAAATAGCAGTTTTTATACTTTAAAAAATTTAGATATAGGAATATAAGGGAGTAAGAGGTTTTTTAGAAAATGTGCATTTTTATATATAAAATTTTTATTTTTTAGAATTCCAGCGTTTAAAATACCCTAATCTTTTTCTTGATTTTTTGTCCTTGCCACGTTTTCCAACATTTTTAGCTTTCTTTAATCCTGCTTTTACTCTTTCAGAGATTCTTTTACGCTCTTGTTGTGCAACCCATGATATAATCGCTATTAATAATTCTCCAATACCTTCATCACTAGTATCTAACCAACTCTCTTGTAAACTTTTAATTGCAACTTTATTACGTTTTAATATTTCTAAATAAGATAAAGTATTCAAAATACTTTCTCTTGAAAATCTGTCTAAAGACCAAACTAATAAAATATCAAATTTATGCAATTTAACATCTTCTAACATTTGTTGAAATTGTGGTCTATTAGATGTTCCGCCTGAAACATAATCAATGTATTTATTGGATATTTGGTAACTCATGCTTTGTGCATATTTTTCAAGCGGGTCAATTTGATTATTAATGTTCTGACGTTCTTCATCTGTGCTAACCCTTATGTAAAGTGCAACATTTTTCATAATTTAACACGCCTTAATGTTAATGCCTTTGGGTGCAATGTGCCAGATATTTCAATAACATTTTGTGTTATTGAATGCACTAAAACTTTTTCAAGTTTGAAGTTAGGATTCTTGGACAATTCAGAAATTCTTTTTAGCCTACAAGATGTAACAAATGTAGTTCGTGGTTGCTCTAATTCGTTAAAATGTGTTTCTCTTTCCGTTGCAGTGATAGAAACATTAATATGACTGATTTCTAAATTATCTGCAACAATCCACTTTTTTATTTTAATTTCTTCAATTTTCATTTTATCAACCTCAGATTATTTTATTTTTGTGATGGGACATTAAACAATTCTATAAAACGTTTTTCAAACATTACATTAATTACATCAAGTCCTTTTTTCAAATCCTCCTTATGATACTCTGAATGTACTTTGCATGATTCCTCAATCCTGCATAATACTAATTTCCTAAACTCATTAATGTTTTCTGTAAGTTTATCAAAAATAGTTTTTTGTATAAAGTCTTCACAACAATTAACAAATTTATGATAAGGTAAAATAGGGGCAAGAATTTTAATTATATCATCACTTACCTTTTTATTGTATTGTTCAATCTTTTCGGTTTCATATTTACATTGTTCTATCCTCTTATTTAGTACCTCAACTTCTTCATTAAGTTCCCGAATCTTAATCTGTAAATAACCTTCCTTCATTTTATCCCCAAATCCATGTTTTATTTTATTTAATTTGTAGGTACACTCTGGCTAATCTCAAAATCAATTATTTAGTTCAAGTAGTATACTCTAATTACTCTAACCAGAATATTTATTGCATAATCTCAAATATTCGTCATAAAAACCCTGTCCGTTTATTTTATTAAATCCATCTTCAATTAATTTAACCCCATTAGGACTTAACCAGACTTTTGAGTCATGCTGTCCTTTTTTTGTGACTAAATAACCCTTCTTTACAATCTCAAAATAAATGTGTTCAGCCCGTGTAAATTCTACAATGTAAATGTTACATATTTTTTCTTTCAAATCCTTAATGCTGAGTTTAGTTTTTTCTGGTGATATTGCATTTGAATCATATAACCAATTTAATGTTTGCAACTCTTGATATTTTATATCAGAGACATAAAAAAAATTGGAATTATTGTTGATACAATCCAATGTTGAGTTTAGCAATTCAAATAAATCGATGTATGCACGTTCAACATCTTCCACTGTAACATTCCTAGAATTCCAACTATATGTCGCACTAATACAACTGAATTTAAAGAGCATATCTAATAACGTTTGACCATAAATCTTTTTCAGATAATAAAATCCTTTCTTGCTGTGGCAGAGTCCAAAATCATTCAATAATCCACAATATTTTTCTAAAGCATCTTTTACATCTGCAACAAAAGACCATTCCCCATTGTGATTTAACCCCTCTAAATAAGAATTAAATTGTGTGATATAAGCATCACGTGACTCTCCATTTAATCTAGCGTTGTAAATGAATTTATCATCACTAAAACCAGCTAAACCGATAATCAAAAATCTCCTTGTAAATCCACATTCAAAAACTTCAGCATTTATCGTGATTGGTTGAGTGAACAAAATTGCAGTGCAGTTTGCAGGATATTTAAGTGGATATTTACTTCCAAAGTCAACCATTCGCTTATGGATGATGTTATTACCTAAAGGGTCTAGTGCGACGCAGGTAAACCCTCTAATTTCACTATGCTTTTCTGCCATTGATTTAAACAATTCTCGAGATTCATCCAATAATAAAACATCAGAATGGAAATATCCCTCAACGACTTTTGGCTCTTCATCCTTTTTTCCCTTAACGACTTTGCCAATCAATTGTTCAGGATGTAATGATAATGCCTCAGAAACTTGAAATATTGATGACAAGTTCTTATAAACTTGTTTTATGTTATTTTTTCCCTTACCCGAATTCATTATAAATATCAATGAAATCCTTGTATCAAATTTAACAGAACCAAAACTTATTGCGCAGTCTTTAATTGACAGACCAACTAAACTATAATATAATGCTTTAAGTACAACTTTATACTCTTCTCCATGTAATCCTAGTGCCTTGTCTAATACTTCAAAGTTCGGTAAATGCTTTGTGAAATACATCAATTCTATTTTTTTAGTAGAATCAAAACATTCCAGCAAGTCATTATAAACTTGTATTACAGTCCCATGGTCTTCAAAGGAATTTTCTATAAAATGGAACACTGCAACAGATTCCCTATCCATTTTAAAGCAATATGATAATTCGTTGGATGTGTTATCATAAAAGTGAGATAAATCTACATGATGCAATAACTCCTTTAATAGATTATTAGCAGAACTTTGATTTAAGTCTTTTTTGCGGCATAAACCCCCGAACGCCATCAATATGTGATTTCTTCTGCCTTCAGTATAATATTTTTTCCAAAATTCTTTTAATTTATTTTGGTTTACATTTTCAATTGATATTGAATCAAATTCTTGCTTTTTATCTACATCAAATGAATCAATAATTTGTTGCATTGCATTAACATTCAAACTTAATTGCGTTCCTGAATTCTCAAAAATTATTTTTTCAGTTTGACCACCATATTTAGCTTTCCAGTGTGGCTGGTGTTCTAATGAGATTAGTTTATGTTTTGATGTAAGTAAACCTCTATCTAATAACAAGTTTTCAGAACTAAAATTCAGTTTTTTAAGTAAATGTTCAACATATTTTAATTTGTAGTATCCTGCATAATTTTTATTATAATGTTGTAGCCCATCTATTTGAAATCGAATGTGTGGACTTTTACCCACATGGTCTGTTATATAAAATTGAACATTTTGGTTAATTAAAATGGTTTTTAGTTTATTAATCCATTCAACAGCCTCTGTTCTATTTTTTTTAAATTCATCTGAACCTATGACACATTCTTTAAGAGAGTCAAATTCAATAACTAGCTCATTTTGTAATATTTCTCTCAAGTTTTGATTTGTGATTGTGCCATTATATAAATACAGAGTTCGGTCTTTTTTCCGTGCGGGTAGTTTTTTTGTGCCATCAATTTCTTCAATGCCATGAATAACTACAATCTTATTGATTTGGTTTTTTAAAAAATCATAATTTTTTTCTTTGTTCATCGTCATCACCATCTAAATTAGAAATTGAAATTATTTCATCTAGTGAAATAATTACCATAGTTTGAAATTTGTCTAGTAGAAACAAGCAGTCATCATTAAGAGACTGAACAATTCCTGTGTATACATAATTGTTTTTGAGATTTAACTTAACTTTTTTAGTTTTTAAATGTTTTAATCTTTCTTTTTTCATCATCTCACCTTCTAATTTTCATGGTTAAAAAAAATAAAAATGGCAAAAACTATTTGCCAAATAATATTGCTTTACATTTCAAATCTAACTTTTTAATTTCCTTTTTGTAGTTTTTTTGTGTCATTATGTGTCCTCCAAATTTTTAAAAGGTGGGAAGCCAATTGGCTTCCCAAACGGCTTATTTATTTGCATTGGTTAGGCACGCAGGTACTATTAGTTTGGGGTCTAGGTTCGCAACATATCAATTAAGGTTTGGTATGCTGTTGGTAACACAACATATATTTCCTCAGGGGTCTCGACTAAGAGCTTAATTTTTTGAATCATTGTCCTTCACTCTTAAAATATTTGGATAATGCAATTTTGAAAACTGCTGACTGGGTAATATTCAGGTCTCGTGCAGTTTTGTCAATTTTTTCCTTTAATTCAGGGGTTATGTTTATGGTTTGAACTGTCATAAATATCTATAAGTGGCAAGTTTATATATCATTTATTTTTAAAGTGTATAACTATACTATTGCTACTTTAAAATATATAATACTTAATATAAATATATTTAATATTGAGTGTATTATCCCATTTTGATTACCCTATAACATAAACTGATTATGCCATATTTAGAGTATATTTATAAAAGTGTATAACTATGACCAAACAATCAAGAACCGTTAAACTTATAGATGGAAAAGATTGGACTCATTTTTTAGTCTACTCCATAAAAGGTATTTCTATGTCCGATGCCCTTGGCAAAAAAATTATTAAATGTGGGTCTTGGAATAAATTTATTAAAAAAGTCAAAGAGAATAAAATATTTAATCAAAAAACAATATCAGTTAATAAAAATAACAGGAGATATAATAAAAATGTTTACAACTTAAAATTTGATGAAGTAATTCTCAAAATTTATTCAGAATTAGATAAAGAGATAAATGAATGTGTTGAGAATTCTAAAAAGAAACTTGAAAAACAAAAAATGAAGTTACTGAAAAAAATAACACGTAAAAAAATTATTGAGAGTAATGAGAATGGAGGTTACAATAAAATAGAATATAACAATGGGAACAAATTGGTTAAAGAAATAACTCATAAAAAACGTAGTGGGAAAAATATTAAAGAGTTAGAGAATGAGATAAATGATGAGATTGGGGGTATATATGACGAAGAATTCAAAAATGAGAGAATATATAATAAATTAACTCAAGAAGAAATTAATGAAATAAATAAAGATAATAGTTATAAAGAATTAACTCCAGAAGATATTGAGCAATTTAATAGAAAAGAGAAACTTATGTTTATCAAAATGGAGATTGTCCGTCTTATTTCAAGGATTAGTCAGCTAAATGAGATAAAAGTTTCACTTCAACTTGATAGCGGTAAACTAAAAAACTCATTAGCTATATATTTACTAACTAATGGAGTGAGGGGGCAAACTTTCAGAGAGATTATAAGTAAATTAATTCTAAATAATAACCCTAATATTAAAATGTTATTGCAGAGGGCATTACAAAATAAAATCATAAAAGTTAGAAATAAAAAAATAATAAATAAATTTGTGTTAGATATTATTTAATTCCTCCCATTAATTTTTACTCAATACCTTTAACTGTTCAACAGTTATTTCTCCAGTTATCAAAGCTTTTAAGACTTCGTCAGCCCTCTGCATTGTTTCTTTAACCTTGATGGCTAACTCTCCATCTAACACTTGACCACACCTACAAAACTTAGCAGTTGTTGGATTAATCTTTCTACAAATTGGACAAACTTTAGGTTTTAAACTTTCGTCTGCCTTAGTTTCATCAATAGCTAAGCCATTCATCTGCAATATTTTGTTGTGTACATGAACTTCATTATAATGTAAATAAGTATTAGGCATATTGCTATTAGCAGACCAACCAAAATAAATTCTTAAATCTCTTTCATTCCATCCATCTTTTGCTAAATGTCCAGCCCTACTATGCCTTAATAAGTGCGGATGTATTCTTTTTTTAATACCAACTCGTTTAGCAACATTTTTTAAAACTAATTCAAAACCATGTTGGCAAAGCTTTCTTCCCATATGTTTCTTACTTAAAAATAAATAAGATTCTGGGTCACTTGTGAAAAGATGATAGTTTAACCATTCTTCAATATAAGGAAGGCTATCAACTAAAGTTACAACTCTAGTCCCCGTTTTGCCTGTTAAACAAACCTTACAATAATGTCCATTCAATTGAAGATTTTTAATTTTTAAACTCATTAATTCCCCATGTCTTGCACCACTTTCATAACATAAGCTTAACATACATCTATCCCTAGGGTTATCTATTGCTTCAATCATTAATTTTATTTCTACAGGGGTAAGCATATCCTCTTCCTTCTTTGTTGAATTCGGATGCTTAACCTTAATCCAGCTAACTATCTCAGGATACTCATTTGTTCCATAATAAAATTTAAAAAATGATTTAACTATTGACTTGTAAGATTCCATACTTGTTAATCTTAACTTTCTATCATTATACAAATAAGAAAAATAAGATATTAAGTCATCTTTGACTATTATGTTAAAAGGCTTCTTGATGTATTTAGCAAAATCAAAACAAGTCCGCATAGCTGAAGAAATTGTATGTATACTTTTATGCTCCAAGCCACTAGATAAAAATTCATAATATCTTTTTAAATCAGTTTGTTGCTCAACCAATAAATCTGAACTATTAAGGTACTTCTGAATTGTCCTCTTAGCTTTATTAACAACGACTTCTTTTTCATCTATCGCTCTATTCTTAGCTATTAGTTCTGCCCTAAAGATTGATAAAACACTAACCTCTAAAAGTTTCCAATCATTAACTCTATCTAATTGAGAAAATTGAAAACTAAAAAAACGTCTCAGTATGTTCTGATAAGTATCGATAGTTGAACTACTACAACTTTTTAAATCTAATAACTTATTATAAAATCCTTTAAAATCGTTTTTATTTACTTCAGAATAAGGTTTTTGGATGAATGCCCCAAAGTCTTTTAAAACTCTAAAAATGGCTTTGACATACTTAGCAGAACTATCAGGACATTCTTTACAATAATGGTTAAAATAATCTTTTAATGGTTGTTTATGGCTCTCTAATAACACCTTAGAGTTATAATAATATTCAAAGTATTTAATTTTTTGATTCATTGTTTAATCCTCCATAAGCAGATTTTTTATATAAAGCAATATTCTGGAGATGTATAACCTTACTACCAAAAAGCACTAATTTTAAGGTATATTGCTTTAATCTGCAAATTAAGAATTAAACTAAAAGTTGTAATTTATGGAGTAAATATGACCTATAGAAAATCTATTTATGTCGATTCGTTAGAATACGTTAACTGAAGGAAATCCCCCTAAATGAGTTTATACAAAACCCCATAAATAGGCAACTTTTATAAACAA
>Ga0209541_10009512_pt1 | contig 15748 bp, 14 predicted proteins | sample RifCSPlowO2_01_FD_184027 | JGI IMG/M metagenome (GOLD analysis project Ga0209541, IMG submission 184027) | Groundwater microbial communities from Rifle, Colorado - Rifle CSP2_plank lowO2_0.1 (SPAdes) (version 2) | ecosystem: Environmental > Aquatic > Deep subsurface > Groundwater | place...
ATTTTTAATTTTTGTGGCGCCCTCCGTCAGCGACTTCTCCGAATTGCTCCGCAATTCTCGACTTTTTCTTTCAGAAAAACAGATTGTCTTTTTCTTCGAAAAAGAATTTACATTGAAATAATCTTCCCGCCCCCAATTTATACTAGATTATTTGCTCTTTGACTTCCATGTTCTAAGGCAGTTTTAGCAACTTCAGTATATCTTTTATCTAATCTTGAATCCTCTGCAATTTGCTTTAATGTTTCTTTTTCTGTATTGTTATTTCTACCTACAATTCTTAAAATATAACCATAGCCATTCTCTTTAGCAATTCCTGTACCTATTTCATTAAGAACCTCAGAACTACAAAGAGGACTACAAGCAATTGAAGCTATCGTTCCCCAGTCTGCTGTATTTGTATATCTTTTGGACAATTTTTGAAATCCTTCCAAATCCCCTGAATTAGAAGCACCCCATAATAAAGCAATTCTTGTTGGGGCATCAATATCTGGAATTCTGAGCCTTTCTTTTTGAGGTGTTTCTACAGAATAAGCAGATTTAATTCTTTCCTTCCATTTGTCTCCATAAAAAGTTGATCCTATATCTAATGTTCTTTCTAAAGATGTTTTTACCACTTCATCTATTGAGCGAGTGACATATTCAAAAAACACTATTACTCTTTCTTTAGCAGGATATTGAAAATCTTTTTGTAATTTTTCAATTAATCTGTCGTCTAAGACAGATAACCCTCTTTCTTCTGTTCCCCGATTTGCAATAAGTGCATCCGTTCTTAGTTCAATTAAACCATTAACTGCTTCGATAGCTCTTCCAAATTGTTCTCCATTAATTGCTCCTTCCATCATTAATCTTTCTAGCCCTTCCTTTATTTTGGGTTGTTTTAAGCCAGATAATGATGTTTCTTCTCCCTCAATTTTTCTGCATAATCTATCATACCAATAAAACACTAAAAAATCTCTTGTTCCACCATTACAATATTTTATATTTTTTGCACCATTTCTTACTCTTTGCTTAAAATATTGATCAAAGTATAATCTATTAAATATTATATTCACTAATTCTCTATGTGGAGAATCATATTTTTTCTTTTTAGATTCTATTTCTTTTCTAACACTTTCATCTCCACAAATAAATCGGGTTTCTAAAACTTGATTTCCTTCAACAAGACTTGTCCTCAAAAAAGTCTCTATATCTTCATATGTACTCCAAGGAGGAACATCTACTTTTGAAAAATCAAAATCACCCCATCTTTTTTTGAGTAATCTTTTCAGTCTATCGCTTTCTTGGGTTGTCGAAGGTTCTACAATTAAAATATCTGCATCAGAATCGCCCCCGGTAAGTTCGTACCTTCCGGGAGATCCGTAAGCAAATATAGCCATCGGAGAATCAATCCCTTCAGATTTTTTAGATTCTTCAAAGACTTCTCTAACAATCTCATCAAATTTAAGGGTTTCTTTATAGATTCTGTGAGTCCCCCATAACCTTCTCTGACTATAAAAATTTAGCATTGTAAATTTCTCCCATCAATCTTTTATGAATTTCTTCTTTGCTTCCAGAAGTTTCTATTAATATTACAGGTCGCTTTTTAGCAATCTCAAAATATCTTTCTTTTGTTTTTTCAATATATTCCGCATTTTCATGAAATGCTCTGTGTTTGTATTTTCCAACTCTTATTCTCCGTTCATCAATCCTTTCTAATGCTTTAGTAGAACTGCAGTATAATACAAAACATAAATCTGGGACTATAACTCCTTCTTTTTTACTTGCCTGCTCAACTTCCCACATATCCATCTCACCGGATTCGAAAACCATCCCAGTATAAACTCCCCTATCCATTAAAACTAAGTGACTATTTGACTCAGGTAACAATCTTTGATGAATTTCGCCTCTCGCTCTAATAAGTCTTAAGACATCATGATTAGTCATGTTAGAAATTCTCCCCGTTTTTTTAAGGTCTTCTCTAACTTCTTTCATAGGAGATATTTCATTTAATTCAGGCATTAGATAACAATCTGGAGAAAACTCATTGTATAATAATTCTATTTGAGTAGTTTTTCCAGCTCCAACTATTCCTTCAAGACAAATAACCTTTTTGCTTAGTTGTTCTTTCATATTTACTACTTAAAAAAGGTTACTTATAAATTTTCCTATAAAGAAACACTTGGAACATTTTTATGATGTTTGTTTTCAAAAACCATATCACTAAAATTTACTCTGATTGACGAACAATGATTAATTTTAAGATTGAATATAGAATTTTTTATTTCCATTCCTAATAAATCTCCAATTAATATTTTTAAAAATGCTCCGTGACTTACAACTAAAATTTTTTTGTCTGTTTCGCCATATTTATCTAATAACTCTTTGATAAATTCTCTTGCACGAAATCTAACTTCTATTAAACTTTCTCCATTATTAACCTTTCTTGTTTCAAATGTTCCTTCTAATTGGTCCCAACTAACATCTTTATAATTTTTTCCAGTCCAGTCCCCATTATATTTTTCCCTTATCAGTTTTGTAAAATTTATATCTAAATTATAGAATTTATTTATACCTTCTGAAGTTATTTTGCATCTCGGAATATCACTAGAATAAAAAACATCTATTTTTTCATCTTTCAACATTTGACTAACTTTTTCAATTTCCTTCTCTCCCTTTTCATTTATGTCTCCGTGTTCTGGTCCTTGGATAGTTCCATCTACATTATTTTTTGTTTCTGCATGTCTGACAAAAATTATTTCCATAAAAATAGAACAAAGAAAGAGATATATAAAACTTTTCACCCCCAGATTATTTCATCTTCTTTCTTAAAAAGAAAGAAGCAAAGAAGACGCACACATCTCTTATTTATTTGGACAGCGTCCCGCCGTCCTGAAGTGCCATCTTTAAAATTAATAAAAGTACCTTCTCACAACTCTACGAAATTCTTTCAGAATTTTGGGGGCGCTGCGCTCTCGCTTCGTTCGGGACAGATAACAGCAATTTAATGGAAAAATGCTCGGCTCGCATTTTTCCCAAATTTCTAAAATGCGCATGTTAAAAATAGAAACTATTCTTTAATATTGATTATGGTCAAATTTCCGAATATCTTCCGAACAGTAACGTAAAAGCTTCGGTATATTGAAGGAAATACGGAAATAATCAAATTCTTAAGAACTGAACGATGTGCTGTTCCCTCTCTCAATTATCAACTCACCTCTATCTCCAATGTACTGCGCGCTGCAACCTGGTAGATTGATTCGTAATGCAGGGGTTGTCTTTGTCTTGATCTTGTAGCTGACAATCCTCTCTTCCTTGTCTGCTAATGCCCCAACATCCCAAATCAGCCTTAGCCCGCCAGAGCTTCCCTGCTGTATATGGTCAGGCTTCAGGGTGCTGTACTCTTTAGAGAGTATCACATAGCTCGGCACCAGGTCAATTATCTTCGCCTCACGCAGCGTTTTTCCAGTCTTGTTCTTTAAGTGAATCATCACTTTCATGTCGCTCATGCCCTCTTCCTGGTCATGTCTTATATGGAATATCTTCTTCCTGACATGCAGTCTTTTGTTCCACCAGTACCACAGTCCCCAGCAGACTAAAATAATTATAATAAGAATGATCAACGAAGTCCTGTAGTTGGTTATTGCAGAAACAGTATGGATCTTTCCTCTTTGCACTGTAAACTTCCATACATACGCTCCTTGCTCGTATTCTGCTTCAGGCTCAGTCCTGCTGAAAAAACGTGCAAGCCCGCTGACTTCATATCTAACTTCTTTCTCAATAGGCGAGTTCCCGGTGTTTGTGTAAGTCAGCGTTGTTGTTGTAATCAAGAATCTCTCATTCACCTCTCTCTGCTCTTCAAGCTTCTCATGCTCAGTCACAAGAATCTCAGTTGTGTACACTCCCTTTATCTCATTGTCCTGGTAAACGCGAATCGATAGAGGATATGCCCCAGGTGCAGTATTCTCATCAACCTCAATGGAGAATTCCTCTTCAACATCAACACCTGGCTTGAACGTCAGTATTCTTGTGTCTGTGTACACAGGGCTTGTGACATACACTTCAGCATTGGGCACCACTATATTTCCCTTGTTTATGAATGTGACAGAAAATGGAACCTTCCTTCCAGGCTGCACCTTTTCAGGTAGCGCTGGCAGGATTTCTATAAGCTGGTTCGCAGGCAATATCCTGATGAAAAGCGTATCTTTAATCTCAAGGTCCTTGTCCAGGGTGGAAGTAAGCTCAATAGGCAGCTCATACGTTTTGCTTTCCCGCGCGCTGCTTAATGTCCTGACATACACAAATACAGTCTCGCTTGTGTATCTTTTTACCTCAATAGCCTGCTTGCTAGTCCTCAAGTCAGCTGCGAAATCAGAAAATGGATACAGGCTTAATTCCCTTGCCTTCACCTGGAAAACATCGTTCACAGTCTGGTTGTTTGCAATTGTAACAGCAAATATTGCCTCTCCCCCTGCAGGAATGACGCTGTCCACAGGCTTAATGGAAATATGCACATCCTGCGCAGCAACACCGGGAAGTAAGGCAAGTGCCAAAAAAAGAAAAAGCCCCAACCATCTCATGGCGCAGTACCTTGCAGGGAAATATATAAACCTAACGGTGACAAATTGGAGCCTGGGGAATCGCTGCATTTCCATGCTTGCATTAGCCCAATTCTTCCAGCAGCTTCTTGTCCATTATGTGTTCCTCCTTATTTTATACATCACTCATGAATCCTGATGGTCTTTCCTTCCAGTGCATCTTAATCAGAGAAAAAACTTTATTCTTTATTGGCACTCTAGTTCTGTTAAAATTTTCTATTAAGCACAAATTTTCATAAAACCAGAAAAACCACCTCTTGCCGTGCTTGCTTTGTTCAAAGATTTCATCGTACATCACATCATAATCCAAACCTTCCTTGATTAGCCTGTCGCAATCAGGAATATCTCCAGGCCTGGAAGCCACAGCCTTGAACAGGAAAATATCCTCATTTGAAAGTAGATGAGCAGTCAGCTTGCCATAAGCCTTGTATTTCATGGCTCGTTTGATCATGTCTGGAGTAATGAAGAGCATCCTGCCAACCTGCTTCAAGAAAACATCAATTCTGGAATCTTCCTTTACATAAACAGCAAGAGCAGTAAGATAGAACTCGCTTTCTCTGTCTGTTATTGACTTAAAACCTCCCTTATCCATGGCCTTGTCAAAGACATCAAAGTCAGACCGGTTTGCAACAATAATATCAATATCCTTGGTAGCAGCCTTTAGTCCCTTGAAGGAAAGGGCACAGCCCCCTATCATGTAGATGTCAATATGCCTCTCTATATTGGCACCGACATTCACTAGTAAGCCGTCCAATTCATCCTTGTTAAACATTTTTCACCCCATACATATGAGCAATCCTCTTGAAATTGTTCCTGTCAAAATAAGGCAGAGCAGATTCTTCCTTAAGGCTCCTTATCATGCTGGTAAATAAAGTGTACTTGCCATACTTCATTGCAATAGGAAGTACCTTGCTAAAATGCATCTTGTTCTTCAGATAAAAGGTTAATGCTAAGCTTAAAGTTCTTGAATCGTCAACCTGGAATAATGAGTGAACAAAGACCTCTTCCTTGGACAATCTGGCTTTAGGAAGCCTGCAAAGAGCCTTGACAACAAGGACCTTGACGCCATAATCTTTATACTTGGCAAGGCCGCTCAAACAACCCTGGACAAGGCTCTTGTCGTCAACCTCAAACAACAATTCATCCTGATAGCGCCACTTCAAAGAGCCATTAATCACAGCATAATTCTTATAAGAAAGAAGAAAATCCGCTAACAAAGGCCAAGCCTTTCTGTTAACCATGAAAAGATCTCCATCTCTGGCAATTATCCCCCTGTTTTGAAGCATTGGCTTATACCTGGCAATCATGTGCTTAGAAATGCCGCTAAGACTGGAAGAGGCATCAATGGTCGTCCAGTCTCCGCTTAAGGCAGCCAAGAAAAGAAGCTTGCTGTCAGCTAGCAATTCCTCAAAACTGATTGTATGATACTCAAAGAGAAGCTCCTTAAGCTTCAGGGCATGGTCAGTACTTGAAGCCTCAAAGGAAATGCGGCTGCCAGCAGAAAAATATTTTTTCTTGGCAATAAATCCTTCTTTTTCCAAATCACTAAGGACTTCAGAAATGAAGTTACGTGACTTCTTATTCAAGGAAGCCAATTTCTCAATAGTATTGGTCCCCCGAACAACCTGGGTAAAAATCTTGATCATGGGCTTTGACAGTCGCATAATGTAATTAATACGATTTAGTATATAAATATATCGGTATAATTACATACTAATAAAGTTTGGGGAAGCGCGGATTTGAACCGCGATCGCCAGCATTCTGGGCATCTTCACCCCATGCTGGAAGCATAACCAAGTTAGCCCACATCCCCGGCAAGGTTCTGGTGCTAGAAACAATTTAAGAAACTTGCGATATGTGGTCCTTCTTCTCAACTTTTAATATATGCTGAACAAATGTCTCAACTCTGCTTTCATGGCTCACAATGATGATCTGCCTTGCATTCATCTCCTCAAGCACGATGCGCAGCCTTCCAAGTTGGTCATCGGAAAATCCGTCTGTCGGCTCATCCAGGATGACAAGATCGCGCGTCTTGATGGTGCTCATCAGCTCGTTAATCACATGGTTCAGAGCAAGCCTGTATGCCAGAGCGCAGGCTGTCTTCTCTCCTCCGCTTAAGTGCTCGTAGCTGGTTTCATATCCGTTCTGCTGGATGCTCGGGGAAAATGAGGCATCAATCATCACATCAATCACGTCGCTGTCCATGAGTATCTCGAACCACTTCCTGAAAGCTGCATTGAAGTCAGCATGCACTTTCAGCATTATCTTCTTCTCAGCTAACTCCACAAGGGGAATAAACACATTCTCTAGCGATTCTTGGTATTGGGAAAGCTTTGTAAACTTCTGCTCAATCTGGCTTCTGTGCTTTCTCTGCTCTTCAAGCCGTTCAAGAATGGAGAGAACATTCTGCAGTTGTGTGCTGATGCTCATATGTTCAATTGCCAGGCCGCGCTCCTGCTGCTGCAGTCTCTCTACAGAAGAGCGCTGAACCTGAATAGTTTGACGCAGCTGGTCAAGGGAAGCAGGAAGGCAAGCTGCCATCTTTTCGCGAAGCTGAATAAGATTAGACCTGACATGCTCGGCATCCTGCTGTAACTGAAGAATCTGCTGCTGTTGCTCCCCCATTGTCTTATGCTGGAATTGTGAAACCTGATGCGCGCTTTCAAGCTGCTGCAGCCTCTCATTTTCATCAGCATAGTTCTTCCTTTCCTGCTCAAACATCTGCAGTGAATTTTCAATTCCAAGAACATTCTGTTCCTGCTCCTGGACTCTAGCCTGCTCCTGCTGGTGTATGTTCTTGATGTGGTCCTCGCTTACCTGCTGCTTGCACGTCGGGCAGATATCAATATCTGCTAGCTGAGCAAGCATTTGCTTGGATTGTGCAATGATCATTTCAGCACCAGCCAAAGACCTCATTTGCGCCTGCAGTTTCTGCTCTGTATCATGAAGAAGCTGTTTTGCTGCTGCTTTCTTCTCAGGATCATACTCAACACTCTTCATCTGCTGCTGCAATTGTTTCTGCTGTTGGCTTAACTGCTGCATGCTCTGCTGGAACTGCTGCAGCCTCTGCTCCTCGTACTGTATTGTGGTCTGCAGATGCAGCCTCTCACGCTCTGCTTCTTCCTGCTCCTGCTGCTTTTTCTCTGTGTCAGTGCGCTGCTGCTGCGCCTGTGCCAGAAGTGCCTGCATCTGCTGCAGTCTCGGAAGAATATCCTCATGCTGCCTGGCAAGAATATCTTTTTCCTTCAGCTTGTCCTGGTACTCCTGCTCAACATGCTTCAGCTCATCAAGCTGTGCCTGGAAAATCTTTTTCTTTTCGCGCATCTTGCTGGTGACAATAGCTGCATTATCCAGAATGCGCTTGTACTTGTCAATCCCAAAAACCTTCCTAAGCACGTCAAACCTGTGCTCCTGCTCTCCAAGAAGTATGCTCTTCATCTCCTCCTGCGGCGTGTAAATCGTGTACCTGAAGATGATGCTCTTGCTCTTGGTCAGTAATTCTTTAGGATAGCTCAGCAGGTCAAGAACATGCTGCTTCAGCTCAGTGGCTCCAAGATATTTTTTCTGGCTTCCGATTTCAATATAGCCTGTGTCCTGTGTAACGCTTGATGCTCTCTTTAGCCCCCTGTGCACAGTAATCTCCTTTCCATCAATCTCAAACTTCAGTGTCACGCTTCCTTTTTCGCATCCGTTTCTCAGCAAGCTCTCTCCATCCACCATTCCTTTCAACAATCCAAACAGCGCAAACTCGATTGCAAGCAAGATCGTGCTTTTCCCCGCGCCAACATCTCCTGACAGCAATGTGACTCCCTCAGGAAAGGATATGTCCTGGCTGGCATAGCTCCTGATGTTCTTCAGAATAAGCTGCTTGAGGAACATTACATCCACGCTCCATCAAGCTGTGCATGCTTCAGAAAGTCTTTCACCACTCGCAATTCAAAGTCATAAACTTTCTCACCCTCATCTTTCTCTTTATTAAGAACATCCATGAGAGCTTGGACCATGCGCTCATCCTGCAGCATTGAAGGATTCTCTTCCAGATGTCTTTGGATAACTTTTTGTTCAATCTCCTCAACAGTCCCAGGCTCAACATGAATCTCAGCCTGCTCCCTGCTCTGCAGCTTTGACTTGTTCACTAGAACATGATATGCATCTTTTAACTCAGCTAAAATCATCCTGAGGTTTATTTCAGAAGCGCTTCCAGTGCTCAAGGTGCCAGCTATTCTCAAGGTAACCAGGCAGTCCTGCACGCTATGCTTCCTGGCTTCCTCTAGGATAGCATGCTGCGCCTCAAGCGAAGTCTTTCCATCAACATCAACAAAAATGCACACAACGTTCTTTGGATGGATTTTAATGTGCTGGTATTCAAGCTTTTCATTAGCAATGTAAAATCCGCCTCCTTGGAACATTTCAAGCTCCTGGAAGTTATTCGGAAACAATGCACCTGGATAAGCTATCAGCCCGTATCCTTCATAGTTTTCAGCATGCGCATAATGAGGGTGCCCCCCTGCATAATACTTGAATCCTTTTGGGAAATTTTCAAGAGGCTCGCTTGCAACCATTGCAAGATGCTTTGGCTTCAATTCTTCGAGCAGGGTATGGAACAAAAAAATCTTGAATCCAGGCTCCTTTTCAAGTGCATCCTTGTCAATCTGCTTGTAAATGTTTGTGTCAAGGCCGCATGCCAGCCCCAGGATTCCTGTCAGCTTGACCTTGGTCTTTGGATCTTCAGTAAAATGCAGTTTTCCATCATAAAATTTGAAAACATTCTGGCATAGTCCAGCCTTTTCAATAACTTCAATCATTGTCTTGCCAGAAGGAGAGAAGTCATGGCTTCCTGGAATCAAATATACTGGGATGTTGGCATCTTTCAGCCTCTTCAGCTGCGCTGTTGTATCCCTTATCAAGTCAATCTGAGGCAGTGCAGAGTCAAACAAGTCTCCTGCAATCACAATGAAGTCAACGTTTTCCTGCATGCACCTTTCCACTGCAATCTGGAAAGCCTTGACGCTCATCACTTTCATCTTTTCCTCTCTCCATCCGCCGATGTGCACGTCAGATAAATGGGCAAATTTCATTGCTTGCTAAACCCCAATGCATGGAAGGAAAGGAAGTTTTTAAGAATTTGCATGCTGGTTGTCAGGTAGAGACTCCACATCTGCAAGGTATTTAAGCAGGTATTCCTACAAATGAGCATGAAAAATGATGAGCAATTCGGCTACAGGTTTGAAAAAGGCAGATTATCTCTGGGATTTCAGTTCACTGCAGTAACAACTTATGAGGAATACAAGGGCATAGCTGAATACTATAAACTGATGGTCAGCGCCCGTGAAGGAAGAGAAGTGGACTCTTCAGAAGTAGATGTCTCCCCAAAGCCAGGAGAGATTGTAACAAGGGGATGTACTGTCGTAGTAGGATGGTATGATAATACTGCAGCAAACCCTTATTTCAATGATATCAGGCAAAGAGACCCTAAGGCGCTGGTTAGGCTAAAAGAATATCTCACAGAAAGAAAAGAGAGAATTAATCCGCAAACATTTGAGTTCCAGCTAGTAAAAAAAGTCATCAAAGGGCTGGAATCGCTTCTGTAGTTCAGGTATCATGAGTTCCCAATCGCTAGTGAATAAAGCTTATAAGCCAAAAATCATTCAAACATACACGTATGTGCGGCATTGTTGGGGTGTACGATCCGTACGGAAAAGCAGGGGAAATCGCAGTCAAGGCAGCTGAAGAGTTGCAGCATCGCGGACAGGATGGTGCTGGCTTATTTCTGAATGCAAGAGATGGTCCAAGAGTCCATAAGGGCGCAGGATTTGTCCATGAAGTATTCCATGGCATGGATATTCCCTCTGCAACCATTGCAATATCCCATGTTCGCTACGGCACGCAGGGTGCATCTGACAAAAAAGGAAAGAACCAGCGCAACGCTGCCCCGCTTGAAATTATTATCGAAGGCGAAATGCGCGGGGCAATAGCACACAACGGCGACCTTGTAGGAGCAATGCCATTGCTTGAAGCATACCAGGAAAGAAGAAAAACCGATGTTGACACAGAATTGTTTGTGCTGAGGTTTGAAGACAGCAATGAAAAAGGTCTAGTAAATAGGGTGCGTGATGCCTTGATGCCAGTTGCAAATGGAGCATATTCAATGGTAGGCATCTTTGATGACGCCTTGTTTGCCTTCCGCGACCCTCTTGGAATCAGGCCGCTTATGTACGGAAAAAGGATGAATGGAACATGCATAATCGCGTCAGAATCGCAAGCACTGGAAGGATGCCAGGAAATAAGAGACATAGGGCCAGGCATGATGCTTATCCTCACCGCAGCAGGAAAAAGCTACGAGCAGATATTTGCAACCACCAGAAGGGCGCATTGCGCATTCGAGCATATTTACTATTCTTCCCCAGCAGCAGAAACTGACGGGATTTGGGATGAGGGGGTGCGCCAGCACCTTGGAAAGATTGTCGCTGGCTACATTGATGAAAAGCCAGATGTAATCATTCCTGTTCCAGACTCAGGAAACAGCTTTGGCATGAGCCTTGCTTACCATCTTAAAGTGCGCCCTGTTCCAGGATTGTTGCGCAACCATTACATGGGAAGAAACTTCATTGTTGAAGGCAACCGCCAGGAGCTGGCAAGAAAGAAGCTGAGGCTAAACAAGAAAGTATTCAGAGGTGCCCATGTTTTGTTTGCAGACGATTCCATTGTGCGCGGAGACACTTCAAAGGAGCTGGCAGGCCAGGCATACGATGCAGGAGCGCGCCTGGTGGACATTGCAGTCTCATATCCATTATGGTCGCATCTTTGCAACATGGGGATTAATACTCATCTTCACAGGGAACTGCTTGGCTATCGTGCTGAAGGCTCATTGAAGAATGCTGCAAGTTTGGTAGGGGTAAGAAGAATCTATGTCCCAACAGCACTGGATGTGCGCAGGGCAATGGTAGCTACAGCAGCAATGAACGGAATCTCTCGCAAGGAATCAGATTTCTGCATGGCCTGCGTCGACGGCATCTATCCAATTCACAGCCCTTTGATGAAAGCCATTCCTGCAAAAGCAGAAGAGTATGCAGGAAGCAGGTCAGTGTAAAGCAAGCTGCAAGCCAAACACCCGCCCAGCAAGTGAAGGCTCTCTGAATTTCAGTGTCAAGCCTGCAAGTACAGGATAGATTTCTTCAAGATGTTGTCGGAGAATCCTTATATGATTGCACTGGATATGCTCTACATGGCAGAACCTTCCCTGCTCTACATAGATGCCAACTTTCCATCTGGTGGCAGTATTATAATGATATATCCCTGACCCAGATCGGCAGCAGGCAAAGAAGCAGGAAAATACAAGTCAAGCAGGATAAATCAGTGTTCAACAGCATTTAGAAAGTATTCCAGGTTGTGCACATCAATTCTGGTCATGGATTTCACTTCACAGTTTTACTTTCTGCCCGTTCCTCAGCACATGCACTCTTTTCCTATTGTACCCAAGCTCCTCTGCAAGTGTCACAACTCCCTCAAACATCCTGTGCTCTCCCTGGCAGGGTATGATATGCTCAGGATTGACCATGCTGATAAAGTCCCTTAGGTCTTCCCTGTAGCAATGGCCAGAAGCATGCACGTCCTTGAATAATCTCAGCCCCCTGTCAATTAGCTTCTTTTCCATATGCTCCCTGTGCGTGATGTTGGGCTCTGTGGGAATAACCCTGTTGCTGAATATGACCAAGTCATCTCTCTTGAATGCAAAAGGCAGCTCTCCTGACGTCATCCTTCCAAGCACAGAATGCGGCTCTCCCTGCCCGCCAGTCGCAACAACAACGCACCTGTCAAGCCCTTTCTTATGGTATCGCTTCAATCCTCTTCTAATCTCCTCTCCATACCCAAACAAGTCAGATGTCTTTGTGTAATGGCTCACCCCTACATTCTCTGCAGCAGTCACGTACTTCATGAAGCTTCTTCCAAGCAATACAACATCCCTTCCTAGCTTATTTGCAAAGTCCATCACGCTCTTTATCCTTGCCAGGTGGGAGGCAAAGCATGTCACTACAATTGCCTTCCCGTCAGTGTCCTCATCAAGCATAACTTCCCTTAGCATCTCCCTTGCAACCTTCTCGCTAGGAGTCTTGCTCTCAGTATTGGAGTATAATCCATCCACAACAAGCGCTTTCACTTTTCCTGACTTTCCCAATTCTTTGATTCTCTGGTAGTCAGGCTTCTGCCCAAGAACAGGATGGTTGTCCAGCTTGAAGTCATTCGCATACAATACAATTCCCTCTGGAGAATGGGCAGCTATCAGGCTTGTTGAAGGAGTGCTGTGCGTGATGTTGATGAACTCAAGCTCAATGTGCTTTCCAAGTTTGAGTGAAGTGCCGTTGTTAATGCTGTGCAGCTTGTTATTTATCTCAATCTTGTCATCCTTCAGTATGTTCCTTATGACCTCTATTGTGAATGGTGTTCCTATGACTGGGGCATTGTACCCGCCTGCAAGGTAGGGGATGGCGGCGCAATGGTCAAGATGGCAATGAGAAGTAAGTATTCCTCTGACATTCTTCTTGTAAGACTGCAGAACAGAGTCATCTGGTATTGCCTGAGCCTTGATCATGCTTGACTTTCCAGCAGTCAGCCTGTTTCCTCCGGATTCCTCAAAGTCAGCAAGCTTCTGGATGTTGAAGCCCATGTCAAAGCAGACAGCCTCATTGCCAAAGGAAGCGAAGGTCATGTTCCTGCCAACCTCGCCATAGCCGCCAACGCCTATAATGTCCATGCAAAAATGTGCTAAATTTGATTTATATGGATGATGTTACTACTTGAGAAGGAAAGTCCATAAGGCTTTTAAGGCAGGAAGAAAGCATCAGCCAGATGGAATCATCCCTGGAACAGCGCCTGGCAGGGCTAATGCAAAATATCAGGAGCCTTTCTTCAGAGGAATTTCAGGAGAGATTCAGGTCATCAAGAAGATATAGGCAGGCCATTGCAAATGCATTGGAAAAAGCGCTTGATTATGTAAAATCAGGCAAGGTATCAGCAAGAGCCAATGGCAAAAACCAAGCAATTCTTGCCCGCATCCCAGACGAGGAGCTCAGAAAAGATGCATCATATCTTTCAGGCAACGAGATGGCAAGGAAATATGGCATAAGAAATAGCTCTGTAGTCTATGAGGAACTGCAGAGAAGGAAGATAAGCAAGTTTGGAGCAAAAAACTGGAACAGGGACAGCATGATCCTGGCAGGCTGCCCTGCAGCAGAGATAGCAGAGGCAGAGGGAGTGATCAGGACTGCAATCTCCAATTACATACACTACCATAATCTGGCAGGGATATGGTATGAAGCGAAAAAGCAGAGGAAAGAAAGGGAGGAACAGGGAAAGGCTGCAGCATCCGCAATTGTTGCTAATATTGCTTGCTGTATCGATCATTTAGCTCAGAAAAGAATTGAGTCGCAGGCAGAAGCTGATGCAATCCAGTATCTTGGGATGCATAACTTTAATAGGAGGATAGACCGGAAAAATCTGCTTTTGCTCTTCAGCGAATACAGGAAGATGATGGAAAAGGGAGAAAAAATAAGCGCCACAAGATTCTCAGAAAGAACAGGAAGGAGTAACCTGGCATGCACAAAAAAGGTCATACAAGAAATAAATCTTCCGCTTCCTGATCATTGGAGAAAGTACTAATCAAGGATAATAAAATGGAAGAGCAAAATCTAGAGGGAAGGCTTGAAGGCATTGCTGCATCAGGTGAATCAGATTCTTACCAGCGAAGGAAGGAATTGGTTATTTGCGGATATTCATTAAAGGAGATAGCAGAAGCAGAAGGCATAGCCTATAGTACATTATGGGCATATCTAAAGAGAAAGCCTGAGCTAAGAAGCCTATTGAAAAGTTGCAAAAAAGGATTGCACAATTATACAGATGAAGTGCTTGCGCAGGACGCAGCAACTCTTCCTTATACTGGGATGGGGAAAAAGTATGGACTACCAACATACTTAATAGAAAAGGAACTAAAAAGAAGAGGGATTAAGAAAAAGAGGGTTCATCTAAAATCACAGGAACTAAGAAATGCATCTGATGAAGAATTAAAAGAAGCAATGGAATTATTTTCCTCTAAGGAAATGGGGGAATACTACGGAATAAGCTATTCAACTTTCCATAAGGAAGCAAAAATGAGGAATTTGGGACCTAAAAAGTATGCACCAACACCACAAATTCTTGAGAATCGGAAAGCGCAATTGGGATTATTGACAAGATTACTTGCTGAAAAAGAGACATTGCAGCAGATAGGTAATGAAATGGGATTCTCAAGACAGTGGGTGTCATATCTCATTGCCAAGTACGACCTGAAAGGAACATGGAAAAAATCAATTGAAGATAGAAAAATGCTGAAAAGCAGATATAAGCAATTAGTCTACAACCACGTCTGCCATCTGCTTGAGCAGAAGCTGGAAACAGCATCCCAGGCAGAGAAATGGGCAATACAATACATGGAAAGAATCAATTGGAATAAGAATACAAACATAGAGCGAATTCTTCGGTTTTTCCAGTATTATTCAGAAGTGAAATCGCAAGGAAAGAAGATTTCTGTATGGGAATTCGCCAGAAATGTAAGGATTGGCGGATCGCATGTAAACGAGATTGTTGACAGAATAGGCTTGCCAACCCCAGGCTATAGGAGATATGACAAAGGACCAAGAAAAGGATCAAACCGCCGCAATGCGCGCGTAATCAATGCCTACCAAAATACAGTTTTTTCCAGAAATGATATAGCATACTTTGAAGGTACTACAGCAGCGAATGTTCGGAGGATAGCAAAAAACTCAAGGAGAAGCTGGCTGCCGGCAACAAATCCGAGCCTTGCGCTCACAAGCCAGATATACGAGGCTGATGACCTTGGCTTTTCCAGAGAAGAGATAGTGCAACTGCTGGAAATTAAGCCAAAGAAAGTAGACATAGCATTGCAGCTGCGCCAGAAGCTGGAATCGCTGATCATCAACGAACTGCGTATCCTTAAGCAAGATCATTCCATCAATAAGCCATACCTTTAGGCCTGCGCTGCTCTCTTGCTTAGGGCATTTGCCAATAGCACAAGAACAAAGATGCCTGCGACTGCTCCGACAATAAGCAATATTGTCTCCTGAACCCCAGCAATCCCAGTCTGGAATATCATCAGCTTCTTCAGCAAAATCTCGCCTATG
>Ga0209541_10009515_pt1 | contig 15745 bp, 19 predicted proteins | sample RifCSPlowO2_01_FD_184027 | JGI IMG/M metagenome (GOLD analysis project Ga0209541, IMG submission 184027) | Groundwater microbial communities from Rifle, Colorado - Rifle CSP2_plank lowO2_0.1 (SPAdes) (version 2) | ecosystem: Environmental > Aquatic > Deep subsurface > Groundwater | place...
ATGAAAAACGTAAATTATCTGATTTAGTTATTCTGGTTATCAATGAGCTTACAGAATAGAAAGTTTTATAAAGTTCTAAATATAGGACTATTTGTATCTAAATATAGGACTGATATTGAAATGGAGATAAAATGTATATCTTAAATAAAGAAAGTAAAATAGCGGCATCCTTCTTGGAAAGACCTTGGAAGAAGCTTACTTATTTGGAGATACGAAAGATATCAGGAAAAAAATCTAAGAGTTATATTTATAGGACATTAAGCCATTTAATGAATGATAATGTTATTCAAACTGAACAAATAGGAAAATCACTATTATATGGTTTAAGTTTAAATTTATTACAGACTCAGTCATATTGCGGTTTATTAAGTGAGTCTATTGCATGGGAATCAAATCATATTCCTGTGAATATAATTGAAAAATTAGCTGAAAAAATCAGAAAAATTACCCCTTTTTTTGTTTTTATAGTCACTGGAAGTTATGCTAAGAGAAAAGAGAATAAAAAGTCTGATCTTGACGTTGTTATTATTTGCGATGATGCTGTAAAACCACAGGCAATTATGGCAGAGATTAAATTAGAAGGTGAATTGAGTATTCCTAATGTTCATTCGTTTGTATTTACCAGAAGAGAGTTCTTAGAAATGCTTACCAACAAGGAATTTAATTATGGGAAAGAAACAGCAAGAAATAATATTATATTTTTTGGAGGAAATATTTATTTTAATATGTTAAATGAGGCGATAGAACATGGATTTAAAGGATGAGCTGTTAATTAAAAGAGCAGAACATGAGATAGTTGCATCTGAATTATTATACAAATTGAGCGAAGATTCTCCTGAAAAGACGATACTGAATGTTTCTTCAGGCACTACTTTCTATAGTGCGGTGATAAGTCATGCGTATTATTCTATATTTTATGCTGCAAAATATTATCTTTTGTCCAGAAAGATAAATATCCCTGAACAAGGTCAGCATAATTTTGTGTACCAAAAATTTAAGAAATTTGCTAAAACTGGAGAGTTAGATAAAGAACTTTTAGAGATCTATGAAGATGCAAAGATTAAAGCGGAGACATTACTTTTAATCTTGGAAAATGAAGAAGAAAAACGAACAGAATATACATATAAAACATATCCGCAGGCAAATAAGGAACCTGCTGAAAAATCAATTGAGAATGCAAAGTTTTTTGTAGCGCATATTAAAAAATTTGTTGAACTTAAAAGTAAAAAAGAGTAAGATTATTTACTACTTTCTCTTCTTGCCTTTTTTTTGTCTAGAAAAGATATTCACTAAAGAATCATCTATCTTTTGTGGCGTAGAAGAAGTTTTTTTATAGGAAAGCATTGACCTTCGGACAATGTCTTGGATTTGTTCTGAAGTTGAGAGAAGGTTCTTTTTTGCTCGGGTTTTTAGTCTGGTGAAGACATCTTCGCTTAATGAGATAGTTATTTGCGGCATTTTATTTTTTCTTTGTTTTATTGTTTATTTTTTTAGAATTAAGTTTTAAAGAGATAATTGCTCCTAAAAATGCAACTGCTAGATAAATGATGAAATTTACTGCGATATTTGACAGAGAAACTATGGTTAGTAGAGGATAATTTAGCGAAACATTTAATCTATTGAGATAGTCTAGTGCGATAAATGGGATAAGCCAGATTAGTCCTAAAAAAGAAAAAAATATTATGATTGGTAATTGTCTTAAACTGAAACCGGCTTTTATTGCATGATATCCTGCAATGAAGATGATAATTAAGTGAATAATTCCTAAGCGGCTAGATGTTAAACTTGAAATAAGATTTAATTTTAGAAAAACAAGATAGATAAAACTAAGGATGAAGATTAAAAGAAAATATTTCCAGGAAAATGAGAGATATTTTTTTAGATTCATTTTTTCTTTCCTATATAGACTTTTTGGACTTGGAATGATTTGTATATTCCTTCTAAGATGTCTGTGCCAGCGTAACCTGCTAGAAGAGAAAGGCGATAGTCAAAATTGAATATAATTCCAACAAAGATTCCGATGATTGCTGCGACAAGGACAGTTACAGCATAATATCCCCAGAGAATTTTCCTTCTTAGAGATAGGGCTTTAAGAAGTCCGACAATTCCCCTTGTCAGACCACCTATACCTCCGAGTAAAGCGGGATATAGAATTGAGGATAAAAATTCTGTTTCCATCTTCTCTTTTTGTATTATTGAATATCGAAGATTGTATTTAAGGGTTGCGGTTTTATTTATTATAGGGTGAACGAAAGTTTTATAGAGTTTAGGGAGATTGTAAGATTATGAAGATTGTAAGCGCATGTTTAGCTGGGAAGAAATGTGCATGGGATGGGAAAGATAGAGCATGCCAGAGAGTTATAGATTTAGTTGAGAAGGGTGAGGCAATTGTTGTTTGTCCTGAACAATTGGGAGGATTAACTACTCCGAGGATTCCGGCTGAACAAAGAGATAATGGGGTTTTTACCAAAGATGGAAAAGATGTTAGCATTCAATTTGAGAGGGGAGCTAAAGAGGCATTGAAAATTGCTAGATTATCTCATTGTGATGGGGCTATTTTAAAATCTAAATCGCCTTCATGTGGGTCTGGAAAAGTATATGATGGAACTTTTTCTGGAAAATTAATTGATGGAGATGGTGTATTTGCTAGTTTATTGAAGAAGAATGGGATAAAAGTAATTAGTGAAGAGGAGCTTTTGTAAGTAGAATATATTTGGGATGAAAGATTTTTGATAGAGTATTAATCTAATAGAATAAAACAGAAGTGTATATTTATAAACTCCCAATTTGTGCAGAGAGTATGTTTTTGAATATACATTTAGAAGGATGCGATGACAATGGTGAAAGATTGGAAAGTTTAGCGGAGTCTAACAAGCCATTTGGTATTTCATTGGTGCCCGTACTATTGGCTCCAAATCATGAAGTATTTACAAGTGGAGTTTATAGGGCAGACTATTATTATCCTGAAAGGGTTGTTGAAATATTAAAGCAATGTGCTAAAATGCCGAATATTGTTTTCGGACAGCAAGGATTAACACATTATTGCCTGCCTTGTTTTGAACAAAAAGATAAAAAAGACCCATGGCACGAGAATTCTTGTTTATATCAAACGGGGAGAGCTGTTGGAAAGCAAGGGAAATTTATGAAAGAGGGCAGGACATTAATTGAAGATAAAATTGGAGTTAGTCCTGTGATTTATGTTGCTCCAAATCATCAATTCGATGAGTTTTCACTTGATGCAACAAGAGAATTGGGTTATAGATATTTTGCAGAAAGAGCAGTTTTAGAAATCAAATCGTATAGTGATGACGGTCAGAGGATTCTTCCTGAGAGGAAAGTTAATGAAAGCGGACAAATATTTTATATTCATTACGATGAAATTAAAATAAATTCAGCTAAATGCGATGCGATTCTTAAAGATTCACTACCGATAGAAAAAATAGATTTTGGGGAAAGTTTTTCGTTAGATAGATGGGCAAATAGGGTTTTGGTAAAATTTCGAAAGAAGATGAGAGATGTTAAGAAAAAAAGACTATATATTTAAAAAGACAGGAAGATTATAGTTAATATGGCATCAACACCACCTGGCGCAAGGAAGAGAAAACTTGATTACAATGTTGATCAGGTAATCTATGACGAGTTTGCTAAGGCTTGTAGCAGAAAAGGTTTTGCTCCACAAGTTATTCTTGAGCAAGCGATGAAGAAATTTACTCAGACTGGTTCTGTTTGAGGGGATTTTAGATTTGGTAGATTAATTTTGTTTTTATAGATGTGAATAGGCTGATGCGAATTTGTTTGTCATTGTTGTGATATATAAAATGCTGCGCAATGCGCAGCAATAATTAAAATGTTATTGATTATTTTTTAGTTGATATTCTAAAGATCTGATGAAAAATCCTCTAAGAGGATTAATCGTCATCACAATCTTTGTGATACGCGTCTGAAGCCCCTCTTTGCGATTCTTCCGGCGTGCCTCTTGAACTGTAGACATCGCCGTTTTCGCTTTCAATGTCTGTTCTAGATACTTCTTGTCCGCCATTAGTCATTTGGTCAAAGACGTTATCATCGCGGTATGTTTCGGATCTTGGTCCCATTTTTTATCCTCCTGTGGTTTATTTAATTAGAGTAGTTTAGAGAAGATTATATAATATTTCCTTATAATATATATAATACCTTAAAATATATAAAAATAGTAAGATTTATATATCTTGAGAGATTTTGAAAAATATGAAGAGAAAAGCAATACAGCTTGCGCATAAGACAATCGTTGTTAGTTTGCCTGCGAAATGGGTTGAACAGCATGGAGTGAAGAAAGGGGATGAGATTGATGTTGAGGAAATAGGTGACTGCCTTAGTATTGGCCCCCAAATTAAAAATGAACAAAAAAAGATTAGTCTGGATGTAAGTGGCATTGAGAGTATTCTTCATAGGGTAATTGGAGCGCTTTATAAGGCAGGATATTCAGAAATAAAATTTACCTATAATACAGCAGAAGAATTATCCATTATTCAAAAAACAATTAATAGAAGTTTAATGGGATTTGAAGCAATTGAACAGTCTAAAAATCAGGTTGTTGTCCAAGAAATATCAAAAGTTGATAGCGCTGAATTTGAGAAAATGTTTAAAAAAAGTTTTCTTTTGATTATTTCTTCAGGACAAGAGAGCCTTGAAGCAATCCAAAATCTTGACGGAGAAGAAATGAAAAAAGTTGTCCTTATTGACGATGCGGTTAATCGTTGTTGTGATTTTTGTCGACGTCTTTTAAATATAGAACCAAAGATTGGAAAACCCCCATCGTATTTTATTATTGAACAAATTGAGAAAATAGGAGATATATATAGGGACATCTGCAGAGATATGGCTCTAAAACCATTTAAGCTAAGCAGTACAATGACTGAAATTTATCGTGACGTAAATTCTCTTTTTTATGATTTTTATGAACTTTTTTATAAGTTTGAACTAAAAAAAATAGATTTATTTTCTAGAAAAGCAAAGAAAATAAGGGAAAAAATTGTTGAATATATACCTAACGTCCCAAGAAAAGAGATAATCATACTTATCTATCTAAAAAGTATCCTTGAAAGTACTTTTGATATGAATGGTCCATTACTTACTCAAAAATTATAACGGTTAGAAAAGTCATTCCAATCTTTTACACGTGCGATATTGAAGTCAAGAAAACCGATGTGGCTGTTAGTAGGACTAGAAAAAAGATAGAGGTCCAATCCATTATGGGCAAGAGGAACAAGATTTTCATAACTGTCATCAAGAAAGGCGCTTAATTTGTGATTTTTACATTCTTGTAATTTAGGTTTCTCGCTTGTAAAAATAAAATCAGTATAAGGTATTTGATGCATTGTTAGCCATTTCTTTGCAAAATAAGCTTCTCTTAAATTCCGAGAACTGATAATATGAATAGAATGTTTTTTAATCAAAAGTTCTAAATTTTCTTTTGAACCAGGAATTTCTTCTAATTGCAGGCCCAATTTAGTATTATAAATTAAAGATACTATCTGTATATAATCCTGTTCAGAAAGTCCAGAGTTTTTGATAGTCTTCTTGGAACATTCTTCTGGTTTAAGAGAAACTCCAAATAGTTTATGTGCAAGATTCTGTTTGAGGAGGGTAGCATCTGAAATAACCCCATCAAAATCTATCCCGAGGTCCATATTCTCCCTTCCAAAGGCAATGCATACTTACTAAACGCGCCTTTAAGTTCTTCAAGACCAAGTTGTTCCATAGATTTAATAGCAGTATTACTATAATCCTGGGCGGCCTTTTGTTCTTTTTGGGCAATCATTGCACCCATTAAACAGATGCTATTATAAATAACATGCGGTGTCCATCCTTCATTTAAAGCTTCAATTGTTGGATTATCAAGCGTAAGAGTCTCTTTAAGTTTATTAAGATAAATGCTCTTTCCATAGTCCATTAGGTCTATACTATAAATTTTAGTTATTCTGGGGTTAACTAAAAAATGAGTTGAATCAAGAAGAGGGTTCCCGATTTTTAATGATTTAGGATCAATGATAGTTCCTCCTTCAATAACATTATTTAAATGGAAATCTCCATGAAGAACAACTTTAAGAGGAGATTCTTTTAGATGTTCTTCATAAAATCTATTATATTCAGTAAGAAAGGGCGTCAAATTTTCGTTATATCCTAATCTAGTATATTTTTCTTTGTTAGGTAAATCACTTCCATTTAAAATAGCCTCTTTTATTGAGCTAATATCTGGTTCTGGTAGTTTTTTTCCAACAATCGCCCGTTCAAGCAGATTCTCTAAGTAATCAAAGGGTTTAATAGGGCAACATATCTCTTCTTCTTCAATTTTTTCTTTAATAGTGTTTTCTTCCAAACCGATTAATGAATTATGAAGAACAGTTTGAAAAAGAACAAGATTTTCAAGAGAAGTTTTAATTTCTTGTTCTTCTCGTCTTCTAATAGACCTCCTTTTAGATTCATCTTCAATCGTAGAATATACCTTGCTAAAAAAAGAGAACTTTTTTTCAAGAGAACTTCCTTCTATTCTTCGCATGATATAACCTTCCTTATATCCTTCTTTAGTTAAGTAATTTTTTAGACAAATTGGGCGGGTAAATGGAATATCATCGGGTCCGACTTCCAAAGAATCCTTTAAACGTTCAAAAATAAAATTTTCTATAATAAATTGTTCTTTAATCTTTTTGGTTTCTCCTGTTTTAAAAATAAGTTCATGAGACATAAGCCCATTTTTATCATTTAAAAAAGATACACCTCTTTTTATGTCTTCAAGTTTAACCAATTTTTCTTTTGAAAGTATTTCATCTACTACCTTTTTCCATGAATACTTTTCGGATTCAGGAGGTATAACCTCAATATATCTTTTATTGACAGCATAATCCCATTTGTCTCTTAGTTCTGCGAGCAAAGCAAGGGGGAAGATTTGTGGGCCCAGTAGGTAAGATTCCGAAAGGTCTGATTGTGCTTCAGATAGTTGAACTAATCCATTTTCTTTATCTCCTTTTTGATTTCTTCGCAGTAAACTATCTCCTAATGAAATTTTAGCATTTCCCCTGGCACAAAGGGCAACCTCCTTTTCTTTAGTTTTTTTCTTTATTGTTTCATCAAAAGAGCGAACTGCGTTTTCAAGTCTTTTTATTTTCTCTTCATTTTCATAAAGGCGGGATAATTTAAAATGAGCCATTCCTAAATAAAAAGAACTACTCTCTTTTGGAAGAGCATCAATAGACTTCTTGAAAAGTTCAGGTATGGGGTTGTCATTATCTATTATAGAAAAACATTCTCTCAATATCTTCATTGCTCCATTATCTTTTTCTTGGTAAAGAATAAAATCTTGTGAATGAGAAATATCTAATATATTTCCTAATTCATAAAAATTTCTGCTTAAACTTTCAGCTTTAGCATCTGGACTAGAAATTTGTTCTGAAAATCCCTTTGATAGAGAAAAAAGTTCAATAATGCCTGTTAAAGTAGGGAATTGACTATCGTTATAGTCTTCAAATTCTCCCTCGATATATTTTCTAGCCAACTCTCCACATTTTTTTCTTACTTCAAGAAGTCCTTCAAGGCTATTTAAACTTCCATTATCTATAATCTTGTTCTCTGCAAACAAACCGTTAAGTTCTAAGTCTCTATGGATGTACTTTGCACCAACTTTTTTCCCCATCCAAAAGAAAAGGTTTGCTAAAAGATTAACATCTGAAAAAATGTTTGGTGTGTTTAAATGTTCACAAGACCTCATAAGATACATCATCTCTTTCTTATTAAATTGTTCAGACCTTGCTGCATCTAATTCTATAAAAGAAAGATAATTTGACCAATTTCTAATAAGAAAAGGAAAAATAAGATTTGGGGCTCGAAATTCCCTTGAAAGTTTAGTTTTTTCTGAAGATTCTTCCCCATAAATGAATTGATTACAAATTCCTAAAGTAAGAAGATTAGCCTTATTTTCTGAAACATTATGTTTTTTACGAAGTTCATAAGATTTTCGTATAAAATTGGAGAGTTCTACAGTATTAATATCTTCAAAACTTTTTCTATTTCCTTCTTCATCAAAAAGCGCAGAAAATTCAGCTTCTCTAAGCTCATTTTCTGACAATATTAAATCTATTTTTCTTGCTTCAATATCTTCTATTTCATCTTCATAAGTTGAACTAAAATATCTACGTGCAACTCTTTCAATTAAAGTCATTAACAAATTACCTCCTCAATCCCAAGACGTTTTGTAAGCCGGTTACGGTCCTCTTTAAAACATTTCCCTTCAATAAAAAATTGTAAAAAATGTTTCAAATATTCCTTGCAGTTTGAGCAATATTCTTCATGAACTGAATCAAGAACTGTAAGGGTTTCATTTAATAATTTTTTTTTATGTATCTGAGGATCTAATTTGCTATCATCGCGAATAAGATGCAGATTTTGACATACAAGATGCGGGAGAAGAGAGTGGTTGCTTACATTTCCATGAGATATTTTTTCTCTTAATTTTTTGATTCCATCTTGCTGTTCAACTTCTCCTAGATTTAATAATTCTATCCTAATTGGATGTAAAAATTCAGATTCGTAGCTAGAACAAGTAAGCTTATTTAACTCTCCCTTTATCTTTTTCCATTCATTAAGCGATTTTTTTAAAAATTCTATTTTCGCTTCTTGACTATTAGCATATTTTGATTTTTCTCTGTAAATCCAACTACGATATAGACTATTCTCTTCAATTGAACTATGGCTAATATTTAATGCTTCATCAAGAATTCCTATTTCTTTTGTATTACTAAAAAGTGAAATGTAATCTCTCAATAAAACTTCTCTTTCTTCTGGAGATAAATCTCTTTTTTTTGAAATTCCATTGAGAGAAATAATGTCTGCTTCAAATTCGTTATTTATTTCTTTAAGAAGGGGTTTTGAACTTTCATTAGTTTTTTGTTTTAAGTAATTAGAGAATTTATAATCTATTTCTCCTATAACTGCCTTTTTTGCTATATCTTCTAACGTTGAACCTTTAACATATTCCTTGACTTTCTGAAATGCTTCAATAGTCTCCGAGGGATTATAAGGAGCAAGAACAAAATTATCCTGATGTTTATCTGAAATTTCAAGAAGATAAGATAGGGTTCTTTGAGGCTCTAAACTATGAAAGAGAACATCAAGAAAACTTGAATCAATATCCGCGCCATACTTAACTGATTCTAAAACATTTAAATATAACCTTTCTTTTTCATTTTTAGCTTGAGGATATATCTCTTTTATTCTTTTAATGTCTTCTTCAGCATCTTTTTTGATACTTGCTTCCGTTTCTTTAAACTTAGGGGCAATATTAACAAGGCCCAAATGTATCTTTCCTATTGCATTCCAGCGAGGAATACCTTCTTCAAAAGGAGAACTCCAATAGAATTTTCTTGCTAAATTATATGAATTTAACATGCATTCGCTCAAAATTGTTCGGGTTTTAGAATCGTCTTCTGTAAGTTGAGTTGGGTCCTTTTTGGAAAGTGTTGGTAATCTATTCATGAACTCTGGAATATCTAAATCTCGCCCTTTCCAATTCTTAAGAATTTCATTTAATTCATACAAAGAGTCATATCCATAAAGAACATCTTCTAAAGAATCTTCAATTAATACAGAATGGAGTATATCTCCCACTTCTTTAAAACCATCTCCGAGCTTTTTAGAATCTTGAACATAATAATCTCTATAAATATCATCAATTAAATATGGCTGTTTTAAATGATTTAAATTATTAAACGCATAAGTTAATCTAACACCAAGGGACTCTAAATTTCTTCCCCAAATAGTTTCTCTATAGGCTAAAGTTTCAGCTACAACTTTTTTTCCAACAATCTTATCATATTTATCATCCTTTAAAAAAAGTTGTTTATCCAATTCTTCTGAATTTCCATTATTAAAAATAATTTCATATACTGTTCTCTGAAGAAGCAGGGAACTTAAATCATCTTGATGATTATTTTTTAAAGAGATTAAGCAATGTTGATAAAGGTCAATTTGTTTAGAAATATCCATTTTATTACCATTATTAAGAAAATCCTTAAGTAGACAGTTGCCTTCTAAAGATAAGCTTGCTAAGTTTTCAGGTAGCTTTTCTTTTCCAATTAAATCATCTTCATAGTACCATTTATTCATTTTCTAATAGTATCACTTAAAAAAGACTTGTTTAGTATTTAAAAAGACATCTCTTTTGCCCAATTTACTGATATGCGTTTTACTAGAGGAGGATTTGGATTTATTGGGGGGAAGAATAAAATATATATAATTTAAGGCTGTATATATAGTTTAAGGAAAAGGTATATATCTTATTGGGGATTAACTCTATTATGGATGAAATGGATAAAAGATTCGGATTTGTGGATGGAAGATTTGGGTTTAATCGCATATTCAGAAAACACGATCATGTATTGTTGGATACTTGTGTTTTTGACTATGTATTTGATCCGCGTATGAAGCATAGAGAGGTAAAACCGTTTTTGGAGATATTGCCTCATTTAGATACAATTAGAGCTTCTGATAAAGTTGCTTATCTTGATGAGTTTGGTTTTGCTTTGAAGGAGAATAAACAGGTTATGTTTACTAATTATGTTCATGAAGAACTTAAACCTCGTTTGGAATTTCTTAGAACATCCTGGAAAGAAAAATATCAGGAATCATATAAGCGCGTCCTTCCAATTGTTAACTTGCTTGAGGATAGGGGTTTTTATGATATAACTCCTTCGAGCGGATGGTATCTTCACGAAGACCTTTCGGTTGCTGATGCGCATTTAGCTACTTCTACTTTGGAATCTGCAAAACAGGGAGCTAATGTTGCATTGCTTTCAAATGATGTTGAATTATTGAGTACAGTTGAAGGACAGAAGGGGCAGATGGATGTCTCGGTATATACTTTAGTGGGAGATGTTTATCCGAGAAGAGAATTTGGAAGATTTAGTAAAAGAGGGTATAACGGGAGGTTACAAAATGGGACACAATAGAGATTATGAGCCGGAAGTTACAATCCGCAGAGTAGATAATGTTTTTGATGATATGACAAGTCTTGGACAAGGGGGTGAGATTTATGAAGCTGAATGTGAAGACAAACGTGGAAATACTTACACTGCTAGGGACGATAGTGAAGAAGGGGCAAGAGAACTTGTATTGGAAAAGTATCGTGCGGGTTTAGAAGAAATTGCGGAAGAGGAAGAAAACGAAGAAAGAGAATAGATATTGAGAATATAATACTTGAGTATAACAATGATTTAAATAGCTAGATTATTGGGTTTTTCATGGAAGACCTCAGCGAAAGAAGGAGAGAGGTGGTTGACAGGATAGCTAGATTGTTGGCTATATCTGAGGAAATGAATGGGATAAATATAGGCGATGAGTTAAAAGAGGAAATTGGACTTGGGAAATTTAATAGTGAAGGGGGAGTTCTTAGAGAATGTGCACGAATTAGTAAAGATTCTTATGATGCGGGTATTGGAGTGGTTAGTAAATTAATTGAATCATTTTTATACTATGATCATTGCGAGACACTGGCTGTTTTTCGTGATGGAATTAAAAGATATCGGACTGGAAAAGGAGATTAGATACGATTAAGCTTTTCCCCTACCTATTCCTTCATAATAAATATTTTTTGCTTCTATTGCTTCTCTATTAAGGCAGTTTCTTCCATCAATGATAACTTGAACATTTCCCCACTCATCGATTTCTCGAAAAGCGTTGTGATTTGTTGCAAGAATAACTCCAGGGCAAGATTCTAATACTTCATCAAGTTTTGCTGTTGAATTTCCATTGCAGAAAGGATCATAGGCCATAACCTTTGCACCATTTTCTTGTAGAATGTGCCTTATTTCTAATGCTGGACTTTCTCTCATGTCTCCAATGTTTCCCTTATAAGATAATCCTAAAAGACCGACATTTGTACCCTTTACTCCAATTCCTTTTTTGCTTAATGCTCTAAATAATTTATTTGCAGTATATGCAGGCATAGAATTGTTCATTTCTCTCGCTGTTATAAGTGGGCTAGCATCAATACCTAAACTTTCTGCTCTTTCAATCAAATAATATGGGTCAACTGCAATGCAGTGTCCGCCAACTCCACAACCGGAAGAATGAGCCATAAATCCAAATGGTTTACTTGATGCGCCTCTTAATACTTCCACTCCATCAATTCCTTCAGCATCACAATAGGTAGCAAACCAGTTTGCAAGTGCAATATTGTAGTCTCTGAATGTATTTTCAAATATTTTTGTTGCTTCTGCTGCTCTTATTGAACCCAATTCTGTAACCTTTGTTGGATGAATTACCTTTCTATAAAAATCAGCAACTTTTTTTGTTCCTTCTTTTGTCATACCGCCAACATTTCTTGGAATATTATATACATTATAATTTGGGTCTCCTGGATTAATTCTTTCTGGACAGTGAGCTAATTCAAAGTCTAAACCTCCCCTTAATCCTGTTCTTTGTAGTATTGGAAGCATTGTTTCTTCTGTAACTCCTGGATTGACTGTTGATTCTAGGATAATGTGTTGTCTTGGTGTTTTAGTAAGGTTTCTTGAGACTGTTTCTGTTGATTTAACAACGGGTGTTAGGTCAGGAGATTTATTGTTATCAACAGGGGTTGGAACGCAAATGGCGATGTATTCTGCTCCTCTTAGAATTGTTTCGTCATTTGTTGCTCTAAATGGAAATTCTTTAATGTCCATTTCAGCTTGTTTGTCTTCAACTGGAGAAATTCTACTATTTATTTTAGAGATTTTCTTTTCATCTATGTCATAACCAGTAATATCATATGCTCCACTTCTTGCAATTGCGCAAGCTAATGGAAAACCGACGTAACCCATGCCTATAACAACAACTTTTGGTTTGTTCATTTTTATTATTTATTATTTTATGTCATTATGAAATAACAACATCCTTTTTAAATCTTTTGATTTTGTTACTACCTTAGAGAAATTATAAAAGCAAAGATTTATAAATAGTTAAAATTGGTGTAACTATATGATGGTTACAATAATGAAAAATAGAAAAGGTTTTGAAGGATATAAATTCTTAAATTGTAATTCTGAGGAGAAAATACAATGAAAATTCGAGATAATTTTATTTCTTCTTATTTTAGAAAGCGAAAAATCAATTTGTGGATGTTATTTTTCTTATTGGTCTATATTGTTCTGGTAATAAAACTTATAACAATTCAAAAAATAGATAATAACATCTTATTCGGAACATATAGCATTTTAGTTTCAGCTTACATACTAAGCAGGTTCGGATTGGCTTATTTTTATGAGCATGAGGAGAGTTCATTTGACAAAAATTATGAGCCAACAATATCTTTTGCTGTACCTTCAAAAAATGAGGGAGAGAATATTAGGGAAACAATTCTCAGGATTGCTAAAACAGATTATCCAAAGAATAAATTTGATATTATAGCAATTAATGATGGTTCTACTGATAATACTTTAGCAGAAATGTTAATGGCAAAGAGAATTGCTGCAAAAAATGGGATTAATGTAATGGTTGTTGATTGGGAAAAAAATAAGGGGAAAAGAGAAGGCATGGCCGAATGTATAAGAAAATCAAAGAAAGATATTCTCATTTTCATTGATTCTGACAGTTTTGTAGAAAAAGATACAGCAAGAGAACTTGTAAAATATTTTATTGATGATAGAATAGCTGCAGTTGCAGGTCATGCATATGTAGCAAATGCTGAGAAAAACATGCTCACTAAAATGCAAGCTGTGAGATATTATGTAGCTTTTAAGGCATATAAATCTGCTGAAGCGCTTTTTGGAACTGTTACTTGCTGTTCTGGATGTTGTTCAGCATATAGGAGAAAGTATTTATTGGAAGTATTAGAACCTTGGTTAAAACAGTCGTTCTTAGGTGTGATATGCACTTATGGCGATGATAGAAGCCTAACTAATTTTTTACTTAAAAAGAAATATAAGGCTCTATTTGCACATGAAGCAACAGCGAAAACATTTGTACCTGAAACATTTAGGGGTTTTATGAAACAACAACTAAGATGGAAAAAATCTTGGATTAGAGAAAGCTTGAAAGCCTCCCAGTTCATGTGGAAAAAGAATCCTATAATGAGTATCTCTTTTTATATTGGGTTTATCCTGCCACTTTTAGCACCTATAATTGTATTTAGAGCCTTACTATGGTATCCTTATGTTACTTCTAAACTTCCTTTCTTTTATTTATTTGGTTTAGCATTAATGGCAGTCATTTATGGACTTTATTATTATATTTTCACTTCTGATAAAAAATGGATTTATGGTGTAGTTTTTGCAACATTTTATACATTGGTTTTGATATGGCAATTGCCTTGGGCTATTCTAAATTTGAGAGATCCTCAATGGGGGACAAGATGATAGGTAAAAAGAAACTTATAAAGAAGATTTTTTTCTCTTTTATTTCACTTAGTATTTTGTTTTTTTTAGTTTACCTATTTTCTATAAATCAAGAGAATATTGATGAAATAATTATGAATGGAACTAATTACCTATCAAATATTACAAGAAGTTCTATAGTTTTGAATAATACTGTGATTCTTGATAGTGGGATGTATAAAGATTATAGAATTATAATGCCAAACGAGAAGAGGATTATAATTAGGGTTGATGATGCTGGGGCTTGGCATTATAATGCTGTGATTAATAGAATGACTGAAGATATTTTGAAAAAAAACATGTCTGTGGTTTATGCTGTAATTCCTGAAAACATAGAAAAGGATAAGAACTTCTTAAAGTTTGCTGAGAGTTATAGAAATAATTCAAATGTTGAATTTGCACAACACGGTTATTCTCATATAAAAGATGAATTCAAGAATCTTACATTTGAAGAAGCTTATCCTTTAATTTTAGCTGGGAAAGAAGCCATGATAAAATATATGGGGGTTGTACCAGTTACATTTATTCCACCCTACAATGTTTATAATTCAGCTACTATAGATTCAATTAATTTATTGAATTTTAAGGTAATTTCTTCAAATGAAGAAGAATATTTCTATTCTTATAGAATATTTCATGCTAGCTACAATGCGAAAACTTTTGACTATAGCAAATCTGTTGCTATTCCAGTTGAAACAACAATAAAGGATTGTGAAAATAGCTTGGCTAAGAATAATCTTTGTGTTGTTATGATTCATCCTCAAGAGTTTCTTGAAGACGAAAAAGGCGCTGATGGAGTTAGAGATTTAAACGAAGAAAAATATCAGCAAAGGTTTGTTGACCTTCTTGATGGGCTTAATAAGTTGGACGCTAAATTTACAACATTTAAACAGAATTTATACTATTGATTAGCCGAATTTAAGGATATAATTGAAAATAGTCTTTAGAGGACATTGTTGTTTATATATTGATTTTTCCTTTGGTTTTTATGTTTAAGAGAGGCGTTTCGTTGATAATATTAATTGTATTTATTGTAGTTTTTACTAGCGCTTTTGTTATGGCATCAACTGCTGCAATTGTAAAATTGCCATTTAGATATAGTTTTAATGTTGATGGAGTACTGCAGGAAAGTGCGAGCGAGATGGATAGTTCTAGTCCCTATTGGTGGCTTAATTCTGGAGCAATATTAAATATTTTAAATGGGAGGGGAAGGACGGTTATTAGAGAACTTGCATCAACAAACAAATGGCGCTTGGAGTATTTAGCTTCTAATCCGATAGATACAGATAATGGATATCATCCACAAAACTTGTTTAGATTGATTACACGAAGTAAATGGCAGAATGTCGCACAAGGGGTGTATT
>Ga0209541_10009516_pt1 | contig 15745 bp, 19 predicted proteins | sample RifCSPlowO2_01_FD_184027 | JGI IMG/M metagenome (GOLD analysis project Ga0209541, IMG submission 184027) | Groundwater microbial communities from Rifle, Colorado - Rifle CSP2_plank lowO2_0.1 (SPAdes) (version 2) | ecosystem: Environmental > Aquatic > Deep subsurface > Groundwater | place...
AAAAATTTTTGTTTTTTTCATTATTATGTCAAGAACACTTGACAAAACTCCACATTTCAGAGGAAATCTTCTGATTTCCTATGCCCCAAAAAGCAAAGCTTTTTGTGGTAGTGTGGAGTTGTGTTCTTGAGCATCCTAAAATTCCAAGCAAACCGCACATTTTAAGGTGTGGTAAAACTCAAGGAATTTTTTGATGCGCATCTTCACTCTTTTTCATAAGTTGATATACTCTCTCTACATTAATTGAATTCACAAAATTATGATGCTTAAAACCTCCGCCGAATGCCTTGGGTATGTGCATTAGCTCGTGGATTAGTGTTTTTGTCTTTTCTTCTTCACTTAATCTGTCGAATTTTTCACTTATAACCTCTATTAGATATGCCGCTTTAGTATTCAGCGCCATCTGCCATATCCTTGTGAGTGCATGGCATCGTGCGAGAGTCCCACGCGATTCAGAGCCGTGGCTTCTTATGCATATAACCCTGTCTCTTTTTATATGCCAAAAATTTGTGTTGTCAATTATCTCATTTATCTCTTTTTGCAGGTCGCTCGCGAGTTCATATTTAATCATCTTATAATCTCTATAATTTTCTTTCTTGATTTCATGCCAGTTTTTATACTTATCTGTGAGCTTGGCACTCCAAGATATTTTGATAATAACTTTATAACCGCTATATTTGCTTTGTTGTTTTCTGCTTTTGCTTTGACAAAAATAGTAAATCCTTCACCTTCATTTACAACTTCCTCTTTTGGGCTGTTTAGTTTTACTTTTATACTGATTCTCATATTTTAAGTGCATTTGGGTATTTTTACTTTGGATGTCACATCGCATGTCCTTTCCTTATTGCTTACCCTTACTATCGGAGCAAGAGTCATCTCTGTCACATCCTCGCCATTAAGCACAAGTGTAGCCGCTTCATTCTGATTGGGCAGTTTATCATAACTCACTGAACCAAGATAGGCACTGCCCACCTCACTGCTGCTCAACGCATAAGGATAAATTCTCATTTCATCAATGCTTCCATTAAACATGTTCCCAGAAGGCACTCCATACAGCTTTGAAACATAAAGATTCCCTGTCTGGTTATTTATCTCGTAATTAGAAAGCCCGCCCATCTTCTCTGTCCTTACAAGAACATTATCAACATAAATCTTCTTCTCTTTTTTTGAAGCACTATAAGTAACAGTAACGTGCTTCCATCTTGGCTCATAGCCTGAAACAGATTCAATTGTTATTGCAGCAGAGTTAGGCACTCCTGTTGCTCCCGAAGAATCAGTCGCATTTATCGTGCAGTTCCATGTCTCGCCTCGTGCATGAGGCGAACTTGTGTAACTTGCATTAATCTCCTCTGATGTTAGTGTTCTATTGTAAACACGTACTTCATCAATGATTCCGTTAAAATAGTTCGTCTGAAGCACTCCTATTGTGCAATTTTCACTACTGATAAGATATGGTTGCCCTGTATCGCCTGTTTGTTCTAAAACCCCATCTACATATCTTTTTATTTTGCTTGTGTCAAAAGTCCCGACAATGTGATGCCATTGTCCGTCTATTACTTTTGCTCCAACATATAAGTCCCAATATCCGCTATTGTCTTTTTTGCGTAATGCAAAAGAAGGAATATCATCTCGTAATCTAAACGACCAACCAGCCGCACTTGCTCCAGCAAAGCCAGTGCCTTTTTTAACGATTCCAAGCTCTCCTGGGAATGGTGCGTCGTATGATGTTTTTATCCAAGCTTCTACACTTATAGCATTCTCATTATCTAAGCTACTATCATTTCCACAATCTACATAATCATTGCTTCCGTCAAACAGCAGTCCGCTTCCGTATTTTCCCGCTGTCCAGCCGGAATTTGCATTGAAATCAAAACTCATCAATGTCCCATTGTTTATATTAACGCCATTATTACTTATATCATAGGTAACTGTTCCATTGCCCTCGCTGAATTTCCAGTATCCAACTAATCCTGTCTTGTTATACCAAGTCAGCGGCTCATTCACAACCTCATTATTCATTTTGTTGAACTGAGTTGTCTGCCAGTATAATGTTGAACCATTATACCAATAAATGCTTACATTTCCCTTGTCCCCATCAGCATCATTATAATTTGCAGAACAATTAATCACATCAGTTGAATATGCTGGGCTCGGCTTAATCTGGACATTTGTTATTGTTGGGGTAAAAAGACTAATACTGCTTATTGTCCTTGTTGTTGAATTTGGCGTTCCTGCAAGCCCTGTCGCATCAGTCGCATTTATCGTGCAGTTCCATGTCTCTCCAGAAGCATGAGGTGAGTTTTGGTATGAGGCATTAATCTCTGCCGAGGATAATGTGCGGTTGTAGATGCGGACTTCGTCGATTATGCCGTTGAAAGGATCAGCACCAACGTGATTTCTTCCCAAAAGAAGTTGGGCACAGTCTGCTGAATTACTGTAAGTTAATTGACTTGCTAATACCCCATTTATGTATAATGTATTTTTATTCCCAACAGCACAGATTACTACTATATTGACCCATTGATTAAGACTAATAGCTCCACTTAATAGTGTGAATGGAGGACTATTTTGCTGAAAGGTAATATTCCCATTCTGATACCACATATAAAAGTCTGAACTAAAACTCCATGTGCCTGATGCTGATAAAGCACCGTTTTGAATTTTCGTCCATAAAGAAATTGTTTTAAATGAACCTAATTGAGGAAATGTCACCAAATCATTCACGCCGTCAAACTGCAATCCGCTTCCATACTTTCCTGCTGTCCAGCCGGAATTTGCGTTGAAGTTAAAGTTAGTAAGAGTCCCGCTATTTTCATTCCCAGAAATATCCCTTGCAACTGTTCCATTCCCTTCAGAGAATTTCCAGTATCCTACCAACCCATTCTTATTAATCCAAGTAAGAGGCTCATTAATCTGTTCGCCATTTGCCTTGTTAAACTGTGTTGTCTGCCAATATAAGGTAGAGCCATTATACCAACTTAAAGTTACATTCCCCTTGTCACCATCAGCATCATTATAATTTGCAGAACAATTAAGAACATCTGTTGAATATGCAGGACTCGGCTTAATCTGAATATTGGTTACTGTTGGTGCAGACGCAGCAATAACATAAAGCAGAGCCCCAACTATAAAAGCCAATGCTATAATGACAAGCAATATTCTGTTCTTCATCTCCAGCCTCCATCTATGTACAAAGAGGCATTGAAATCAGTCCCGTTTGTCTCGAGATAAAATGAATTTGGTTTGCCAAGAACCTGCTGCCACCCAGAAGAATTTGCAATAACCCACCCCTCTATCGTAATCTCATCATCATAATTGGAAGAAATTGTTGAATTCAAGGAACTGTTAATCCCATTAAACAACAGTGCTTTGCCGTACTTCCCATTGCTCCATTGCGCTCCTACTACCTGCCCTATATTACCATTCCCACTCGTATCAGCAGTAACATTCCCTGAACCCTCATCAAATACAAAATAGGCGAGAAGATTTGCAGTTCCAGACATTATATTCTTAGTCACAGTTTTCGCCCCAGAAACCAGCCCGACTGCAACACCATCAAGATTAAACTCCTCTGCGCCTCTTGCAATCATGAACTTTACCTGCTTATTTGCTTCATCGTAACAGGAATATCCAGACTGGGTGTCAATCCAGACCTTTGCATTAAGGCATGCCTGGCTGAGCTGCATTGACTGGGTAATCATCGGGGCAACAGCGCCCCATATTATACTGCCCGCTGATACAGTTATGAGAACTAGTATCACAGTTGCAACAAGCGTGGAGATAGCTTTTTTATACCTCATTCTAAGTGGATTGCTCCTCTTTTATCTTAACCAAAATAAAAGCAAGAAAGGATATTTAAATCTTGCATTTCTCCCTATTTTATGATTAAAAAGACCTCTGCAGGAGTGTTAATTTTTTACCTTAAAAATAATAATCCCATCTTTCTTTTGCTGGAATACTCAAATTATTGGGGTTTTGTTAAAGGGCTTATTGAAGATAATGAAACAGAGACAGATACAGCAAAAAGAGAGGCAAAGGAAGAGGCAAATCTTTCAGATATCACAATGATTTCAGGGTTTAGGCACATAATCAACTATTTTTTTAAGTGGGATGGGGATATTGTAAGCAAGCAGGTTATTTTTTTACTCGGTAAGGTTAATAAGGAACAAGCAGAAAAAGTTAAAATTTCTTTTGAGCATCAGGATTTCAAATGGCTCAATTTTGATGAGGCGATTAAAATTGTTAAGCATAATAATGAAAAGGAACTGCTAATCAAAGCAGACACGTTCATAAAAGAATACCTAAAACAGAGGCGATTGGAATGAGGAACAGATATGTCTTACTTGTCTTAATAATCCTGTGGGCTTTTCCGTCAATAGTAGTAAAATACCTAAACAGCCAGATAACACCAACAACCCAAAATTTCTTCCGTTTTCTTTCTGCCGGGTTATTCCTGCTTGTTTTTTCTTTTTTTTACGACAAGAAAGAATTTTTTAGCGGGCTGAAGAATAGCAAATTCTTTATTCTGCCAGCCGGGATACTTGTATTTGCCCAAATGTTTGCAGTTTATGGCATTATTCTTGGGCAGGCAAATATAAGCTCATTTATATCCAAGACAGACGCATTTTTTTCAATATTATTTGCTTATTTTCTAATAAAAGGCGAACGATTAGCAATAAGACAGGCATCTTTTGTTACTGGAGCTATCCTTTCCTTTTTTGGAATTGCTTTAATGATATTAAGCGAGTCAAGCTCTATTTTTAATCTCTCCTTGCTTTTTCTATTATGCGCTGCATTTTTAGCAGGCATTTATTCAGTTATTATAAAAAAATTGCTATTAAAAACAAATATAAGCGAGAATGTTGCAGGGGCATTGGTTTTTTCCATTGTTTCGCTTTTGTATTTGCCCTTATCTTGGGGTAATTTGAATGAAATCTTCAGGGTTTCAGCATTTACAAATGTCGTTCTGTTTGGTTCTGGCGTGCTCTTTATAGGCATCGCGGGAGGATTATTTTATTATTTGCTTAAGAATATAGGTGTGGTTATAACAATGAACGCATTACTCGTGGTTCCTTTTTTCACGTTAATTTTCTCTTATCTTTTGCTTGGCGAAAAGATAACATTAATGCAGTTCATAGCAGGAGTTCTATTAATAGGTGGATTTTGGTTTATAATAAAAAGCGAGAAAAAATTAAGATGATAAAAAACATAACCTCCAATGTCTGGAAGTTTTACTTTGGAAATTTTGGTTCTAACTGCTATCTTGTAAAAACAGAAAATAAAAATATTTTAATTGACACAAGCGGCGAGGAAAATAGAAAAAAATTGATTTCTGATTTAAGAGAGATTAATATAAATCCCCAAAGCATTAATATTATCCTGCTTACCCATATTCATTACGACCATATCGGAAACATTTCTGTCTTCAAGAATGCAGGGGTTTATGCATCTGAAGAAGAAATAGCTGATTTCAGGAAACAGCCATTTAATGCTGTCTTGAATGAAAATTTTATAGAAAAAAGAATAGAAGGAGAAGGCAAGACAAAACCTACCTTTGAATTTGTTAAAATTAGGGGCATAAAGATAGAATCTATAAAAAATTTAAAACTTAAATCAATTAAACCGATTAAAGTCCAAGGTCATACAAGAGGCAGTATTGCTTTCTTTATGCCAAAGGAAAGAATTCTTTTTTCAGGAGATACTCTATTTGAAGAAGGAATAGGCAGGACTGATTTGCCAACAAGTACGCCAGAAAAAATGGATAATTCCCTGAGAAGATTAAAGAAAATTAGCTATAAATTCTTATGCGCAGGGCATTAATTATAAAGAAAGAAAATTTTTCACAATCTGTTCGTTTCTAACTTCTGGATGGAACATTATGCCGTAAATCTCTTTTTCCTTATGCTTTATTGCTTGAACCCCCTTCCCAGATTCGGCTAAAATTTTAAAGCTGGCTAGATTTTTCAGCCCCTTTCCATGTAGTTCATATGCTTCAAAATCAGCTGAAAATAACTTATTTGGCTTTTTAATCTTTATATTAGCCATACCAATTTCTTTGTTCTTAATAATTTTTCCACCAAACTGCAATGCAATTATCTGCATTCCAGAGCAGATACCTAAAATTGGTTTTTTTATATCTTTAATCCATTGGAATTTTATTATCTCTTTAAGATACTCATTGTCCCCCAATGCAGTTCCGCATATTATTATCTTTTCACAATCTTCCAGATTTTTTTGTTTGATATTTGAAAAATGCATTACTAAAGCATCTTTTCCCACAATTGCCGCAATTGGCTTAACAAATTCTTCCTCGCTTAATTTTTCAGAACAGGTGCTTATCAGCAATATCATCTTAATTTAGCTTCTTCAATGATATAAAACCCATTATAATCGGCATATTCTTTCTTTGCTTTCTTTATTTCAATTCTTTTCCTGAACAAAGGCATATCCACAACAAATGTTTCTATTTCTCCTCCCTCGCCTGCAGGATTTATCTTATATTTTTCTTCGTAGGATTTCAGCCTTGATATCATCTCCTGATTTATCGCTTTGCCAAGTAATTCTTTGCCCAATGGATAAGCAGATACTCTTGTTATTATCACCTCAAACCCTTCCCTGACAATTTCATTAAGCAATTCAATCTGGTCTTTTTGCCACAGGGGATTGATGCACTGCAGTTTTAACTCGTCGCATATCTTCTGAACTCTTGATGACTGGTAAACAGACTGTATTGCGCCTGTGACTATGCCTTGAATCCTGTATTCTTCTTTCGCCTCTTTGATTAACTCTTTTAAATCTTCAAGTTCTTTTTCCTTTTCTCCTCTGGTTGTTTTTGCAAGTATGGGTATCTTGAGGGATTTTGCCTGCAGTTCTGTTAATTTGGTGTTTGGGGTATGAAACATATAGCTGTCAGGATTTTGTGATTCTATTGTAAGAAGACATGCTATCTCATGCTTTCTGCTTGCCTTATACAGAGCATAACACGAATCCTTCCCGCCAGAAAATAAAACGCCAAGTCTCATTTTTCATAAAATTTTATCTTGTTATAATCTCAATTCCATCGCGATGCTTTAATTTATGCTCTTTTCCAATCGCGAGCTTTGTCTTTGCATCAATTGCCTTTATGAAATTCTTCCCTAAATCAGTGTGAACTGCAAATGCAAAATCCAATGCAGTTGAGCCATTAGGAAGAAGAAAGCAGTCAGGCAGTATATTTCCCTTGCTGTCTGCAAGTTTCCCAACACCTGCAGGGAATATTGCGATATAATCCAGCAGCTCAAATACTGTTTTGTTGAGTATGCCCTGAACACCAGTTGAGCCAAACACATCAAGAATATTCTTTTTTATGAATTCCAATGCCCTCTGCTGTTTTTCGCTCAGATTTCCCTTTATCTTAAAATCATTTTCTCCAGGTATATACTCAATTAAACCATCTCTTGCCGCTTCCCTTAATGCCAATTCCGCTTCTGCAGAGCAGGGAATTATAATCTTGCCAGGAAAATTTTCTTTTAGCTTCTTTAAGTTTTCTTGGGCTTTAGGTGTATCGCATTTATTTGCAGCTATTACCATTGGCTTGCTTAATATCCTCAATTCATGCGCGAATTTGAGCAGCTGCTCCTCACTCCATATTGCTAATCGTGATTCACCAAATTCAACATTTGAAAGAACTCTCTTTACAATATCCTCGTCTATCTTTAACCCAGAAAATTGTTTTGTGATTGCCTGCACTGCATTCTGATGCTGCATATCAACGCTTCTTGAAAATGCCCTCCATACCTTTTGCAGTATTCCTAAAAACCAGTAATCCAGCTCTTCTTCAAGAAAAACCAAGTCATTGCAGGGGTCATATCCCTGTGTTTTCTTCCCTTCCGCATCAGTTGTTCCGCTTAAATCAACTATCTGGATGAATGCGTCTGCCTGCCTTAAGTCATCAAGAAACTGGTTTCCCAATCCCTTGCCTTGGCTTGCTCCTTTTACCAATCCAGCAACATCCATCAAATCAACAGGCACGAATCTCTTGTTATTAATGCAGAACCCCATTCTTGGCATGCATTGCACACCAAACTCCTTGTCAATGCAGTCAATTTTAACATATCCCATTCCATGATTTGGCTTTATTGTTGCGAATGGGTAATCTGCTATAAGAACCTCTGCCAAAGTCGCAGCTTTAAAAAATGTGCTCTTTCCAACATTAGGCTTTCCAACCAATCCAATTAACATTTTATTCAAGATATTCCGAAAAGGGCATTTTAAAAACCTTAGTCCTTGAACCTTATGAATGGCTCAGGCCTCTCAATCCGCCTTATTGCTATATTCTGTTCTTCAAGAAACTTAATTGCATTTTCATCAGGATAATTCCCGTATGTAACAATATCCCTTATTTTTGAATTTGCCAGCATCTTTGCGCATATAAGACAGGGGGTATGGGTGCAGTATAATGTCCCCCCAGAAATGTCTGCCCCATGCAATGCTGCCTGGATTATTGCATTCTGCTCCGCGTGTATTGCCCTGCATATCTCATGCCTTTCTCCCGACTTGATATTCATTTCATTTCTCAAGCATCCTTGCTGCAGGCAATCCTTGCTTCCAGAGGCAGCCCCATTGTATCCAGTCGTCATAATCCTCTTGTTCTTTACTATCACAGCCCCTACATTATGCCTTAGGCAAGTTGAGCGTTCAGCAACCAATGCCGCCTGTTTCATAAAGTACTCGTCCCACGAAGGCCTTGGAATCCTTATTTCAATCTCTTTTAACAGAGAGCTTGTCTTTTCATTCAATTCATCAATGCTTGAATCATTTACAATCTTGAAATCAGCCATCTCAATGCATTTTTTTACCTGCTGTCCTGATGCCTCTTCATTTTTCCCCAAGTCCCTTTCATCCACCTTCAGGAATTCCTCCCATGTTTTTGGGTCGCTTTCCCTGTTTCTTGCAGCAATCCTTTTGAATCGCATCTCTCTTGGCGCATCAACTGCAATCAGGAAAAATCTTGGCAATTTTTTCAGCTCAAGCACTTCTTCAGGGTTTCTTATGCCGTCCACAATTGCATTTATGTATTTTTGCGACTTTATTTTTTTGATAACCTTTTTTGCAAGAATGCCGTTGCCCTCTTTCTGCCTCATCTCATTGCCCAAATTCTGAAGGTTCTCTCTTATTAATTCAATCTTCCTGTTTCTTGCCTCTTCCCTTACCTCGTCTGAAAGCGAGAGATAAACCATATCCTTGTTCCTGAAGAAATCGGCAACTGCCCCCTTGCCTGAAGAAATAGTTCCTGTTAAGCCAATAATCATATGTTTTTTCATCTCATTAGATATAAAAAGATTATCTTGCTGCAAAGGATATATAGCATTGCAATACATTAATTCAAAATCTTTAAATATGCTTTTTTATTGCGTTATCTATGGGCCTGTAGCTCAGCCTGGTTTAGAGCGCCTGTCTTATAAGACGACAAAGGGACACCCTTTGCAGAGGAAATCTTTCGATTTCCTATGCCCCGAAAATCTCAAAGATTTTCGCGGTAAACCCGATTCAGGGAGTTAAAGCTCTAAGTTAGCAGGTGGCCTGAGGTTCGAATCCTCACAGGCCCACTCTTCTTTTTGAGGTGGGGAAGGTTTTATAAATATTAAATTTAAAAAAGAAAAATGGCAAAATATGTTTTAAAATTTGGGGGAACTTCATTAAAAGATGCAGATGCAGTCAAGAGGGCATTCAGTATAATCAATGATTTTTATGACAAAAATAAACCAGAACAGCTTGTAGTTGTGGCTTCTGCAGCAGGCAAGATTGGGGATGACGCGTTAGATGACAAAATCACAAACCTTCTTGAAAACATCTATAACAAAGAAAAAATCTCCTCAAACAAAAATGAAATAATCTCAAGAACAAGCAAGCTTTGTGAAACCTTGAGCATCAAACCGCCACTTGACTTATATTCAGATTTGGAGAAGGCAATAGAAGAAAATGAGCATGATGACAGGAGTTATTCCAAGATTGTCTCAATGGGCGAAAGAATCTCTGTGCATACTTTGGGCAATTTCATAAAGAAAAATAATCTCGAAACAGGGACTTTTGATTTCAATGAGTTTGGGATGATTACTGGCAAATATAAAGAAGCTCATGCAACAGAGGATGCAACAATTGAAATTGAAAGGAAGCTGAATGGCAAGAAAGGGGTATTGATAGTGCCGGGATTTTTGGGCTATAATGAGAAGGGGGAGGTTACAACCTCGGGCAGAGATGGAAGCAACTATACTGCAACAAAGATTGGTGAAGCAATACTCGCAGATGATATTTACATCTTCAATAGGGAAGAACAGGGGGTAAGAAGAGCACCTCCAAAATTCGTCCCTGATGCAGAGATATTAAAGGAAATATCCTATAATGAGGCAGTTGAATTTGCAGAGTTGGGGGCGAAGATAATCAATGCAAAATCAATAGGCCCAGCAAGAAATGAGAATATCCCCATCCATATAGTTGATGAGAATTATCAGGGCACAAAAATCGCGAGTTCAGTCAGCTTGGAGCATATGGGTGCAAAGATAATTGCTTCTTCACCGCATCACCATATTCTGACTGTAAGATACGAAACAGACAAGCCAGGCGTTTTGGCGCAGATTGCAAATTATTTTGGAGATGCAGGAATAAACATAGATTCTATTGCTGATGAGAGGCATGCATTAAGTTTTGCTTTTCTTAAGGATGATTCCGGGAATCTTGAGTCATTATTAAAAAATTTGGGCAAGGATTACAAATTCAGTCTTGAGAACTCATTTGCGAGAATATCGTTGATAGGTGAGGGAATGAGAAATCAGGTTGGTGTTATTGCGAAGATTGCCTCTGCTTACAAGAACAAAGGGGTGTCATTTGAAATGATTTCCCAGGCATTATCCCAGCTGAATATAACTACCTTTGTGAAACAGGAATATGAGAGAATGGCTGTCAAGGGGCTGTATGACGAGTTCTTCAGGAATAACGCAAGCAATAAAAAATGAAACAAAATATACTGGATAAGGATGTAATAAAAGCAAATTCATTAGGAAAGATAGTGGAATTGTCTGTTAAGCAGACTAACATATCAAGTTCTGCGGGCATAGATTATCAAATAGATTTTATGCTGGGCAATCGCTTTGTGGGCAGGACTGGCGTCCATATTTCCCATGACGAGAAAAGGGATTTTGACAGCAAGAATTATTTTGATTCTATAAGAGAGCAAGCAGTTAATGAACTAAGCGAATTAGGGTATCGTTGGAATGGAGAAGCTGACCCTTATAAGATAAAAGCGCGCGAATATTAGATATCAATCTCGCCAATTTAAGAAGCTTTAAAAACGGAAAATCTCTCTTCTCTTGATGCTCCTGTGGTGTAGAGGCCAAGCATTGAGCCCTTTCGAGGCTTAGACCCGGGTTCGAATCCCGGCAGGAGCATATAGAAAAAGTTTAGTGCCCTTCTAAAAAAAGGGCATTAACTAATTTCTAAGTGCTTGGCAGGAGCACTTTTATCTCACGACGGGATAAGGCCTTTTTCTTAACAGGCCAGCTCTTATGCCAATCCAGTATGCCAGTGTCTTCACACCCCCCCTTCTCATTGATGTAATCACATCTGCCTCAACAAATTTAAAGTTTCCATGAGCATTTGCTTTTTCAAGATATTCCAATATCTCCTCCTTGTCCTTTTTTTCATTGAAGCCCTTGATTTTGCGGTGAATCTCTTTTTTTATGAATATTATGCCATTGCATGCGCGGAAAGGGGTGTATTTTATAAAAAAATTCTTTGTTGCTGCAAATATCAGATGGCTTGATTTTTCAGCTTTCATACGGCATGTTCCATGATGATATCCCTCTTCAATGTGCCTGAGAATCTTGCTTATCGCATCTTTATCCAATAATACCGTATCAGCATCGAGAAATACAAGCAACCTGCCTCTTGCAATTTTTGCCCCTGCATTCCTTGCATAACTGACGCCTTTTCTTTTTTTCAGTTCTATAACCTTGTTGGCATATTTTCTAGATACCTTAACTGTGTTGTCTGTGCTTCCGTCATCGACAACAATAACCTCAATATTTTTGTGGGACTGCCTTTTTATGTGAGAAAGGGTTTTTTCTATGTATCTCTCTTCATTATGGGCAGGTATTACAATGCTCACCAATGGACGATTATGTTTCACCATAAAGGGCATACTTTATTCTGATTTAAAAATATTGGGAAAGTAGGAGGTATTGAATGGGGCAAAAGATTTAAATAAATCTCCTGCTTGCTCGTAATGTAAAGGAGGTGTTAGAATGGACGAATGCACACCGCAGTGTAAGGCAATGAAATTGCTTATAATTGGCGTTGTTTTAGTATTGGCGCGGCTTTATACTGCTTGGGATATCTGGGTTGTTATTGGGACTATTCTGGTAATCAAGGCAATCATATTGCTTATAATGCCTGTATGCCCCTGCAACAAGGCAAAGAAAAAGAGGTGATTTTTTGTTTGTATTTGCATAATTTTTTATATCTTTCTTGTTTTGTTTATTTATGAGAATCCTTGTTTTTGGCAATCCTCTTGTGAGAGAGGATAGTTTGCCTTTAAGATTAATGCCTGAACTGCAAAAAGCTTTTCCAGATATTGAGTTCAAGGAGCTTGACGCTGTTGAGGATTTGCAGAATGAAGGCAGGCGTCTTGTAATTATTGATGCAGTCAAGGGCATAAAAGAGTCCTGCTTGCTTGATTTGAGTTCGATAAGATTAGACAGGATATACTCAATGCATGACTTTGATTTGGGCTATAATCTGGTTTTGCTGAAGAAACTGAATCTGATAGAGGACGCAAAGATAATCGGTGTCCCAATGAACATCAGCGAGAAAAAAGCATTAAATCAAATCCAGTTAATCTTGAGGAAATGCGTTGCGCAGCTCATGCATGGGTCATAAGCCCTTATCAGCTTTTCGACCTCTGCTCTTATAACTTCTTTTGGCTTGTTCAGCATTGACTGCACATATGCCTTGATGTCCTTTTCCATATGAATTATATTCTGCTGTGTCGGGATGCATAAATCCGCCCCTCTTATCTTGCCCCTTTCAATTAATAATTTGTAATAAAGCGTTCCTCTTGGGGCCTCAACAACGCCAACACCTAGTCCGTTCCTGCTTTTTGCTTCAGAGGGCTTTTCATTCACAAAGATATTGCTTTCAAGCATTTCAATTGAGCTATCCACTTCCTGCAGCATTTCGATTGATTGGGCGAGATTATTCTTGAAAATGCAATCAGACGGAAAAATAGAAAGATATTTCCTGCAGTCATTCTTGGTGTCTTTATGCAGGCTGTTTTTGTTAAGGTTCATTCTTGCCAATGCCCCAACCATATATTCTCTTGATTCAAATTCAAATGCAGTTGCTGTTGAATACGGCAGTACAACCCTTTCAAGATGCTCGCCAAACTTTTCTTCCGGTATCAAGCTTCCATATGCTGTTTTTATCTCCCCCCTCAAAAAATTGAAGTCATCATTGACAAGAGCAACATAATTTGTTTTTCTCTCAAACCTGTTCCTGTTCTCATAGAACAAATCAATAATCTTGAGGAGATTTTCTCTTGTGTTCTTTAATTCAATTATCACCTTCTTTATGCTGTTCTTGTCAGGCACTTTTGTAAATCCGCCGACAACTGCAAAGGGCGGATGAATTGCCCTTCCGCCAATCAATGCTGCAAGTGAGTTTCCTGCCGCCTTTATTTCCAGTCCGTCGTGAATCCATTCATGCTCTTTCTCGTTAAAATCAAGCACTGAATCTTTGCCAATCAAGTCAGGAAGGCAGAAAAAGTATATGTGCATTGCATGATCTCGTAAATGCCCGCCATTTATCAGCAATTTTTTAAGCGTGAATGTTTGTTCTGAAACATCAATCTTAAGCGCCTTTTCTATAGCCTCTATTGAGCATAATGTATGCGCAGAACTGCATGTCCCGCATATTCTTGACATTGTTGAAGGAACTATCTTGTAATCCAGCCCTCTTACGGTCTGCGTGAAAAACCTCTTGTTCTCGCTGATTTTGAGTTTTGTTTCAACAACCCTTCCATTCTTGACTTTGATATCTAGGTGGGTATGCCCCTCTATCTTAGATATGTTCTTTATTGTCAAGTCAAATTCCTTATGCATTTTTATTACCCTAAATTTTTCATGTAATAATTAATTTTTTTCTCCAGGTCTGCCTCATTCACAGGGCATCCTGCTATCTCATCATCAACCTTCACGAATTTTTTTAATGGAGAGATTTCCTTAAGCTGATGCAGGCTTTTTACGAGAAGAGCGATTTCCTGCTTTTTTTCCTCGCTGAACGAATTCCTTTGATTTGAGGGATAACCATTAACTGCGCCAGAGCCAAGTGCCACCAGTTTCCTGCTTTTTTTCCTTATCTCTTTTAATTTCCTTTTCTCACTTGCAGTTGAGATTGCGCCCTCAACAAATGCAACATCCAGTTTGCCAATCTTTTCATTTGTCCTGAGAACCCTGCAATTCACAATATCCATCTTTTTTTCATAGTCAAAGAACTTGCGATTAAGAAGCTCGAGAAATGTTACAATGCATCCTTCACAGCAGGTGAATGAAAAAAATCCTACTTTCAGCCTCATTTTTTCAATAACGAAGATTTCTTATTAGCTTTTTCATTTATAAGGGAAAGCATAGGAAACCGTAGGTTTCTTATTTTAAATATCTTTTTCTTTCGCAACTTTTTTAAATAGGTTTTTTTTAGTTCATAACTTCAAGATGATTTATAATTTTGAATTGATAATAGATGAATTAACCGCTAATGGCATAGAGGTTGCTGAGCATAATGCATCATTAAAATACCAGTGGGGCTATCATAGGTATGAAAAGCGGCTTTTTGGGCATATAAGGGTAAAGCCGGAGTATAGAGTCATCAAATTTTTTAATTTGCCTGTATGGATTTCTAGGGAATCCTCGCTTGAAAGGGCTGAAAAGATTCTCTCCTCAAAAATTGGGCTTCCCCATGCGAAGAAAAATGGCATGCTGTTTTACTGGATTCCATTCACATTCAATAAAAACAAGGCTGGCGTTGAGATTATCACGATACGCGAATAATTGACATATAAATATTACTCTACTGTAACGCTTTTTGCAAGATTTCTTGGCTTGTCTATGTCTTTTCCCCGCATCAATGCCGAATAATATGCAAATAACTGGGTTGGGATAACAGAAAGAATAGGAAGCAATTTTTCATCTGTTTTTGGGATAAATATAACATCGTCAGCAATCCTTTTTATTCTCTCATTGCCGAATGTCGTTATTGCTATTATCTTGCCTTTCCTGCTTTTTATCTCCTCCATATTGCTTATAATCTTTTTGTGGGTTTTATCTTGCGGAGTAATAAAAATGCTGAACATATTGCTGTCAATTAATGCAATTGGGCCATGCTTCATTTCTGCCGCAGTAACTGCCTCCGCATGTATATAGCTTACTTCCTTTAGCTTTAATGCACCTTCAAGCGCAATTGGATAATTATATCCCCTGGCAAGGTAAAGGGCATTATTAACCTTAAAGTATTTTAGTGCAACTTTTTCAATCCTGTCCTTTGAGTTTAGAATCCTTTGTATCCTTGAGGGAATGCCCTGCAACGAGGAAAATATTTTTTTTGCATCATCCCTGCTTAACCGCCCCTTTAGTCTTGCAATGTATACTGCCAACAGGCACAGGACTACCAGATGAGATGTGAATGTTTTTGTTGATGCGACGGCAATCTCCGGGCCTGC
>Ga0209541_10009517_pt1 | contig 15743 bp, 23 predicted proteins | sample RifCSPlowO2_01_FD_184027 | JGI IMG/M metagenome (GOLD analysis project Ga0209541, IMG submission 184027) | Groundwater microbial communities from Rifle, Colorado - Rifle CSP2_plank lowO2_0.1 (SPAdes) (version 2) | ecosystem: Environmental > Aquatic > Deep subsurface > Groundwater | place...
AAAGTTTCTATAGCTTCTGTGGGGTCAAGATCAACTGCAAAGTAAATGCCCCGTGTCCATTCATCTCCATGATAACTATAAGCAATGCCAGGATCTACACAATAACGGGGCACTCTGGTTACACTGATATTGCCGGGTAAGGGCTCTGTTGCCAAGGCATGAGTTTCATTGACAAAATCTATAACTGGCTCGCTGATTATTTGGTTGGACGGCGGCTGAGTGATGATATCATAAGAAGAAATTTCACCATCAATGGTCCTATTAATGGATTGAGTTGTTTCATTATAACTAAAACATTCCGGAGCCTCTTCTGCACAAGATAAATGCAGAGAAAGAGCCGCTGCCGCAGACAGCAGCAGATTTTTTAAGCGCATCATGGTAATGGTGTAAGATGGAGCTTTTTTATAAACTTTTCTTTACTTTACTCCCATTTAGTAGCAATCGTTCCCGGCCCGCGTCTTCCCACAATCGGCCCGTCATCATAAACCAATCCGGCTTTGGCCATATTCTCCCTGGGAATTCTTGCGCAGGTATAAGTGGCTAAAATGGCCGAACCCTTCATCACCCGATACATCTCTTTGAACAGCTCTTCTGTCCACATCTCCGGCATGGTCTTGGGAGAGAAGGGATCGTAAAATATGGCATCAAAATATTCTTTCTCTAGCTTCTTGACTTCTTCCCGCGCATCGCCTAAAATTAGCTTGACTGAAACCTTCTTCTCTTTAAATTCCAGGTTATTCCTATCCAGCCGCTTGTAATACTGGAAAAAAGGAATGGGAGGATTGACTTCCTGAATCTTGCTTATAATCTCGGCATCATTCTCCATTCCGATAACTTCGATCTCACAGTTATGATTCTCTTCTAAAGCTACTGAAACCGCCATCGCTGAATTGTATCCCAGCCCAAAAAACATGTCCAGGATCCTTATTCGGCCGGTTTTAGCCAGTTCTTTAATTTTGGAAGGGATAGCATACTTCTTCAGCGCTTCTTCTACTGCCCCCGTTTGAGAATGATAAGTTTCCTGAACCTGCTCATTTAAGAAAGATTCAGTATTATCCGCAGTGATGATTTTTCTCAGGAACATGGTCTAACCTGTTTTTGTTCAGCGGATTTTAAATGTTTCTGCCTGTAATGAACTGGTTTTATTTTTCAATACTCCAACAAATAACTACTACAAAGTAACAAACATAGAGGTAAATTAACATGGAAAATGATTTAGGAATGTTTGTTAGGACAAGTTTTAGAGATTCCAAAACTGGTCAAACTCATGAAGTACCATTAGTTCGGCTTGGGGTTAGCGATACCCTATATGTGGATGCTCAAGGAAACCTTTTTTTAAAAGCAGCGCCCGGAAGCAGTTCTGCAAATTCCGTTCTCGACCAAGATGGAGGACGTTATTATCTATCCACACTTGCTGGAAACTCTGGGAAATCACCAGTTTATAGACTTAACGAAAGCTTAATTGAAAGTAAAGTTAGAAAATTACAGGAAGCTAAACTGTAAGAATTAATTTACTGTTTATTTTTAATCTAATTTTTTCTATCAATCAAATAAAGATAAAAAAATAGAAATAGATGTTTGTTTTTATTCAATTCTAATAAAACTTAGAATCTTTTCTTCTTTGCGTAACATTCCTTGCAAAAGACCGGCTTGCCTTCAGTAGGCTTAAACGGAACTTGACATTCCTGGCCGCATTCGGAGCAGGTTGCATTGTGCATTTCCCTTGGTCCAAAATCCCTTCTGAACCCTCCATCTCTCTGGGAGCCACCATCTCGGCGTCCTCCCTCTCGGTTAAAATTTCCCATGGTTTTTTCCTCCTAACTTACATAAAGAATAACACTCTTTACGTTTTCTTTATCCCAGAAAAGCGACTTTATTTAAAAAGGTACCCCTCTTTTTTTAATAATTTACCCGAAAGATGGCTGGGTCGGAGTTCGGGCAGATAATCTAATTTTTGTTATTGGCATTGCCAAAAGAGGTACATTTTGTGATTCTCAAAGATGAATTATTCACGAAACAAAGTGGAGTGACTAAATAGACTCACAAAATAGGTGTGCCGTGCATGCTAATAACAAAAATATTTTTCAGTGCCCGAACTTCGAACCACCTTGCCCAAAAGATGCCGGCAGCTATTAGCTGGTCAAACCCTCTCCGCCCGGCCTTTCCTGACCAATAACTCAGCTACTTCCGGGAAGATTTCTGTTTCCTGCCTTTGTTCAAACGGGCCGTAAACTTTCAGGTCTTTCCAGATAAAGCTGGGAGTAGGGCGGATAAACCTGATTTTGGCCATCCTGGCAGCCAGCCCTTCCGCTGGCTCAGACTTAAAATTTCGTAGTTCTTTTTTCTCGGTCTCTACCGCTTTTCTTTCCGGCGGAAGCTTTCCCAGGAATGGCAATTCGCATTTGAACAGGCTCAATAAGATGCCTCTTCGGTAATCATCAAGAGTTTCCAATACCTGCTGGTAAAATTGTCTTTCTTCTCTTAACATCGCGCTGGTATCGATGATCTCCGAGCCGGTTTTGCTCTTATTTATAGCTATAGCAATGATTTTTGTCTCTCTCCTCTCATAGATCTCTTTCAGAATCCTGTTGATGCTGTTCAGTTCATACTCCAGTTTTTTTCTCTCTCCTGAAGCGAACAGCTCATTCTCTTCTTGTTTGCTGCTCAGCAGCTTTTTTTTCTCGCGGAGATAGTTGACCACATCATTAAAGAACGAATCTTCCAGCTTCTGCAGGTCTTCCCTCTTTTTTTCATTCCTGAGAATATCATAAAGAGTCTCCAACGTAATCCTGATATTTTCCATCAATTACTTTCCCCCGTAAAAATCAAAACCTAGGGAACTTTTAAAGCTTATCTTTTCTTCAGAAGCTAGTTGAGGACGATTACTACTACCTGATTACACTTCTTACCATAACTTTATAAAATAAGCTGAAAATCAGCCTTCTATGGCTCAATTAACTTTCGAAACTCTCTCCTTCCAGAAGAAAGAGACTGTCCTGCAAGTAACTCTCTTAAATCTCTTCACGGCCGAGATTCCCCTGAGTGAGATGCCGGAATTTAAGCTCATTGGCCAGAACACGATCGAAACCAACGAAAAAAGATTTAACCTGCTCTTGTCCAAGCACCTGGAAAGCCTTACCAATAAGCTGACCAAAAATAAAGCCACTTATATCCACCAGAATTCCGGAATCCCATTAATTGGCAGCATCGCTTTCGGCATCACCTACCGCAACACTTCCTTGATTGAGGTCAAGACCGTCACCTCTTGTAACCTGAATTGCCTCTATTGTTCCATTGGCGAGGGCTTATCTTCTAAAAAGCATGATTTTGTGGTAGAGAAAGATTATCTTCTACAGGAGCTGCAGAAGCTGCTGGGCTTTGTCCACGAGCCGGTAGAGATCCATATCGGGGTACAGGGCGAGCCCTTCTTGTACGCAGACACCCTCTCTTTGATCGAAGATTTACAGAAGATGAAAGAAGTCCATACCATCTCCATCAACACTAATGCCACTTTACTCACTGAACAGATCATTGATCGGTTAGCCCAATGCCGCAAATTGCGATACAATTTCTCTCTTGACGCTCTTGGCGAAAAAATCGCTAAACAGCTAGCTGGTGTGGATAACTATAACCTTGAACACGTCCTGAAAATGATCCGCTATGCGGTAGAGAAATCTTCTGTTTTAATCGCTCCCGTCTGTGTTTTTGATTATAATGACCAGGAGATGGAAAAAATCATCCAGTTTGTCAAGTCTCTGCCTAAAAAAGTCTCAGTAGGGATCCAGAATTTTCTTAATTATAAAACTGGCCGAAATCCTGTCCGGGCCAAATCCTGGCAGGAATTTTACCCCTGGCTGAACAGGTTAGAGCAGAAGCACCAGCTTAGCTTAAAAGTCACTAAAGAAGATTTTAACATTAAAGATACTAAACCTTTACTCAAGCCATTTCAAGTTGATGATATAATCACCGCAAAAATCAAGTGCCCTGACCGCTTTCCGAACAGTTGCGTCGCCGTAGCCAAAGAAAGGTGCATTTCTGTTCCCGAATGCCAATTTCAGAAAGACAAGCAGGTCAAAGTTAAGATTACCCGTGATAAGCATAACATCTTTGCGGGGAGGCTAGTTTAAAATGTCTGGTTATTTTTCTCCGCAATCAGTTGAAAAGATTGACACTGCCGCCGCAACTTATGCTGTTAATCCTAGATATCTCCGTGCCGGGATAATCAATGGAGGAATCGATTATGATGTTGCGGCAAGCAATCTTGCTCATTTATTGCAAAACGAAGCGGTAAGACAAATGCTGTTATCGGCTCAACAGGAAGTTTTTTCCAGGCCCGACTCTAGTACTCCTCCAGCTAGATTTGGCGAGTTTATGACGCTTCTGGCCCGAGAAGTTGCCGGTTATTACCGCAGCGCCAGAGTTGACTTTTCTGCCGTCACCAGTTTTACTGAAATGTGGAAAAGAGTTCGCAGCTATATTCGGGAAGGAAGTTCAGCTACTGAACCTTCAAGAAGGATCAGGTTTGGCTTAAGAAAAGTGCTTTCTAAACATGGAGCTAGCCTGGCTGGGGCGGAAATGACTTTTCATCTGCTTGGCTCGGTTCGTTTTGGCGATGCTGCCGAATATTCGGACATTGACGGGGATTTTGTTGTTATTGCCGATGAAGAGAAATATCGGGCCAAGCGAACTAAAATAGTTACGGCTGTTAATGACGGCATTGATTCAACGTTTAGCCCGGAAGATGAATTTAGGCCTAAAAATCAGATCAGAGATGATATCAAAATCATTGATTTGAGCCAATATGACGGCTTATTAACTGATATTGAAACTAAAGCTACAACGAGAGCCGCTGATTATGCTTATGATTCGGATCTCTTTCATACTTACGATTGGCTTTTGCAGGGAGAGAGCCCCTTGGAAATGCCCGCCATTGACTGGGAAATTAGTCGTGTTAAAAAAAGGATGAAAAAAGCAGCCCTAGCCGACCCTTTCTTTGAGTTTCTGCTCTGCTACAAGCTGTTTGGCACAATTCAGAAAAGGGAAGATAATCTAGTCCGTCAGTGATCTAATTTTTTTAAGATTCTACCCAGCTTAATCCCTGCCGCCAGCAGCCAGACCGAATTCAGGATGAAAAATGGCCAGCCCTTTAGAGTAAAAGCATAATAGATCAGCATTCCCGAGCCGATGATGTTAAGAAGGTTGTAAATGATGGTGTCCTGGTTAAATTTTTTCCAGAATTCATCCAGCACAAAACCGGCTAAGATAAATGCCATCCCTATAATCCCGATAATTAATTCAATCATCTGCGCATCCTGGTCTGCCGGGTTAGTTCCACCAGCTGCTCGCCTAATTTTTTGATGACGGCCTTCTGTTTTTCTGCCGTTTTCAGCACAGCCTGCAGGTGCAGCTTATGCGGCTGATCCATAAATTCCAGGCTTTCCTCCAGAGTCAGTTTATTCTGCAGCCATTCATTGACCTGCTGATAAGAGCTATGTAAGCCGTCTACCTGTTCTTTAAATGAATTTATCTCAGCAATCGTCCGCTGAAAATTAAGAAATTCATCGTTTAACAGGCGGTTGGTGATCAATACTGATTTCTCCTTGTCTCCATTAAGCGTCGTGAGCTTTAATTCAATTAAGTAGCGGGCATAATGCTTTAATTTCTCATTAATCCGTTGCCCCTCTTTGAGGCCATTAAAACTACGCCCTAAACCGGCTAGCTTCCTATTTAGCTCTTCTTTATCTTTCTCCGTAAGATTCTGCAAGAATGGCGAGCTTGGCTTTAACCAACACTCTTCCAGCCTCTCTAATGATTCTTCAACATTGGCTAGAGATTCCACTTCTTTTTTAACCTCTCTTAAATCCATCATCTCTTACGAAAACGAAAAACTTTATTAATATTACCTATTTTGGCTAGTTTTGATGCGGTAGTAGTATAGTGGTCAGTATGCGGCCTTGCCATGCCTTTTGAAAGGATTGAAATGATTTTCATCAATCCTACGCAAAGAGGCTGTGACCCGAGTTCAAAGCAAGCAATCTATGCAAGTACGGCGGGCTAAAGCCCACCAAGCAAAAAAGGTTGCTCCTGTGAAAGTCTCGGCTACCGCATTCATTTTCTTAAGTTAATGCGTTGTTTTACATCAAATGACGTACATTTTCGAATTTTCTTGACAAAAAGCAGGAGGAATAATCTTAGGAATATTTTTATAGAACCAAAGTAATCATTAAAAATATGGCTAAAAAAGATTGGTCAGATGTTGTTAAAGAAAAAGTAAAGAAATATTCAAAAGACCAAATTATTTTTACAAAATCTCGGTTAATTGATTGGTTATGCCGAAGGAATAACTCTACAGTAGAAGAGATGATAAATGAGGTCATTAACTCCAAAGATCTCGTTTTTTCTGAAAAGCAGGAAGCTGAATATGATAGAGAAATAGAAATACGCTTCAGATGTTACTTTGTTTACTCTAGAAACAGAGGAAGATGTTATATTTTGAGGTTTAATCATCAAATCAAAGTCGTTACTGTCTTTCCATTAGGAAGAACAACTTTAAAAAGATACAGAAGAAGATTTAAATAGTAGAAATAGACTATAGGTAATACCAAATGAAACAAAGATTCAAAGCTTCATATGATGAAGAAGGGGACGTACTTACCATTTATAGAGAGGGAGCTAAAGTAAAAGAAAGTATAGAAGTTTCTGAAGATTTAATTATTGATGTTGACAAAGAGATGAAACTGGTTAATTTGGAATTAATAGATGCCTATAAATTTTTACATACTTTAAATGAAAAGATTTCAAAAGAAATGCTCTTGGATATTCAAGAAGTCGAATTGGATGCTAAGAATTATAGGAATTATTGGGTAATAACTTTAAGATTTAAGTATCAAGAAGAAATAATTACTGAGAAACTTCCTGCTTTTGCTAGTATGGACTTTAAGAGTCCTTTATTAGCCTCAACTTCTGCATAAATAATATTGTTTTAGTGGGGGAGAATATCCCAATAAACCAATTTTAAATACAAGATAATCTGTTTTTCGCTACCGCATTTTTTTTCTTAAGTTAAAGTGTTGTCTAACATAGGTATATCTAACCAAGAAGCTAATCAGCAAAAGACTAGTCCATAAAATATTACAGGGAGCTTATAGTAAAAATGGTTAGTAATGACCACAACCACTAAATTAGTCAATTTGTGAACAAGATTTAAATAATTACTCAAAATTAAGGAATAAAATGAGATCATGTCAAGTATGTGGAAAAAGATTGATTACAGGACGTAAATACTGTCATCAACATAAAATAATCATGAAAAAAACAATGGATTTCTAATGCGTGGAAGTAATCAGATATTAATGAGTTTTTTAGCTATTTTTGCAATGTTTGTGGGTATTGGTTACCTAATTAAATTTTCACCATCTGTATTCTATTTTATCTTCGGTTTAGCTGTTTTTTTCTTTGTTTTTCATTTGAAATTTAGATACAGTTTAAGTTTAGAATGATTATTAGATTTTTTCGAAAAGAAAAAAAAACCTATTTTTATAATTGGATTATTTTTCTTTACCGTTATTGTCATTTATGTTTTAGGGAATTCATTCACAGCGTGGTTTATTTTTTCATTTAATTTATTATATGCGTTATTTTATGGTTATTTTATATGGGTAAGGAAAATAAAAAGAAGGTAATTTTTATGGACAAATGTTTATACTGGTGAGGTAAATGTTGAGAAAGATTAAAATGATTACAAATTTAGATAAAAAATATAAATTATGGATTTTTAGGATAGGTGTAATCAGCTTCTGTTTTACAGTGATCGGATTAATAATTTTTTTAGGATGGTATGGTTGGAATGATGACAAATTAAAAAGGAAATTAGAAAATCAAAAATTAAGTGGTACATTAGAAGAATTTTATTATATCTGGGGTTGGATAGTATTAGTTTTGGGTATTAGTTTATTACTGGAATATCTGATGGGATATATATTTGAAATCTCTTAGTTTCTAAGCTGTTAATGTTAAGTAAAGTTTATTAAACCTCAAATTTATCCAAGTTTACTAAAAATAAAGTGGTGATATTGATGAAATTTTTATTTAAACTGGCTGTCCTGGCCATTCTTGTCGGCGTGGTTTTGATTTATTTGGGTTACAAAATTGATTTTGAGCTGAATATTTTCAGACCCAGCCAGGAAAATAAGTCCGAAGAGAGGCTGGCCGGGGATCAGCCTGCTGCTCAGCCAGAACCGGTTTCTGGACAGCAGCCAGCATCTTCTCAAGCTCCCGCGCTCTTGCCACAGTCGCCGGAGTGTTCTTTTACTCAAAATTGCACCGCTGGATTGTTGTGTATTGAAGGAAGCTGTGGAACCATCGCTGAACTATACAATACTGACTGTGGGCAGGCCTGTTCCATAACTGCAGTATCTCTTTCTACCAGCGACGGCGAGAGATATAACCTTAAGCTGGGGATGGGCAGCTATAGTATGGCCGGCGCTTTAGTCTGGAAATTGCTGGTTACTCCTAAATACTGCCCTGGAGGTTCTCCTGTGGTGCCGATCCAAATCACCAGTAAAAGCGGCGGCAAGGTTGTTGCCGACCAAATTATCACTCTTCACGAATTTGAAACCAGCCCGCCCATCAGCCATGCTCTTTCAGCAGAGAAGAAGTTTACTATCACTTTAGATAATGTCACTGAAAGTTGTTCTTGATGAAAATTTATCCTAAAAGTAGATTAGATAAAACAGTCAAAAAAATAAAATATGGCCTTGCTGGGATTTTCTTTCAAGAATCTATTTTGCCTACTTGGTGGGCTGCCGAAGGCATGCCCGCCGTACTTGCATATCCTCAGAAATGATACCCATTTCTGGGATGTTAAAATCCCTGAGGATTTAAACAGATTGCTTGCCATTTGAACCCAGGACTTCCGGCTTTCCGAGCTTCCTGATGCTTTTTTTAAATTGCCGCATCAGTGGTCCTATAAGACCGGTGCTCCACCAGGCTAAGCTACAAGGCCATCTTGTATTTTTAGGCTTGTGCTATCGAGCAATGAAGTTGCGAGGTGCACTACGAACGCAAAATCGTAATTTGCAGGCTAAGCTACAAGGTCATAACTGATTAGTACTTCTCTCCTTTAAAAACGTTTTCTAAATTCAAATGGGGAAAATATCCTCCTGTATTTATAAATAGGGGCTTTCTGACTCCTTCCCTTTATAAATAAAGCCTATTTTTGGCTATTTCCTACCAGCCAATTAATACAAAACTATAAATAGTCAAAAATCAAGCATCCTATTTATAAATCATACTTAAATGAACCTCAATCAGATCAAAAAATTGATGGACCGGAAGAAAACCTCTCATAAAGGTGAGAATGGCCGGGCCTTGATTATTGGCGGCAGTGAAGATTATGTCGGGGCGGTAACCTTAGCTGGCCTGGCCGCTTTACGTACCGGATGCGATGTCGTTACTGTCGCTGCTCCGGAAAAGGTCGCCTGGACCGTAAACAAGTATTCCCCGGATCTAATCACGAAAAAAATTTCCGGAAAAAATTTTACGATTAAAAATGCTAAGGAGATGGTCAAATTTGCCGACCGGTTTGACGCCGTTTTAATTGGCAACGGGATTACCCGCAAAGCTGATAAGTTCTGCCATTATTTCATTAAAAAATCCCAGAAGCTGAAAGTGATTGATGCCGATGCTTTAAAATCGCTTTCGTTTAAAGATTTCAATAACTCTATTCTTACTCCGCATGAGACTGAATTGGAGATGATGCTGATTAATAGCAATAAAGAATTCTTGCTCCCTAAATTAAGAAGTTCTAATGCTAAGGAGAAAGCTGAAATTCTGCAGGGCAATCTCCGTTACTTCCTTCAGAACGATAATGTCTTGCTGATCAAAGGAGCGACCGATATAATCATTTCTAAGAATAAGATCGCTTATAACCGTACCGGAAACCAAGGGATGACTAAAGCCGGAACGGGTGATGTTCTGGCTGGCTTGGTGGTCGGTTTTTTGGCTAAGACCAAAGAACAGTTTAAAAGTGCTGTCGCTGCTGCCTACCTTAACGGCTGTGTTGGCGATTTATTATTGAAGAAGAAAAAAGGCTATTCTTTTATTGCTTCTGACATTCTTGAAGATCTGGACAAAATTAATAAAATTTCTAGGAAATAGCAACTAAATTATTCTGAGACTAAACATTTAGGTCTTCATCAAAAAAGTGTTGGGATCTGAACAATTATTATTAAACGGCGCAGAATACATAAAATATAAATACTTCTATCTCCCTACTGCTTAATATGTTCTCTGCATACAATATTTATCAGCAGCCGGCCTGGATGATTTTCGCGCTGTTAGTTATTGCTGCCTGGACCTTGATTTGGAACGGGTTAGGATTGTGGCAGGCTGCCAAGAACAAGCAAAAAGTGTGGTTTATCGTTATATTAGTCCTAAATACGATTGGCCTGCTGCCGATAATCTACTTGATTTGGTTTAAGCCCAGAGAAGCGAATAACAGGAAAGAAGCAAATAACCAGAAGACTACTTTAATCAATCGCCGGGTGACTAAAAGAACTATCAAGAAGAAAGAACCTTAATGATTGATTATGATTCTCTCCGAAGTTTATCTTCTGTTCGGGCAGATGTGAAAATTCTTATCGCAACATAGCGACAAAGTTCAAAAACTACTTACTCATAAGTGTGATAAATATCTACAGCGTTAATTTTTATTTTTAAATAGTAAATTCTTTAAATGGTGGCTATTTCTGATTTAAGTTATGGGGGATAAAATAAGAATCGGGATATTGGGGCAGGGGTTTATTGGGTCTGTGTATAGGGAAGTATTGTTTCAGTTAAATAATTTTCAAGTCGTCTGTGTCGCTGAACCAGTAGAAGCTTCATTAAAATGTTTATCTGGTGTAAAAGTAGTTAGTGATTATCGAAAATTACTAGATGATGCCCGAGATCTAGATGCAGTTGTTAATGCCTTGCCAACCACGCTTCATCTGCAATCAGTAAGAGACACCGCCGATTGTGGCTTGCCTATGCTCTTAGAAAAACCGATGGGCATACATTCAGAAGAGGCTGGAAGAATTAAAACGGCCAGGTCTGGAATAAAGTTAATGGTGGGAATGACCGGCCGTTATCATCCTGAATTTGTTAGAGCTCACGAAATGATTGGAAAAATTGGAGAAATCCTGCAGTTGAATGAAAGAATTCATTTTGGAGGCACTCCCTTTCCATCCCAATACTTGGATGCTCAGCAATGCGGGTATGGCGTTGGTTTAACTAATGGCGTCCATACCATTGACCGTTTTTTGTGGTATATGAATGATAATATTGCTTCTGTGAGCGTCGATCATATCGGGAATGAATTCTTCCATAAGGATGTTGAAGATAATATTCGTGGAGAAATTTTATTTTCTAATGGAAAGTTAGGGCTATTTTCATTAAGGTGGTCGCCGCATCAAGAAACCGATTATGTTTTTGAGGCTGTTGGAAGCGAAGGAATCATCCGAGTTTACGGGTTTGACCGGGCGGTTTTAATTCAAGGAGATAAAAGCACCGAACTTTATCGGCATAATCAGGATGCAGATTTTCGTGAACGCCATAAACCAGGCCTAACCGCAGAGTTGGAGGCATTTGCTGAATTTTTACAAGGAAATAAACCAACCAGACATGTTGATGATTGTATTAAAGCCCAGAAGGTGATTGATCATTTTTATAGATCAGCGATGGGCGCCTAGAATCAAATTTTTGTTGTATTTGATTTCAGGTGCTGAAGAAGATCGCGGACGGTGCCGTCATTAAGAATAATTTGTTCTGTAGTCTGCTTTCTTTCGTTGATTACTGTTAGGTTCATATTGACTCCCGAACCCTAGCGGCTCGTTCTTATCTTCAGAAGACGGACTGTTTAAAAATCTTTTTCAAAAAAAAAGTTATACGGCGGTCACATAAGTTCCCATCCGGGCTTTTCACTAAGATTCAAGCTTCGACTAATTGCTCGCCGCTATTTTCTTTAACGATGTTTTCTAACAAGACATTAAATGCTTCTACTAAAGCTCGGACCTCTGGCTTGTACAGGTTTAATTTGTACAATTGGGTGTTTCCCAACTTGCGTGTCGGCACGATAATTTCCTGCCTGATCAACTCTTCTACGGTGTTATAAGTTGTGGCCCTATTCAGTCCAGTTTCTCTGGCAACATCTCCTATTCCAAAGTCTAATTCGCGCATTTCCAAGAAAAATTCCAAGATGCGATTACGTGGCGTGATCCCAAATATTTTGCACAATTCCCCACTTTCAGCTGTTTCGTTAATCATATTTATCTCACCTAATTTATTTTAATATCTTTATTACTTCTGATAAAGTTCTGGGATTGAGTGCAATATGCCATTCGCCGGTTTTCTTCATCCGCAACACCCAGCAATACTGCTTGATGCACAACTCCCAATCTGTTATTATTCTTTTTTGCTCATCCGGCGGCAGATGCGCAATCCAACTCAACACTCTTTTCTCCGGGGTGTGTTTACCCCCAATTATGCGCTTGCTTAATAGCCGACGCAGCAACGCTTTTGTTCCTGCTTCAATCATCCAAATATCTCCACTGGCGCAAAAGAAACGCAACTATTTAAATGTTTCTATTTTAGACAGATTGTATAAAAAATTATACGGCTGCTGGTAAAATTTTAAATCGCCCTAAGCGGTAATCACCATCAAATCTTAAATTCTTCTATCTCAACTTTCCCTCTTTTTGCTTTGATAGAATACTCCTTGCGGTCGCTGAACTTGGTGATTTTGCTGACAAATTCCGGCAGGATTATGCGTTCTCCCCTGAACTGTAAATTAGTGATGATCTCTCGGCTCTCATCATTATCTAACGAAATTTCGCTCAGAATTTTTGTTTCCTCTCTTTTTTTCGCTCCATTGATCATCTCTTCAGTCTTTTGAAACAGGTATCTGGCAATTTCGTCAGGAACATCGGTGGTTGAAACTGCATTCAGTCCCTGCAGTCCCGGCGAGATGTTCACTTCAATCACTTTCGGCCCTGACGGGCTTTCTAAGATATCTACCCCTAAAATGTCCGCTCCTAAAGCCTTAGCCGTGTCCAGAGCTACATTGGTTGTCTTCCGGTCTAGCTGGATCGCTTCACCAGTGCCGCCGGCATGGATGTTGGCTCGTTTCTCTTCTTTCTGCGCTGTCCTTCTCATTGCCGCTACGACCTTATCGCCGATAACTAAAGCCCGGATATCCGTTCCGCCAGTTTCGATGTATTCTTGGATAATAAAAGGCTGGTTAAGCACTCCCAGCGCATCCAATAATGAAGAGGCCGAAGCTAATGAATCAGCGAACATCACCCCTTTTCCCTGCGTCCCCTCCGGAAACTTCATCACCATCGGATAGCTGACTTTTTTGAGCAGTTCCTTGGCTGCCTCTGTTGTCGAAGAGATGTAAGTTTTAGGCATAGGGATGTTATGCTGCTGTAGCACTAATTGGGTCAGCAGCTTGTTGTGGGCCAGGCTGAATAATGATGCTGGCAGGGGCATGTACGGGACACGCCCTTCCAGCATTCCCGTGATTGACTGCAGCAGATTGGCGTAACGGAACGATCCCTTGACATAGATGCAGTCATATTCTAAAATTGGTTTGCCTTCATAAAGCACTTCGGCTTCTTTCCCCAGGCTGACCTCCACCTTCTTTAGCTGGATTATATCTACCTGCTCAAAATATTTTTTCATCGCCTCTGCTGTCATCTGCGAACTTACGCTTCCTAATGAAATTATTGCCGCTTTCATGTCTTCAAAATCATCTTTTCTTCGGGTTGATCAAGAAATCTCCTTTTTTAAGGATATTTTGGCCGATCAGTAAAGGATAAGTCATATGGTTTCTGTCGGCCAGGGTGAACTCTTCTTCGATAGCCAGCCCGTCCATCTTGATTTTAGCTATAACCACCTGCCTTTTCTTGGTGCCTGAAGCTGACCTGACCATCTTGAACTTTTCAGTGGAATCCAGCTCTAGTTCCTGGGCTAAGCTGGAGTCGATCGAAGAAGCCGTAGCGCCGGTATCTATCCTGGCTTTGACCTTCTTTTCCTTTCCGCTCCCGCCGCTGATAGTAACTTCTTCAGTCAGCCCTAAAATAATCTGCCCCATCTTTATCTTAACTTTATCTGTCTTATATAAGATTTTTGTTTCGCAGACTAAATCGGCATTTAACAAAAGCTTTTTAAAAGGAACATTCATTTTTAAGTCAAATGCCCCGGTGGTGTAGTCCGGTTTGGTTGTCAAATCGATAATCGAGGACAAACTATCATTCCACACTTTCGATGTGGGGACCCGGGTTCGAATCCCGGCCGGGGCACATTTTTTATTAAACATTTTCCCTTGTAGTGGAAAGCAGCAGACTGGTTTTAACTAAAGAACTAATAGATCCTTGCCGGATTTTTTCCTTGTGCCATAACTTTAATAGCTTCCGGTTTCAATCCAAATGGTCTCCAGATAGTTCTCTCTGAATCTCGGTTGGATCCTCTGGTAGTTTCAGGCAATAAAAATCTATCTATAAACTGCTCCTGATCTCCTGGTTCTAATTCTTTCCAGTAATCCATATTATTTTTATACAAAAGATATTTTTCTATATCCGGTTGCGTGAGTCCAAATCCACCGCCTTTAGGATAGATATAATCACCCATCGCTTCGATAACCGCTTTAGCCTCTGCAATCTCTCCGTTTAATCCTTTACACACCAAATCTGAAAAAACAGGATCAATACCATTGGCAATAAATACAGGAGGCACTAAAGGCAAGGTCTGCATCTCCCTTACTTTTAATATCCTCTTAACGTTTCTTTCAATCTCATTAAGATTGCTCTGTTTAAAAACTTCGGCTGCATACCTATAATCCCACTGAGGATTTAAACCGGTAATCATTTCATAAGCAATCAAGAACATTTGGTACACATCAGCCCCTCCATCATAAGAATCTTTTCCTGGCCAAGTAACATGAGGAGGTAAGTATTCGACTTTTCCAGAGATGATTCCATCTTCAAGTTCCTGATTTATCTGGCGTTCTCCTGCAGCAATTCCCAAATCTAATAATTTTAAGAATGCTTCTTCGTCTAATCTAATATTTGTTGGATCAATATCCCGATGAAATATCTTACGAGCGTGAATGTAAGCCAGAGGCTTACCTAATATCATGGAATTATACGCCACAAAACTGCTGGGGATTGCTGTAGCTGTGCCTTCTGCAGTTACCGACCTAAGATGCTCATACAGGTCTTTTGAACCTGTCGGCTTGATATTATGCATTTGCATAATTGCATATAAATCTCTTCCTTCAACATACTCAAAGATAATTAGGCCCTTATCACGAATTGTTCCAAAATCATAAACCACTGCCAGATGAGGATGTTTTAACCTAGCACCAAGACTCGCTTCTTGGCTAAAACTATTTTTCATCGCTTCATCTTGAAGGAGCACGCACTTTACCACTACTTTACGCTTCAAGTTCAGGTCTATTGCTTTATAGACTGTCCCTTGGCCGCCCCTGCCAATAACCTCTCCTAACCTATAACGCTTCTTTATCCCAAGACCAATTCCAGGACGCATTACAAACTCTGGCTCTTGTTTTTCTCTTTTTTTAGCTTCCTCTTGGGCCATTAATCTTCTCGCCAGGTCGTCTAAATCAGGGACAGGCCTACCACTAGCAATTGTTTTAGCAAGTTCATCTTCAAGGGCCATAAGCTCCATTTAAGCCCATACTTTAT
>Ga0209541_10009519_pt1 | contig 15742 bp, 18 predicted proteins | sample RifCSPlowO2_01_FD_184027 | JGI IMG/M metagenome (GOLD analysis project Ga0209541, IMG submission 184027) | Groundwater microbial communities from Rifle, Colorado - Rifle CSP2_plank lowO2_0.1 (SPAdes) (version 2) | ecosystem: Environmental > Aquatic > Deep subsurface > Groundwater | place...
AATCCCGATTAACAACTAACCTCGGCAGGCGACCAATCGTCTTTGAGACGACCCCACTCATTAAGCCACCGCCTTTGGCGGGGGTGTCTGACTTAACGCATATTTGGCTTAAAATGACATGCGATAATTGGGTTAAATGCTCGGAATGTCATGATTTTGCTGCGTTAACTTAATACCATCTCTAATTAACCGTTACGCACTGGGCAGCCATATGACCAAGATTTTGAGCCAAATAATACGGGGCTAACGAGGAGCGGTTGTTGAGAGATGGTATAATAGCCATTTTATAACCCCCGCCAGAACACCCTGCCCTCTGGGCAGGGATGAATGGCGGCGGGTGGAATACAATAGTCGGATATGGCACCGACGAATATCGAAGCCAAGGACGGAATGTGGTACTGGTACCACAACATCTCCGAGTGCTACTGCCACATCCAAATCACGATCAAGTATCGGAAGTCGGTCCTGGACGAGGCGGTGCAGAAGATCATACTCGCCACGTTCACCGGATTTAAGGAGCGATACGCTATTGCGATCCACGAAGTTGGATTCGATCAGAACCACGTGCATCTCCTGTGCCGGTTCCTTCCGAAATACAGTGGCGGTGAAGTGATCGGATTCATCAAATCACAAACAGGAAGCCAGGTCCTGAAGTTCGTCCCCAACCTCAAGAAAGAGCTGTGGGGAGGGGAGTTCTGGACCGATGGCTATTACATCGCGACGATATCAGGCCGGGGCAGCAAAGCGGTGATCGAGAACTACATCAGAAACCAGGGTCGTGCCAAAGACCTGGGACAGCTTCGACTCTTCACGCTCGACTGACCAGCGGAACTCCGAAGTCAACGCCCTGCGCTCTGCGCAGGGATGGTTTACGATATGTGTTAAACTCGGCTTCATTCCGGGGCGTAGTATACCGGTAGTACGCTTGCTTTGGGAGCAAGTAGACCGAGTCCGATTCTCGGCGCCCCGACAAGAAAACACTGCACAGCCACTCTACTGTGCCAATTGGTCAACGATAAGTTGCGCAAAGACTTTACCCTTAGTCTGCATGAAAGCAGCCGTTTCTGCGGTGACGTCTTTGTTGAGTATTTCTCCCAAGGTAGTCCCGGTAGAAGCTACGAGGGAACGATTCACGTATGACGTGGTTATCGCTCTCAGATCACGATCGGCTGTGGTCTCGCCGTCGCTTGTAGTAGAGATGATGCCCACAAGCAACCCCCATTCATTAACGACAGCACCGCCTGAAGAGCCGCTTTGGGCGAGAACGACGCCGCCGAACGAGATAAGATCGACAGTGTTCTCATAGAAGGTGAGGAGCTCCTTGATAGTCGTTACCGCTGAAGAAGCACTTAGGGTGTTTTGAGTGGCGTTTCCGCCCGAAAATTCAGCGGGGTAGGCTGCGAGCAACGCCCTATCATCTACTCGGCTGATGCTGCGAGTCTCGACAGGAAGGTATGGAAACACTGATGGCAGCGGACTTCCATTGGCCATTCCAGTGATTAAAAGGAGGGCGTAGTCATGTTCACCGGTTCCAAGTGGCCGGGTTTTTCGTATATCCTCGGCATGTTCGGCGACCCAGGCAGAGGGTATATAAAGCACGTCTGCCATCCACGTTCCCATAGCGGGGGAGCCAGTTCGCATGATGCACGAGAGGTCGACCATCTGACTTGAGGCGAGAAGCACGTATTGTGCGACATGGGCGTTCGTGAGGATGACGCCGCTGGGGTCGATAATCACTCCGGAGCCCGAAATGGGACGTAGTATCCCTCCCGAGGTCTTGCAGAGGATATTCACGAGCGCGGCGCGGGCGTTCACGTTCAATGTCTCAAGCGACGCAGGCGGGAAGGGGTAGAAGGATTCATTGCTCGGAATATCCTGTATTTGAGGCGTCTTTCCGGCTTCTTCCTGTGATGGCGAGGGCAGCTCTACTGTTTCCTGGACGAGAACAGGCTCTTCAAGCGTCTCAGCGGGAAGGGTAACAACGGGAGTTGCAGCCTGCGAGATGTTCGGCTGCTGCTTCTTGTAGAAAAGATCGGGGGCATCCAGAATCGTATCTTCGGAGAGAAAAGCGAGTACCACGAACATCATTCCGGCGATGCCGATGATTTGTAAGAGAAAGCGAATCATACGTGTGCGGGATGGGAGGATCGAACTCCCGTTACCTGTTTGGAAAACAGGTGTCCTACCATTGAACGAATCCCGCGCGTTTAACTACTCTACACGAATGCATCAATACACACAAAACATACACAAAACCTCGTCAATTGACGAGGTTTTGTGTAGTGCACGCAATGAATGCGTTATTTTATCGCATCCTTGAGTGTTTTTGAAGCGCGGAATTTCGGGACTTTCATCGCCTTGATTTGGATCGTTGCGCCCGTGCGCGGATTGCGCCCGGTGCGGCCGGCACGCATCTTCGCCTCGAAGATGCCTAAGCCGGCGATCGAGACCTCCTCGCCGCGCTTGAGGCAATCGGTAACCATGCCGATGATTGCCTCGACTGCGCGCTCTGCATCGGCTTTCGTCGAGCCGATGGTTGCGTGTACTTTGTCAACCAAATCCATTTTATTTGCCATAGAGTTTTGTATTAGAAATGTGAGTAATAATGCGACCGACCGATACTGCACCATTTTGAGCCGTATTTTAGCGCTGTCAACGTGTACGTATAGCTACACGTGAATAACCGGATTTGTCCAGAAAGCTTAAAAATGGCTCTGCATCAGCTTTTCTTGCCCATTCCATTGAACTTTTTGCGATAGGGACTCTTGGGGTAGGTACCTAATATCTCGAAACTACGAGTGTAATATTGCAATTCTTCAAGTGCGATCGTACTCGGATAGACCGTGGGATTTCCTTCGAATTCCAGATAAAAATGAGCATCAGTATGACGTGCCATCGGCACGAAACTCTCAAGTTTGATCATGTTGGTGCCTGTGGTTGCGAAACCGGAGAGGGTCTTGAAGAGCGCCGCCGGGACGTCACGCGTTTTGTAGACAATGCTGGTGATGACGTTCTTCGTCAGAGCTTTCTTATGTCCGTTTTTTGTGAGAATGAGGAAACGAGTGACGTTATCGGGGTCGTCTTGTACTTCTTTTTGTACAATCACCGCTCCTCGGTAGAGGGAGGCGGCTTTTGCAGATGCGAGGGCAGCGATATCGGTGCGCTTTTCTGAAACGATATGCTTAACGGCCCCTGCCGTGTCGCCAAAGGGGACCGGTTCGACACCAAGTTTTCGTATGTATCGCGCACATTGTGTGAGTGCTTCCCGGTGGCTGTAAATACGGCGGATATCTTTGAGAAGCGTACCTTTGTAGGCGATGAGGCAGTGCCTTACCGGCTGGAAATATTCGGCGGCGATCGTGAGGCCGCTTCCGGGAAGGAGGTGATGGATATCGGCTACGCGTCCGGCAGTCGAATTTTCGATAGGGAGGAGGGCATAAACGGTCTTGCCGCGCTGCACGGCGCGGACGACGTCTTCAAACGTGGCGAATCCTTTCGAGGGAAGCTTAGGGAACACTGCTTCTGCAGCGATGTTTGAATAGGCGCCAGGTACGCCTTGGTACGCGACTAATTGTTTCTTTAGTGCGACCATGGGGCAATTAGCGGGCGTATTCGATGACACGGGTCTCGCGCATCACGGAGACCTTGATCTCTCCCGGATACTGCATCTCTTTCTCTATCTGATCAGCGATGTCGCGGGCGAGCTTGCGAGCTTCGAGGTCACTTATTTGTTCGGGCTTCACCATGACACGCACTTCGCGGCCGGCGGAAATCGCGAAGCTCTTCTCGACGCCGGGGTGGTTGTTGGCAATCGCTTCGAGCTCCTCAAGACGCTTGATGTAGTTCTCGACGGAATCGCGGCGGGCGCCCGGGCGTCCGCCTGAAACGGCGTCCGCTACCTGCACGATCATGGACTCGGGCGTCTCGTACGGGTATTCCTCATGGTGCGCTTGCATCGCCTTCACGACGGCTTCGTCGACACCGAATTTTTGCAAGATGCGCCGGCCAATCTCCACATGCGTGCCGACGACTTCATGGTCCAAGGCCTTTCCGATGTCATGGAGAAGCGCTCCCGCGCGTGCTACTGCCACGTTCGCACCGAGTTCTTCCGCGAGCATTGCGGCGAGATTCGCCATCTCGACCGAGTGGTCCAAGACATTCTGGCCATAGCTCGTGCGGAAGTAGAGGCGCCCCAAGATCATGAGGAGTTTGGGATCGAGGTTCGTCACCTTCGCCGCGAAGGCTGCTTCGGCGCCCTTCTTCTTGATGATGTTATTAATCTCGCCCTCGGCTTTCACAACGGCTTCTTCGATCTTCGCCGGCTGAATACGCCCGTCGAGGATGAGGTTCTCAAGCGCAATACGCGCGATCTGGCGGCGGATAGGGTCGTAGCAGGAAAGGGTGATGGTGCCCGGGGTGTCGTCCACGATGACATCCACGCCCGTTACTTTCTCGAAGGTGCGGATGTTGCGGCCTTCTTTGCCGATGATCTTCCCCTTGATCTCGTCGTTGGGGAGGGAAATGGTCGTCGCGATGACGTCGGAGACGACGGAGTTTCCCAGGCGGTGCACGGCAGTCGTAAGGATGTCTTTCGCGCGCGCTTCGAGCTTCTCGTTTCCAGAGATCTCGAGCTTCCTCATGCGGCCCTCGATGTCTTCCTCATAGCGTTTCTCGATCGCCTTCAAGAGGTCGGCCTTCGCCTCTTCAGTGGAAAGCCCGGCGAGCTTCTCGAGCTTCTCCTGCTGTGCCTTGATGCCTTCCTCCGCCCTTTCTTTCAGCTTCGCGACTTCGAGCGCTTTCTCCTTGAGGGATTCGTTCTCGGCGTCAAGTTTCTCTTGGCGCTGGTCCACCATCTCCTCTTTGCGCACCAGGCGCTCTTCGGTGGTCTTCAGCTCGCGCTCGCGCTCTTTGAATTCGTTGGTAAAGGTCTCGGCCTTCTCTTTGGCTTCTTTCTCTGCTCCCTCGATGATTTTTTTGGCGGCCTCTTGCGCATCAAGCTTCATCTGCTTGATCTCGAGTTCCATCGAGCCGCGTTTCCCCAAGCTGATGATCCAGCGGAGAAAATATCCAAAGCCGATGCCGGCAACGCCCGCAAGGGCGAGAAGGACAAAAACTAATTTTAATGACATACGCGTTCAGGCTTTACCTGTCCGCGCACATTCGTACGTTCTGTGACCCAGTAGGTGATTCTACTGAATCAACGATTATCGCAAAACCGTATTGATAGAATGGAACACAGGCGATGCAACCGCTGTCAGGGCGTAAAATAGTGTGCGGCGGGAAAGATTCAACATAATTTTTGGTAAGGTGTACTGGCACTATAGCATGAAATAGGTTTTAGGGAATAGGGGATTTCCCCTAGAACCTAGCACCTAAAACCTAGTCCCTATTCTAGCACTTTGTCGATGACCCCGTAGATCTTCGATTCCTCCGCGCTCATGAAGAAGTCGCGGTCCACGTCGGTTTCGATCTTCTTCAGCGGCTGTCCGGTGTTCTTCGCGAGGATCTTATTCAATCGGTCGCGCGTCGCAAGGATGTGCTTCGCAGTGATCGCTATATCCGATGCCTGTCCTTCCGCGCCGCCCGAGGGCTGATGGATCATCACCTCCGCATTCGGGAGTGCGAAGCGCTTGCCTTTCTTTCCAGCGGAAAGCAGCACGGCGCCCATGGATGCCGCCATGCCGACGCAGACGGTCGAGACATCCGGCTGGATGTGGTTCATGGTGTCGATAACAGCGAGGCCGGAGGAGACGTGTCCACCGGGGGAGTTGATGTAGAACGAGATGTCTTTCTTCGCGTCTTCGGATGCGAGGAAGAGCAATTGGGCGATGATGAGGTTCGCGACGTGATCATCAATTGGGCCGCCCAAAAAGACGATGCGCTCCTTAAGCAAACGCGAGTAGATGTCATACGCCCGCTCGCCCATCGAGGTCTTTTCGACCACCATCGGGACTAACATCTGTGCGGTTATAGGTGTGTTTTTCACCCCGGTAGAAGTTGCTTGAATTCGGTTCATGGTGGTTAGATATCCTGTCATCCGCTTTTTATGATTGTCGTGTGGAATTGTCGTCCGCACGCAGTCTCTACGGGGCAGGTATGCCGGCATCGTATCAAAACCGGGGAGTCACGCAACCGTCCGCTATACTATGCATTAATGAAGGAGCTTGAATTCTCCCAATCCAAGTCAGGTGAAGTGACGTCGGAAGAAAGTCTGCTTACTACAGAAATCTCGACACTGTTCAATAATATTGCTGCAGCTCATAAGCAGCCACAGATTTTGGATTCTGAGACGCGATTTGCACTGGAGAAGAGAGAAATAGATGAAATTGAGAGTGTTGCAAAAAAATGGGGGGCAAAACCACATGCATTCATGGTGTCGATGGTTGAATGGTTTGAACACGCATCCATGCAACATGTTGCGGTGCCACATGAGATAGAGAACGTTGCATATTTGTTAAAGGAAAGTCTTTTCAGATCGTCTCAAGGTTTCGATGGAATGCAAGACGACGAAGGTCGGAGGCGAATAGATATGACAACTCGTTTACTGTTGGTCTCTCGCGTCACTCAAAATAAGATTTTGTCACGGCACATTGGAAAAAACATGGTCATGAACTATGCGTATGATCTTTGCGCGGCATCGCCACAAACATTGCGAGTAATTGTTGATCGTATAGTAGAACTTAGCACTGCCGAACAGATAGATGTCATTCACCAACTTACGACAATCGGAGCAGCTGCAAAAGCGCTCGGCATGGAGAACTCTGACAACGGCGTCGGCAATGCAATTACACTTATTCAAAGCATAGAGCAACATAATGACTGCGCATTGATTGCTTTCGTGCGTAGCGCGTCGAGTATTGCAATGGAGAAGGCGTATAAATCAGCATCACCCGGCGGGTGGTCAAGGGAGAATTCAACTCAATTGTCTCGCCTGCACACAAAAGACGTGCCGGAGACATTCCTCACGCTTCATGAGGCGCTGCGCCGACAGATGAGAACTGATCCTCCTTTGCCGCGCGGACACCATCTCTATCCGATGAGTCCTGAAATTGTCATGCAACTCAATGAAGCGTCTCTCCCGGTAGCGTATACACATGCGGCACCCGCGGAGTTGCCGCAAATGTTTGGTGTTATACCGGAAAGCCTCGACGATTTTGAGACATTTTTCTCCAATCTCTCCCATGCACGGCGCCTTACACCACGGGGGAAAGTACATTATTTTCATATGTTCATGTTAGAGATTATTTGTCCAGATGCGCTCGGCGCATGGGATCCTGTAGAGAACCCAATAGACGCAGAAGAAGCTATGGCGATAGCGAGTACTGCATTTCCAAACTATTCGTCAATTTGGAAACGATTGTTTACAGAAATAGCGCCCGGTCGCGGCTATCCTGACGAAGATTTAACTGAAAGTCCAAATCTTACTGATGATTGGAAGAATTTTTGCATGGTGGCACTCCGGAAAATTAAAGACATAAGAGGAAGATATACAGATACGCGTCCGTTGAAGACGCTGCAGTCCATCGAGACATTGGCGAGCGACGATGCACTCAAAGTTTTGATTGGCAATGCAACGAAGCAAGAAATTTTGCTTTTGCGGCATCTTCATAATCCGGAAATATTGTTCGACGTGCAAGAAATTCTCCACGTGGCAATTGGCAACATGCCCATCGTTGTTCAAATTCCTTTTGTGCGCTATCTCACACAGCAAAGCATGAGCGAGCTTACCAGTCTCGGCAAAGCGTTTGAAAAATTGAACGCCAATGAAAATGACTCCCTATTGATGTCTTTTTTGGCGTGTCGTGAGGATGTTGGTAACGGCGATCTCATCGTGCAACTTGTCGAGAATCTTCCGAAAGACCAATCGCAAGTAATTTTTGACACGTACGCAGCGCTGGTAAAAGAGGCTAGCAATACAGAGCAATTTTTGAGGGATCAATTCAGAAATGACGCAACACCAGATGAGGTGCGTGCGATCGCGAATCGGTTTGTGCATAATGCAAATCTTCTTCTGCACAGATTCGCTTCGCGCATAGATAGTGCTTCACCATCTGAACGTCACCGCAATGTCGACGAGATATGCACACTCCTCGAGCGATACTCGGTTAAAGGACAGGTTCTCTTGCAAGCATATCGGTTGCTGAAAGAACAGCAACAAATCACAGACATGTCAGAAGTGACAGGCGTGGAATATGAAGTCATCGAGGGCCGTAATCTTGTGCGAGATCCGGAAGCGCTTGAAGCGCTTTGTGCGCTTTATCGCAAGAATTATCCGCCGTTTACGGGTGAGGAGCTCGCAAAACGTTTTAAAGAGAATATTAAAAAAAGAGATGCTGTGGTACATCGAATTTCCTTTCGAGATAAAGTTGTTGCGTTTATGCTTGTCGTTCCTGTCGGAGAAAAACGCGTTTATGTGAGTGCCTTGAACGTAGATCCGGAGCTTGTTGGCGCGAAGCCTGGTGTTACGCTTTTGAAAAAGATTCTTGATCTTGTGCAAGAGGGTAATGTGGTCGAGGCTGAAGCAATCCCCAGACTCGCAAAGCAATATTCAGAACAGTTTGGGTTCGAAAAAACAGGAGAGTTTAATGATCCAATCGATGGCGAGCGTCTTTTTAAGCTCGAGCTACGCCCTCTTTCGCAAGTGCCCGCTTCCACTGTTCTTCGAACAAGAATCGATGCAGGGAATAAATCGCGGGATCACTAATAATGGTTCCTACAAGCATGTCTTTTGTAAATGTTACATATGATATTTTTCCGTCATAAATTTCCATCGCGGCGTGAAGTGGGGGAGCGTCTTTGTTGGGAATGAGGCGTATCTCAGTGAGTTCCGAAGTATTCTGCAGCAGCTCCGCGCGCGCAGCAGGTGTATCAGGCACAAGGAGTTTTTTCGCAACACCTTTTTTTAAGCGCGCACGAACATACTCTTCGTTTATATCTCCAACATATCCATCCACAGTCTCCATGTCTGCGTAGGTATAAATTGTGTCCTTGCTCGAAAGAGAATTAAATAGAACTTCCCGCACGCCATCCATGCCTTCGTAAAAACGGATGCCAGGACGGCCGGTGGCGAGATTGTAGAGAGATGACAGGTCGGGGAGGACGGATTTGAGCGTGGCAGCCGCTCGCTCGGCTGACTTTTGCTGGGCTTCGATGCGATCTTGTAAAACAGATGGGTGCGCAGGAAAGAATCGAGCAACAGAACCCTTTTCCTTTATCTTCGTCACCAATCCCATTTCTATCAGCTGTTCAAGAAGGGCATAACCGAGGGTGCGGCCGATGCCAGCTTCAAATGCGGCTTCTCTCGCCGGAAGAGCACCCTTTCGCAGTAGGGCGCCGTAAAGGGCGGCTTGATCGCGGGTCAGACCAGATTGAGTTAATTGATCCACGAATATAGCAGATTCCATGCCGTCAGGATACACGAGAGCTGATATTTGTCAAGATTAGATGACAGATATATATTGATAATCGGTTACTATATATCAATGTTAGAGCCTTTTATGACTATTTTGACATAATACAGAAAACATTGTTTGACAATGTCAAGATTGGAAAGTATACTATCGCCAGAAAGTTCGGGGCAGGAAAGCCAAGCACCAGAGTAAAGCTCGGTACTCGGCAGGCGGGGGCACGAATCCAGCGCACCTGACCCGTTTGCATGGCAGTGCTGGTCTGAGAAGAGTTGCGCGCAAACCAACTCCATCGGAACACAGGTCTCGGGAGAGAACCTGCCACCCGTTGAATTATCAGGACTGGCGAAAATGGATGCAGTTCGAGACGCGGAGAAAGTGGGTGAGGAGATGTACAAGCGGTACGGCGACGAACACACAGAGGCTCCGCAACGAAGAAATGCGCCGATTTCGCAAGTCCTGGAGACATCGGATGCTTGTGAGAGGACTAACCACTCTTTCGCGAGCATAAATGTCTCTGCTAAGCCGAGAGGCGAGGTGGAAATACTGATCTTTCACAGATACTTGTGTCGCATGAATAGAAGTTAGAAGTGAGAAATGAGATGTTAGATCGAATGCAAAGATTTAATGAGATTTCGAACTCGCTGCGGCAGAAGCTCATAGTGTAAAGAAAGGGTTCGTCGATTCGACGTTACAACTTCGAATCGACCGCACCCGCGCGCAGCTCAACTCAAACATATTTTTTGGAACGTATGAGCTTTGCGCGGGTGTGAAAAACCCGTCCCGAATGTTGCCGAGGGACGTTAAAAGAAAGTGGTGACTTCACGACCAAGGAGGAACCCATGGTCGGAACAATTGTAAATGAAATTTTCGTTCTCGGTGGTGCGGCCGCCGCCGAGCAGTTCGCTCTCGAGAGAGGGCGGCTGGAAATGGCCGAAAAAATTCGCTGGGGGGAGTTCCACTCCCAGCGGAAGGGTTTTGGGCCCGAAAGAGCTCGCGCGAGGGCAGAAGCCCTCGTGTGGCTCGCGCGTCACAAGCGCGCGGCCTAAAAATTTCGGGAGTTTGTGCGTTCTCTCTGGGTGAAAGTCCCTCAACAAGAACGCTCCTTTTAGGTGGTTGGAGGTCAAATCACCGGTTACGGTTGGGGATGAGTTGTTGGTTCAACTCGTCTCCTTCTTTGAGCCCCACTCAAATTTCTTTCAAGAAATTGGAGTGGGATTGAAAGAAGGAAAATTTTTTTGGATTTCCCCCTCCCTAATTTTTCGTATCTCGAAAAATTAGGGAGGGAGGCATCCGCCTCCCGCGTGCCAGCCGGCATTGCGGACACGTCATGGAAAAGGAGCAAAACCATGACGATTTTAAATCTCACCCAACACGTGGCTTCGACGGAGCAGATCTCCGCCGGCGTCGTTGAGCCGGCTGACAAGCCGGCCGTGAGCAAGTTGCTTACGTTCGATGCCGCCCCCGACGGGGCGGAGCTGGCTCGCCGCGCTGGCGAGCTCGCGGCGATGGCCGCGGTTGCTGGCGCTTCCGCCGCCATGATCGGCGGCGCTCCGTTCTTCATGTCCGCTCTCGAGCGGGCATTGAAGGCAACGGGCGTTCGCCCGCTGTATGCGTTCTCGACGCGCGAGAGTGTCGAGACGGTGCTCCCTGACGGGAGCACGCGGAAGACGCAAGTCTTCCGACATACGGGGTGGGTCGAGGTCTAGTCTCGGCCCAACTTTCGCAGTCCGAGTAGCGCTCGGACGAGGCGGGGGTCCTCGGTACAACCCCCAAACAGGTTGAGATGCCGACATAGGTTTCGTCGGCCTCTCTTTCAGGTGTGCAGCAAGAAAACTATTTGTGCACTTGAAAGAGGGAAACTTCTCGCGCGAGTGCTGACAGCGCGTAATAAAACGTTGGCTCCATGGCGACAAGGAGACAGCGCCATGAATTTTTTTGAAATCGTCACGTCCGCCGGTTTCGGGGCAGTTGCTAACCTCATCCAGGTGGGCAGTGCGTGCGGTATCTTCTGGACCGTGCGCGAATTGCTCAAGAATCGGCGGCATGTCGCCATCATTGTGCGCAACACAGTGAGTGGCGACCAAAAAGAATTGGCCCGTATCCCGGCGCGCTTCGTCTCGCGCGCCGAAGTTATGGGCATGGTGTCTCAGGCCGCAGGGGCACCACGGCTGGACTTCAGCCGATTTAAGTTCAACTACGAGTTCGGTAACGAAATCGTAGTTGAGTTGCCGGAGGAGAGCTACAAGCTCCTCCGGTAGCGGCCCGTTGCGCGTGAGCGTAGCGAAACTGGTTCCCCGAGCAGTTGGAAACTGCTCGGGCTTCTTCTGATTGTGTAAAAAACTTGTGCATTCTGAAGAGGTAACACTCTCGGGTTTGCCGTCTCCCCGATCAGAGGCAGCCGTGGCATAGGAGAACGCCATGAAATATCAAGCAGTTCGTTTTTTCTCCTGGTTCGGGAACCAAGGTGACAATTCTTTTCTTGGTAGGGAAGATCTCGGTCCCAAACGGGACACGTATCAGGAGGCCGTCTCCGATTTTGCGTCGGAGGTCGCCGTGAAGAGTCGCGGTACCTACCGAGCATACGGAGGTCATCTCAACGAGGAGGAGATTGTCATCGTGACCGAAAACTGACGAACATAAGCCGTAGCGGATACGGCGAAGCGGGGCGGCGCTTCGGTTAAATCCGCCCATACTTTCTTTCAAGTAAAAGAGTGTATTATTAGTTTACGACACATACATGACAGACAACATCGAACACGCAAGCAAAACGGTATTTTCTCTCACAAAAGAAGAAGAGGCCGCGCTCATAAAAAGTTGGCACGAGAATAAAGATGGGAAGGCCCTCAATAAAATAATTACTGCGAACATTGGTGGCGTTAATCTCATTGTCAATCAAAAGGGGTGGAGGCAATGGGCGAATCGAGTTGGTGTAGATCTTGAAGACTTGCGAAGCGAGGCGCACTTAAAGATGGCCGAGCTTGCGCGAACATGGACGGGTGAGAAAGGCGGCTTTTACTCGTATTACAGCGTCGTGATTGAGAGGTTGCTCAAGAGCAAGCTCGGAGGTGCTGATAGAGCGGTGCTTAGCGAAAAGGCAAGGTATGCACTTTGGAAACTCCACAGCTTTACGCAGGCGGACCAGCTCGGAAAGGAGATCGAAATGTGGACCGATTCAGACATTAAGTACGTGGCACAACAAATGAAAACGAGCGAAGGTGTTGTCCGAGCGGCGAGGGATCACTGGATGCGTGGTGGAGATGTATCACTTGATGCGAACGTTGGGGACGACCAAGAAATGACTCGAGGTGAAGTAGTCTCAAGAACGCCAGATATCGAAGGTCTTGAGACAAGTGCACCGTGGTTTGGAGCCACTCCTCATGACATGCTGGAATGGAAGGAGGGCGAAGACGAAAGAAAGGCGGTGGGGAGGTTGGATCTCTCTTGGGCCCGAGAGCAGCTCCGCGAATGGATACAGCTTCTCCCCCAAGCCGAACGTATGACTATTCTGTACCGGTATGTCATGCCATCTGCACTCACCCGGGAAGGAGAATGGAGAAACGAGGTCCCCTATGACAAAGTTGCGAATCAGATCAATTCACTCCGTGGATTATCTGCAACCGCAGACGATGTTGAACAATGGGATCGGTTGGCGCGGATGCGACTTGAGGCTTTTGTGCGGGGAGACTTTTCTCTTGCTGATCCCAAGGAAAAAAGCGACGTGGATACGTGGAATAAGCTAAGGTCAGCGCGAGAACAGGCAGGTGAAAATTGGGAAATGTGGATGATGCTCTTGCCAGAGGAAGAGCGGAGTATTCTTTTCTACCGATGGTTTTACTGGGAACACGACCCAGGCCAGATGCCACGTGCGTTCAAAGATATCTGTCAAAAAGAGGAACGAAAGGTCTCCTCGAAAAAGGGGCCCTCTTGGAGCCTATTTATCACGCCGGAGGTCGGACGAGAGCGCGAGGAATCAGCATTACGGCACGTTGCGGAGTTTGTCTCAGGAAATTTCTCTTCAGCGGACTATCGTCGCATGATGCGTACACTCTCGAAGAAACGCCCGGATCTCGCAGAGGCATTTGCGGACTCTCTTCCGGAGAAATCACTCGAGAAACAACTCTTCTTCCACCGCTTTCAGAAGAGGAAAGAAATGACCTTAAAGGATAAATATATAACATCGGCTCCTTCAATGTCATTGGGTGCAAAAAGATTTCACGACAAGATTGTAGGCCGCAAGGGCCGCGAAGTTGCGCGCGAAGAGTCAAAACAAATTCTCGAGGAGATGGAGAAGAATCTAGCGCAAAAATTATTTGCGTTCATCGGAAAAAAACTCACTCAGAAATAATAGTCGCATCCGAAATTGGCATCTTATCCGCCGCCTCAATCCTGGGGCGTCGGTTGGGTGTCAATTAGGAGAAAATGCCATGACCATCTACGTCGTGTCTGACCGCAAACACGTTCGCATCGCCATCTACAACCTGTTGGGGATCTCGCCGGATCCTGAGACGGGGACTCGTGTCATCCACAAGATGACCGAGAGCGATCTTTCGCGGGCGACTGCGGAAGACACGTTTGCGGGAAATCTCCCACTCGAGTGGCTTGCTCGTATTCAGGAACGGGGAGCCAAGACGCTGGTCTTCGAGGCCGACGGCCTCGACGATGCTTCGTTCGACCCGACTGGTCCGGGTCGCATATTAGACGCGGTGGACAAAACGGGGCGACTCGTCGCCTACGATGTCACGCGAGAACCGGATGCTCCCGCACCTCTCGAGGTGCAGGTGCATGTGAGCGAGCCCGACCGCCGCAAAGCGGTCTTCTCCTACCTCACGGAGAAGGGGATCGCTTGCCAGCCGGGGAGATGGAGTCCCCCCGGCACCATGAATCGCGTTGTCGCGGCGAGCGGCAAGGCGGTAATTGGCTGCGGGATGCTCCCGCGCAAAGCGTGCCTCTACGAGGACAACGCCGTTTCCCTCTACATGCTGGAGGTGGATTTCGGCGAAGCCCTCGTCCGCTACCGCGTGAGGCGGATAGCGGTGGAAAAAGAGGCGCGCGGTAAGCGCGCGTTCGAGTAACTGGTTGGGGCGAGCGGCATGGTTACGCCGTTCGCACCTTCTTTCAAGAACATTCAAAAGTGTTTTTGAAAGAGGGATGTGCGCCAACCCTCTCTTGCAAAGGCGCGTTCACGCCCACGGGTCAAATCCCACGGGCAGGAAAAAAGGAGTAGAAAATGTACGAATATAATGATGGACTCCGCCCCGCTGGACGCAATCCGCGGCTCTACCTTGCCAAAGGGAGCGAGGTGCGGAAATTTACCGGGGAGAATATTCCTGGTTTCTCCGCCGTTGCATCGTCGCGGTACGAGAAGAGGGGAAAGTGGTCGAACACCACTTTCCAACTTGATCTTGCACCGGGCGTGCGACCACTCCACTTCCTCTCCCCGATGCATGGGACCTGGGGTGACAACCTTGGTTCCTGGGGTGAAGTCGCGGAGCAGCTCGGCCTCCCCGTGGACGTTGCGCAAGCGATTGTCCGCCGGGAATACCCGTCGACAGGCGAGCGACTTGACAAACTCGAGCAGTTCGCGCTCGCGACCGAGACCGAAGGAGCGGCGACGGAAGTTGTTGTGATCTCCTTCGGCTCGCCCACTAATCGGGCGATTCGCGAAGGATACTGGAAGAAGTCAAAGTCTTCCCAGTCGAGCGACGGTCGCAGGGTCACCGTCGAACCCGGCATGGGTGAGTACGGTGCCGAGTGGGGCAAGCCCGTTGTTGTTGAGCCGGAGAGGGCAAAGGTTCTCTCCTCGCGCCACACGCCGGGAATGCACAACGGCTATTGGACAATCGAGGTTGCTGTTCCGATTGCCCAGAAGGAGTCTAAGTAACAGCAGACTTTGGGGCGAGGTGCGCGGTTTGCGCCTCGTCTCCTTTTTCAAACGCATCGTGTTTGCGTAGGTGCGTTTGAATGAGGAATCCCGACGCCGTCACGGGTGGATGATGGTTAGGCACGAGGTGAAAAGTGCCTAAGAAAAAATATCAGCCGGGTGACATCGTCAACCTGGATGATGTTGTTCCGTCACTGGCCGCGCTGGCCGCGTGGAGCGAGGTTGCACGACGTGCGGCCGAGTTCTGCCACATGCTTAGGATTCCGGAGAAAAATCTGCCGGAAGAACAAGCACGCCTCAACGCCGACGGGTCGATCTCGATCTTTGTTGAGATCAAAACGCCGTCGGGCGGAGGTGTCACGTTCGACATGAACGTGCCCGCAAGTGAGTTCAACCCCAACAGAAGGTAACCCACTGGTTCGACCAGTGCGACCTGAATAGGCTTGGCCGA
>Ga0209541_10009520_pt1 | contig 15742 bp, 22 predicted proteins | sample RifCSPlowO2_01_FD_184027 | JGI IMG/M metagenome (GOLD analysis project Ga0209541, IMG submission 184027) | Groundwater microbial communities from Rifle, Colorado - Rifle CSP2_plank lowO2_0.1 (SPAdes) (version 2) | ecosystem: Environmental > Aquatic > Deep subsurface > Groundwater | place...
GAATATTTCTATCTTAATTTTATTATTTCCCAAGTTTTGCACTAGTAAAGTGCCTTTTACTTCACCTACATTTCTTGCTGTAAGTTTTGCCTGGGTCAGAACATCCCATACATATCCGCCTGACAAGTATTCATAATTTACCAGCTCATATTTTACAATACCTGATTGCGCAGTTACTTCAGACGGAAGAGGAATATTTCCTTTTACACCGAAATCAGCTTCTTTTCCTTCATAATCACCAAAAGAAATTCTAATTTGTGTAGGATCGATGTGGTCATATGCAAATACGAGATGACCGCGCCAGTAACTTGTAACACCAGTATCAGTATACCATCCAGTCTCTTCCAAAAACCAGTTTCCTTGTATTGTGCCTGGAATATCGTAATCTATTTTCCCGCCTACAGGCTCAGCAGAGCGAAGGGATTTTTCCCTTAGCTGCGTTCTTACAGGCTCTGCAAAATAATCAAAAGGATCAACTGTGTGTATTTTCCATACTTCATCATAATGCTCCGGGAAAACAAATCCGGAAAGCCTGACGTTTGTGTCATGAACAGATACATCAAATGTGTATGAATTTTTCCTTCCTATAACCTCGCCAGCGCCGACAGGAATCCTGAACATTTTGCTGTTTGTACCATCTGTCGTTGTTAATATTTTACTTGACAATTCGTTGATGTGAATCAATATTGTATACAGCTCACATGAATGCTCTATTATAATTCTATAATCATTTTCCTTGAACTTTCCGACCTGAATTACATAACCGTCTGCAGGAGATTTTATGCCGTATTTTATAACATCATTTTCAGGAGAGCTGTGCTGAAATCCTACAGGCTGCCAGTACTGATGATCAACAGGCGTGACGTGGCTTCCTTTCATCCTTCCCTGTGGCTCAATAAATCGGAGATTATTCAAATCCAAAGGAGAAAAGGCAAATTTAGAGACACTTTTGTTGTCGCATTCTTGATTAAATAGCCCTATAGGCTTTGATGGCTGATTTTGCTGCGTTGTATCTTGCTGCGGCTCCTGGCCGCCTACCTGCAGTTGCGAAAGCATCTGGCGCGCATTTTTTGTGTCCAGGCCTTTTGCTTCCAGCTGCATCAGCTGTTTATCGAGCTGACTGTAAGTGTCAGGGCTTATCTGGCCGTTGACAAGAGCACCTCTAAGCTGCTGCTCTATCTGCAAAAGTTCTGCCTGGTCCTGGGCGGCGGAAGAAGGCGCTTCATTGCTTTCCACAAGCGGATTCACAGCCTGCTCGTTTGACGTACATCCAGAAACAACAACCAAGGCGAATAAAACTACTATCAATGCTGTATGCATAATTTACATTGCTCACGTTCAGTATTTAACTGAAAATTGGTTGCCAATAAAGAGGAAAGGCATTCTTAAATCTGTTTCGAGAACAATATAGAAATCAGCTGGGCTTGTAGATCAATTGGAAGATCGCTTGCTTTGCAATAACCCTTTTGTCCAAGTAAACGGACAAAATCGTTAATGGAAAATACGAAAAACTTTTCCACAAAATAGCAAGAGGCTAGGGGTTCAAGTCCCCTCAAGTCCACTTTTTTTATTTCATGTTCTGAGGAGCAGAAGCTGAAGGAGCTACAATAGTTTGGAAATTTTACTTCTTTAAAGTTTAATAAATTTATCATATAAGTAAACCAAGTAATTATTATGAAAAAAGACGAAATAAGAAAAATTTATATTGATACATCGCTACTACATGACTGGTTTGCACGGCTTATGAGAAACGAGAAAGACCCTGACACTGACTCTATAAAATTTTTGCGCGATAGGAAAGATGTTGATAAGTTCATTTCTATATTCACAATAGCTGAGCTCGTAGAAAGTCTTCTGTTCCATGAAAAAGGAATACGTGATTACATGAAAAAACTTGAGGTAATAGAGTCATTTTCAAAACTTTTCATGCAAACTACTGGTGTTAAAGTCATAGAGTTTGAAAAGGAAGGAGAACACAAAGGTATATTTATTTCACCAAAAATTGTAAAATATACAAGCATATGTGAAAGTGTAAAAGATGCAGCTCACGTGTGCATAGCTGAGCATGAAGATTTATGGCTTATAACGCATGATGACAAAATTGGCAAAGTTAAGCTGCTATACGATAAGATAGTTACTGACAAACATCTCTATAAAATATTTAATGAATGAAATGATTATTTGTTAGCTAGAAGCAGTTGTCTGAGCTTTTCACGGCCTTCTTCGTATGGTATAAGTTTGTCTGGAATTATAACGGTAACTTCATGACTATTAAGTCTAACCACTTCTCTTTTGCCTTTTATTATAGATTCATCACTCATTATCAACACCTAATTAGTGTATGCAAATGCAAGTTATTAAAGCTCCACAATTGTACTGCATCACATTACATATTGATTAGTTTAGAAGCTCCAGACCATCGCTACGGCAAGAGGCTAGGGGTTCAAGTCCCCTCAAGTCCATTAATTTAAGATTTTTTAACCCCAATACAGTCTTCTAAATTCTTTATCTGATGCCTTGATAATCTCTATTATTGATTCTAGATCAAGTATTGCGACATCGCTGTATCGTTCTGCTGAATGTCCTATATCCTCATTTTTCGATTTAATCATAAATATTTTCGAGTTAGTCCTAGTCAAGAATAACTTATTTGCTATAATTACTACATCATCGTACTCGCTGCCAAAATCGGCATCTCCTATTATAATATAACCGCCATCTTCTATCAAAGAATTAATTTGACTGAACGCTTCTTCATCAATTTCTAATAAATTCTTTGCTAACAAACGAAATATTTTTGGTGAGACAAAAACTTCAGATCCTTTGTGTCTTGTAAATTCAAAAAAAGCGCTTACATCTCCTTTTGTACCAGATGTTAATTCAGCTAGCAAATTATTAACTATAGCTTTTGTCGTTACAAAAACGGCATTGTCCAAAAACCCATCATTGGCTTCTATTGTGATATGTCTGTGCCTCCATTAAATTTGAAAATTCTTTAGCTTTTTATTTTGAAAAGATTTTCTAACTTCATCGATAGGAGACTTAATCCTTTTTACTTCTATGCCTTCATTAGGGTTGACCACTCGTATTTGTGCAAATTCATTATCTTTTATTTTATATTTTCCTTTAATCTCAGAAGATAGATTTTTAGCTGGAATATATTCTATTTTTTTAACGCCCATGATACCACCCTTATTTCCTGTCCATAGTATAATTATATACCCACCCTATAAAAAGATATAAACTTTAACCTACACACAGGACGTTACAATTACATTTGCATTACATATTTATAATTTTAGAAGCTCCAGACCATCGCTACGGCAAGAGGCTAGGGGTTCAAGTCCCCTCAAGTCCATTAATTTTTAATTGAAAATTTTTGCAGATGCTTATTTTTTCAGAGATTCTTCTTTTAGTTCTTTTATTTTTTCTACAATAATTTTTACTATTTTCTCATCAAGACCTTCCATTACAAGCTTCATTCTGCTCACAAAATCTCTTGCATCTCTTATAATGCTGTCTGCTTTTTTATACGTCAATTCTATCCCATACTGCACATTCTCCCTTTCTCTTTTTGCTTTCCAAATCTTGTCTATGTATCTGCCTTCTATTTCTAGATTTCCTACATACTCGTTTCTTTCATGCATATCGTTGAAAATTTTCAAGATTTCTTTGCTTATTTCTTTTCCAAAAAAATACTCCAATGCAGATACTGTTGCTACATGATCTTTGCTTTCAAGCCCTATAGATGACAACAAAGCAGATGCCGAATGATACATTGCATAGTACGCTGCAATTGCCACCCAGTCGTCATGACCCATTTTATGCAAATCTGTCATTACAACAAGATTATGGTCTGCTTTTTTGATATGGCTATTGCCAAGCTCTTGATTGGGATTTATTATTCTAATGCCTCTTTCTTTATCGCTTCTTTTTAGCGTCTTAATTAAAATTTCCTTTGGCTTCATTCAAACGCCTCGCCTACAAATTTTTCAACATTATAAATTACATGATGATTTTTTTTAATCTCTTTAATGAGAGGTTTTCCTACCTGTTTTTTAAATTCATTAACCGTCATTTCTACGACTGATAGCTCTTTGCCGTACTTTGCATAAATCTCTCTTACAGATTTTTCAATATTTATACTGCCCTTCACCAGCAGTAAAATATCAATGTCACTGTCCTTTGTTTGTGTGCCTTTTGAGTATGAGCCGAAAAGAACTGCTGATAAAATATTTCGTTTCTCAATTAATGCAATGAAGTCATCAAGAATTATTTTCAGATGCTTACTTCTTGCGTAAAGCTCTTCTTTTTTTTCTATTTCAGCGAGCTTTAGCAAGGCATTTGATTTTTCATTTGTTAACTTTAAAGAACACATGTATGCTTTGCCAGCCTTTTTTTTAGCGATTACGCCGTCTTTTGCCATTCTATTGACCGTGCGGTAAACAAATGAGTAATATTCATCAATGCGCTTCGCCAATTCATTTATAGTAAACTCTCCTCCATCACTTGCAAGAAAGTCTACAATCTTAAGCTCTAGTTTCATATTATCATCTTTAGTGATTATATTATCACTTTTAGTGATATTTAAAGCTGCTACTCTTTCTTCCCAAACGCCTTGAGAAAAGTATCATCAATTACAGGCTTGCGCTGTTCTATAGGGAGAGGGCGTCCGCTTTCCTCAAATACGGCACAGCGGCCGCAGACGGATGGGGCTAGTTTTTTGGATAGGGCTTCGTTCAGTTCGGCTTCGGAGGAGCAGAAGTCAATAAAATTATTTAGAATTCAAAAGTTGAAAACACAAAAATTCCATCTGCTACTTCTTTAACATAAGTATAATTACAGCTTGCAATTGTTTGAACCGAATTTATAGATAAGTCCTTTACAGTGATTGTATAGCTAGGATTCATCTCAACTGGTTGCACTTTAATAAGGTATTCAATTTTTTGAGACCCTTTTGGTTCTATAACAGGGGCAAATTCACTTCCTAGTGTATAGTTACAATCATTTGAAAATTTGCTACATGCATCTGTAGAGTTTATCACCATAAATTCAAGAGTTTTTGATTTAATATTAAAATTAAATGGAAGTGGACTATTCCCTAAATTTTGTAAAATTAAATATGAGTTTATAATTGTTTGCAGTCCACTTTTTGTAATAGGATTGCATGGTGCACTGAATGCAAGAATTGGAGAGTTAGACTTTATTTGTTCGCGCAATTGTTCATTTTGGATATTTACCTGAACTTTAAGGGCTTCAAATTCTTGGATGGCTAGAGAATAACCTCCGATACCTATTATTAACATACTAAATGCCAGAATGATATTTACTTTATCTTTTGTCTCCATTATTTCCTTACCTCGTTGCATTCAGGGCATCTTATGAAAGTATAGCGGGCTTTGAAGCCGCATTTGGCGCAGGTGACTTCGTCTATTGTTATAGTTTTGTCAGGAAGTTCTTGACCAAGTTTGTCGAGCACGTTTTGGTGAGCTATATTTGCTCTTTCCTGTTCATGTCTTCTACTATACATTCGAGCTCTACCCATATTTATCACTTTACGGATTCTATTAACTTTATTTCGTTATTCGCTATTCCATAAATTTTATATATAATTTCATTAATTTCGTTGTCAATTCTATTAATATCTTCTTTTATTTTTACTTTTTCATCAATTTTTTTGTCTCCTATTTCGTTATTACGCTTCGAAAGTGAAAGAATTTTATCAGCTAGTTTTGTTAAAGTTTGTTGTTGGCTTTCAGAAACAGGTTTTATTGGAAGATGTCCTAGAAATTCAGTTCTATATCTCAAATAGCCGCCTCCCATGTGCATTCCACCAAATAATGTTTTGTAGATAAAAGAAAGCAACTTTGAGTTGAGCAAAGAAAGAATGTATAGTAAATAAGTTTTTTTGTTTATTGAAACAGCAAAATAAACTCCTCCTTGAGGAATCATCTTATTAGTATCTAAAGTTGCAGATATAGTCAATGCATCTTCTGCAATAACAATCTTATCTTTCATAAAATTTTTATATCTCTTTGATGTAGAACTAATTACTTTAGATAAATTCTCTTCAGATATGTAACTTCCTTTTCTTATAAACCCCCATTTTTCAAATTGATATTGTTTTAGAATACTAAAATCTTTTTTAGTAGTTTCTTCTAGAGATGGTGGTATCCTCAAACCTTCAGATATTTCTAAGTGTTTTGAAAGTTTCTCATTTATACTAATTAGTCTAATCATCAAATCGAATTGATTTTGATCAATATTTATAGGAAAGATTTTATCTGGCATAACTTCAAAATTCTCTTCGTTTATAGCGTATGTAGTGAAATTTCTACTTAAAAAATCCATATCGCTATTGACGTAACCTATATTGACTTTTTTTAGATTCTTACCTTTCTTTATAATCAATATAATAGGATAATTTGAAGCGTCTTTGAACACATCTAAACGGCTTACGCTTATGATAGAACAATAATTAGATTTTGTAACTAACAGGTTTCTTAATACCTTTGCTGAACTAGCAGCACAGAATTTATTTGGTATTATGAAGCTAAAAATACCATCCTTCAATAAATCAAAAACCTTCTCAACAAAAAGATAGTATAAATCATATTTACCTTGTGCAGAAACAAATTTCTTTTTCCAGTAAGTTTTATCTTTTTCACTCAAACTATCAACTCTAACGTAGGGTGGATTTCCAATTACAACATCAAATCCACCTTCTTTAATTATATCTTCGAATTCTTCTTCCCACTTGAATGCTTTATCGCCTGCTATTTTCTCATCATCTATCAATGAGTTGCCGCATTTTATATTGTCTAGCATTGGCAAAAGCTTTTTCATTTCCTTAATGTTTGAAAGTGTTTTTGTTGATTCACCTTCCAAAAGTTTCATTAATAAATTAAGCCTCGCTATTTCTACAGCTTGCTTGTCAAGATCAACACCAAATATGCAGTTTTTTATTATATAAATTTTTTGAGCTAAAGACAACCTGCCAGAATAACTTTTGAAGCTAAGTGCCTTTTTGCTAACTTCACCATTTTTCATATGATCTTCTACAATTTTTGTTGTTTCTGAAAATGCTCTTATTAAGAACGAGCCAGAGCCGCAAGCTGGATCAAGTATTTTCATATCAAGAATTTCATCTAAAGTCTTGCCTTTTGCGTACTCTGCAACTGTATTTTTGACAATATAGTCTACTATGTATGTTGGTGTATAGTATATACCTTGTTCTTTTCTATGAGTTTTTACTTCTTTTACAGATGCTCCTTTCTTTGTTTTATTTAATAGATGACCAAGATATTGCTCGTATATATTACCAAGAGTATCAGCTTCAATAGCTGAAAAGTCATAAATGCTATGGCCTTCTTGACTGAAATATAATCCTTCGATTATTTTGCTAAGGATATTTCCATCTATTTTTAATTTTTCACATTCATGGTAACGGAAAAGCTCGCTGTTATATTTGTCATCAAACGTTCTGAAAATTTCTGCCATTATGTCGCTTAAAGTTAATTTCATTTTATGCCAGTTTGAAAGCCATTCTCTTGTTCTTGACTGTAAAATAGGAGATTCAATTTCCCTGTCTTCACAAACCCTGATAAAAATTAACCTGTCTAGAATTTTTTGAACACATTCGTCCAGAGTTGCTTCATCTATAATATTATTTTTACTTATGTTTTTTGACAACAACTCCCTAAATATTGTAAAATCAGAAAGAAGTTGTTTATCTATAGGTGTTCTTCTTTTCTTTTTATCCCATTTCTCAGCTAATTTGTCTATTTCTCCTTTTTCAAAACTTTCTTTTGTTAATAACAAAAGCTGATCGAAGTCACCGCCTATATAATTTTCAGCTTTTATCAAGAATAATCTATTATCAACGTCTTTTGTTTCAGCATTAAACAATGCAATTTGTCTAAAATCAGTAAGAACTGCCCAAGTATTACTTTTGTGCCATGAATAATCAGTTGCCTGTTTAATATTTTGTTGTAAAAGCAGTTCTTGTTTATTAAGTGCTTTTGCCTCCAAGAAAAATTTTGGTATGTTATTTAGTCTAAATCCATAATCAACTCTGCCTTTTGATATTTTTTCTTCTCTCGTAACTTCATCATATGTTTCTATATTTCTAACGTCCCATCCAAGAGCTTCAAAGAGAGGCTCTATAAATTCAGCTTTTGTCCGTTCTTCATTATAAAATTTTATTTCACCTCTCTTAACCAAATTATCGTATTTCTGAACAAGAAGTTTCACTTTTTGTCTTATTTCCTCTTTAGAAATCATTTTATCGAACTCCAATTATTCATATAATATGACATGTCATTTTCTTTATTGCCTAAAAATAATTTACCTTCTCTTATTCTAATATTTACTCTATATTTTTTACCTTTGTTTATCACCAAAATATTTTTTTGGTCAATATTCTTTTGTATCTCAATATACGGTAAAATCAAAAAATTAGTTTTATCACTTTTAAGAACAAAAATATAAAATGTATTGTTTCTATTGTGTTTTTCAAAAGAACTTATACGTATGTCACAAACATAATAATTAAATTTATTTTCTGTAGAAGTTTTGACTTGTATATTATAAAGATGTTCATCTTTTGTTGCAACTATATCTAAACCTTCATCAACACTCATTACACTTGCATTGTAACCACGAAATAGAAGTTCACTTACAACAAGATGTTCACCTGCCTTTCCTATGTATTGTGTGCTTATCAATTCTTTTGTTTCTTCTTCAATAATTTCCTCTTCTATTGTTTGTTGCTTCTCTTCTTCCTCTTGTTTTTTTTCTGTGAAATTAGGATTAAGAGTAAAAAAACCTGGTTTTGTTCTGATAAAAGCAGAATTTAGCCCTTTTGTTTTTAGGTCTACTGATATTTGAGCATTCATAGTGGATTCTGGTGTTGCTCCTGAAGTTTCAACTAGATTATTTTCTAATGCTCGTTTGGTTATCTCTTCATAATGTAAAGGTTCCTTTGCCTCTCTAAGAATTTTCAGTGCAGCTAACTTGAAAGATGTCATATTTCACCCTCTCTCCTTCACATACCCACAATGTCCGCAGTCGTCTGAGGCCGAAGGCATCTCGCCTTGCAAGCATTCAACAGCATCCCTAAACAGTTTCTCTGCGTTGCTTGGATTTGTTTTCATCTTGACCAAATTTGATATAAACTTAACTGAGCCGTCTCCGTTTACGCATTCTGGGTGGAAAAACAGCAGATATGCATAGTCCTCTGTTTCAAAGCCGTTCTTTTCCAGAAGATATGAGTATATGTCAAGCTGGTCTTGGTAGTAGTCATGAGTGTCTTCCTTTAGCGGGAAGCCTCGTGTCTTGAAATCCAGTACGATGAGTTTCTTTCCATTTATGAGCATCTCATCAATTGCGCCTCGTAGTGTTGCTCCTACTTCTTCGTCTATATATTTGATGCCTTTCAGATTGTTGCGCCATGCCGTCAGAAGATCCATTTTTTCAAATAAGTGTGTGTCGCCATCTAACTGTTTTAGCTCTGGCGGCAGAAGCTTCCGCTCCCTATAAGAATCAAAATGATTTTTTAATATCCTATCCATGCCTGACGGCAGTGAAGGAAATATTGTAGAAGGGTGCTTTATGCCTTTGTTGAACTGCATCCAGAAGCAGAGAGGGCAGTCTTTGAATAGGTTTAATGAAGAGGGGGAGAGTTTAAGGGGTTTTGTCATAATATCACCTTTTTTGGCTTTTTTTCTAATTCTGGAAATGTAATTGTCATGTAATTGTATTCATCTATGGCTTTTGCAAGTGTTTTGTTGTCATTGATCCATTTTACATTTTTTGTCATTTCTTGCATTTTCTTTAGAAAATTAAAATAATCATCTGGAGTTCCTTTATTGAAACCATATTGTTTTCTTATAAAACCATCCCACATAATAAATAAATGTCTATTTTTAAGATGCATTAGTTTTGATGCCCCAGTATATTTTACTCCTTTTATGGAAGACAGTTTAATATATAATTCTTTTATGTCGTCTTCAATTTCATCTAAATTAACATTTTCAATGTTTTTGTTTTTCAATTTATTAAAAATAGGATCACATTCGTTTTTTATAAGATTTATGAAACCGTTTATATCAAATTCTTTGACAGCATATCTAAAAGTTGCAAAATTCCATGTTGCTAAAATTAGAAAAAATGCTTCTACTTCAAAACCTTTTTCTATAAGATTTTTTGCCATATCATAAAATGTACCTCGTTTTTCTGATTTTTCATAATCTATACATGCATTTTCTAAATTAATTTCCAATACCATCACAACCTCTTCTCAGCTAAAGCCGAGCAATCTTCCCTGCATCGGTCAGCTTGAAGCCCTGACCGTCTTTTGACTCTATGAAGCCTCTGTCCTGCAAATCTTTAATGTTCCTGTAGAGCATGGCCTTGCTTGTTTCGACCTCGCTGGCTAGGGCTGCTGCTGTGTCTATCTTTTCAATATTATCAAGGACTTCTTTTTGTGTGTCTGTTATGTCAAGATTAAGGATTGGAAGTGTAATCATTTCTCTGCTTTCGTCGGGCACGTAGAAGATTCTTTTTACCATGCGTGGCCTTGCGTAGCAGCCAAACAAGACGCCTATGGCCTGGGTCTTTTTGCCTGGGGTTATGTTTACGTATACCTCGTCTTTTCTTGATATGTCGTCAAGCATGTCTACAACCGTCTTTGCCACAGAAACAAAATCATAGAGCTCTATTTTCTTTTCCTTTATCTCTATCACAGGGCCAAAGGTCTTGTTTATTGATTCTATTGTCTGACTTTGAATATCATTGGGCTTCTTGTCTACGAGCAAGTAGACACGATCTACAGACAGCTTTGTTATGGCCAGTATGATTGAGTCTGCAGAATATGTAGTAGTAACCAACACACGCCCCATAGCTTCTACTTGTTTTTCATCTTCTAAAAAGGTTTCTTGTATAGTTTCTGTCATACTATTATACTTTATAGTATAACTATAAATAGATACATAGACTAAGTAATAAAGGTGATGATTATGGATTTCAAACTATCGGAAGGCCTTGTGAAATTGCAGGAAAATGACCTTGCAAACATGCTCATGGGCAGGAAAAGAGTTGAGATTTATGCAAATGAAGGCGTAGATGCAACAAAATTGGCAGGAAAAATAAAGCATGCAAAAAGCCTGTATGTTCAGATTGAAATGAATGACCTGACAATGAAGGCAGTCAAGCGCATTGAAAAACAAATATCAACGCATGCAGACAAGGACGCTGTGATATTTTGGGGCGCCAAAGAGTCTGCTGATGACAAGCTTCTGATAATAACAGGATGGTAATAATTATGAGAAAAAAATCAAGCTTTGAAGACGACATGGAAAGCAACGGCGATCCAAGCGAGTGGATAGGAAGCAATCGTGTAAAAGCAAAGAATCAGACTCATGAAATTAAAAAACTTTTGAAGACATGGCAGGATTTAGCCGACAAAAATAAAAACAAGTGTATTGAGCTGTATGACAACAAATTCAGAAATGTTGGCTTTATCGAGCAAGGAAAAGATGGCTTTACTGAAATTATACTTGCCGGGGCTTATTTTAATTTTACCAAAGTATGGCTCTATCCGCCTGTTGATGGTAATGGTTATGTTAATGCTCATGGCCTTTTGAGAAAAAATTCTGTTAAAACAAGGGGAGTAAAATATGCAAAAGATGAAGAAAAAACAAACTGATTATATTAGACGATACTATCATGAAGACATCTATCAGAGTCTGGCTGCAGAAATGCTATGTTTACATCAGACTATAATGGAAAGCGATCTGTTGTCTGACAGCCAAAAGTGTGAAAATTCAAAAAAACTTTTCAAAAACCATTCTGAAATTATAAATTTGGTTGCAAATGCACAAGGGTGATAGTATGAAAAATTCCATAAAAAAATTCAAGCAGCCAAAAGCCATAAGAGGTAAAATGGATGAAAAAACATTAAATGATTTGTATAAAAGTTTTGGTTTTATTTCACCTGTCATGGAAAAAAAAGAAGAGACGATAAGCATGAGCGAAAAATGTTCTTTATGTCCAATTGGAAAAAGAGAAAAAGCTGAAAACGGCATGGATTGCGACCCTAGAGGTACAAACCATATACACATTATTCAAGTAAATAAAAAAGGTAAACGAGTATGGAGTTGGGATTATTTAGATGAATACGTAACCCTTTCAAAATTTTATGATAAAGTTGAACCAGCTTTTAGTGATGCATTGTATGAGATAAACAAGAAAAAACGAAAGAAGAAGGTAAACAAATGAACGAAAAATGCCCAAAGTGTAAATCCAAGCTGCTCTACAAAGATAGAAACAAAGGTGAAAAAGTCTGCGCTAAGTGTGGACTCATCTTAACAGAATCTATGAAAGATGTTGAGAAAACAGTTGTAGATGATTAAAATATGTGTTGTGATGTTGGTATTGAGGTGATAGTATGACAGTAAAAAAATATGACCAATTGAGAAAATTTGGTTTTTATATATTTATCGCATCAAGCGTGGTAGTTTTTGTTTTTATGATGGCTTTAGCCTACGTAGCGTACTTGACAATGCCATTTGGTTTGTTTATACTTTCGGCTGGCTTTATAGCGGCTATTGGAATGATGCTTATTTTATTGCTCAGCATTATTGATGAGCTTGTTATAATTAGAAAGCTGAAAGAAATGGAGATGAAATTGAGGTGACAGACATGATAGAATTTTTCGACCCTGATTTTGACACGCTGGCGTATGTTGTTAGCGAATGATATTTTTAATCTTTTCGTCTATTTATTCATTATGAAAGATGCAATGGATTTTGTTGTTCATCATGAGTTTAAGTTTGATTCGGGCGCTGTTCTTCATGAAAACAGAGTTTACAGGCGATGGCATCACGGCTTGTATGAAGCTAAAGATTCGTATCATAGTGAAGTAAGTATTCCTTCTGACATTTCGCTGGCTGCTGTAAGGATAAATGGTCAAGAAGAATTATACAGGGCTGCAATAGTTGACGATAAACTGCCTCTGTCTATATGGGACCGTCTTCTCATGATATATGATCTTGGCTTGGTCAAATATAGAAAAGCTGCGCCAGAATTTAGGGAAGTTTTTTTGCACGACGTTAATGAGTCAAATGCATCATGCGCTCTTGGCTCTCTTGTTTATATGGGATGTGAAGAAATAATTCCTGACTTAATTGATATTGTTAGGAACAGAGATAAGACACGAACGCCAGAATCTGTTGAAGCTCTTGGAAAATTCAGGCACAAGCCAGCGCTTCCTGTACTAATTGGATATTATGAAGATATGGTTTATGCTGTAAGAAAAGGCGAGTTTTCAAATGCAAATTTTGGCTCCTATTCATCACAATGGACTGAATTAATAAATGTCATGACAGCTTTGCTGCGAATTGGCGGAGAGCTTCCCAAACGCTTTTTCATGGAATGCCTTAATGGAGACAGCGTTCATGCTTACCATGCTGCTACAAGAGCCAATTTCTGGTCAAAATTTCCTTACAAGGATATGTTATAAGAAACGACATAACTATGCATTTGAAATTTGCCAAACTTACACAAAGCAATTTTTTGTTGAACTGCATGATTCGTCTGGAGGAGTGCCTCTTTCAGGGCACTTTAAAGAATAAATGCAAGCCGTGTCGCTTACGGATTCAAGCTGTGCTTGCACGTCGCCATCCCCATATGATATAAGAAGCCTGTCCAAGTCTTTTGGTTCGTATTGCCCGTAATCGTAATTTTGTCTACCATTAACATAGAATAATAATTTATTTTTTGCATTGCTGCAAAAGCTTTGGCCGTCATCCAGAACAAAACAATCTGAAGTGAAATTCATGCCAATAGACTGGAAAAAATCTTTCATTTTCGTGCCAGCCGCATGCATATGAACAATGCCGCCGTCCATTGAATGCATATGAACATCATGGCTCAATGAAACATTTTCAGACGACATGTACTTTTCCTGAGAAAAATTGTGCATAGTACCGTTCAAGTAAACCGCAAAGTCTGCATGATTATGATATATTTCTGCCGGGTAGTCGCGCGGCTGGTTAATGTAAACAACAAAAGCCGCAACAACCAGCACTATTAGAACAACAAACCACAAAAATTTTGTTTCCATATTTATCGCTTTATAACAGATTATTTATTTAAAAGAATTTTATAATGATACACAACTAATCTAAATAACCTCAAATTCTGTTATTTCCTCTCTTGTAAAGGAATTATTTATTGAATCTTTAAAAAATAAAAGTACTTGAACTCTCCAATGTCCTTTTTGTATAGGTTTGTAATAAGCATAGTATGCCCTACGACTATAACTTCCTTCCGTATAGTTGGACCATCCAAAATTTCGTGTATCATTATAGAACCAATAAACACTAAAGTTGTAAGAAAGTGATGCTGTATTTTCAACGATGAAACTTACATTTGCTACGTCATTAGGACTATATATTTTTTGATTTGGAGCAAATGAGAGAATTTTAATGTCATGTACTGTTGGTTGTATTGTTATAGGGTGGTAAAATAATCCCCAAATTATTAAAATTAAAAACCCACCAACAATTGACAACGTTACGTACGAGTCTATTTTTAATTTCCTAGCGTTGGATCTTTTTAAAAAAGAAGCTAATTCATATGTTGCAACGCTGAAATACGATATTCCTAATAAAAGTGCAGCACCAAATAAAAAGGCGATTGGAATATTAACTAGTTGTAATTCACTTGCTAAAGATCCAGAAGAATCAACAAGAAATGGTAAAGTTACATAAAACAAAATAAATGATAGACCGCTGTAAAGATAAGCCTTTCCTATTTCAAAAAGTTCTTTTTGACCATCTCGCCAAGAACCACCGATTATTAAAAATCCAGCTAGCGTTAAAGAAATTGTAACAAAATCGAAAGGAATTTTAAAATTAGAAGTGTATGAAATAGAACTTCCTATTGAAAATATAATTAGGAACCATAAGCCTGAAACTAAAAGAAATTTTTTAAATTTCTCTTTCAAATTGAATGTCATAACTATAATTATAAAAAAGAAGAGGCGCAGACGATTTGCAAAGTTAGTGAAAAATTAATCTAACGCTTTCGCGTTGATATGTATTGCACAAAAAGGTAATATTATTTTATTACTCCAAACGCTGAAAGATACTTTCGCATCAATCTACATTTTTTGTAAATAAAATAAAGGAGGTGATCCAGCCCCACGTTCCCGTAGGGCTACCTTGTTTATCGAGCAACGAGATGATTGCATCTATCGATAGTAGCAACTAATTTAGTGATTTTTATTCATCCATCTCATTACACACTATCAATCTTTCATTTTCTACATATCAGTGTCAAGTCAATACGCGACCAACGCCAATGTTTGGACGCACTTCGTGTGTCGTTCTTTGGCGTCAATCACTCTCGTCTTCATCTATGCAGAATCAGCTCGCCCATCTCTTTTGCTTTACGACTTAATCCCCCTTACGAGTCTTTGGTTCGAATTGTCTTGACCATGACGCACCAGAGTGCGTCGGTTCGTCACAAGCCTCACCAAAGATTCATTCAGGTGACTTGACGGGCGGTGTGTGCAAGGAGCAGGGACTTATTCAGCGAAAGATTTCACTCGTGCAAAATTCATATCATTGTGCTGCGTCCACATTCAACTTGTGGAATCATTCATCTAAGAACTTGCACTGTTGATGACCTTCGCTTACTAGGGATTCCGGCTTCACGAGGGCGGGTTGCAGCCCTC
>Ga0209541_10009522_pt1 | contig 15740 bp, 13 predicted proteins | sample RifCSPlowO2_01_FD_184027 | JGI IMG/M metagenome (GOLD analysis project Ga0209541, IMG submission 184027) | Groundwater microbial communities from Rifle, Colorado - Rifle CSP2_plank lowO2_0.1 (SPAdes) (version 2) | ecosystem: Environmental > Aquatic > Deep subsurface > Groundwater | place...
TCGTTTGCTACGTTCGCAATTAAAGTGGCAATTTTTGAAGAGCCAACATCTATCCCGACAATGGTTTTTTCTTTAGCCAAATTACAACACTCCTAATCTCTAATTATCATTTATACTCAATAATAATTTTATCGTACCTTAGATCAATTTTTTTAATCTTCTTACCCTCTATTTTAGCTTGCTCTGAAATTGTTTGTAAAGAGTTAATCTGATTATTAATATCTTTTTCAGTGGAAAAAATAATTTTTGTATCTTCTAAGGTTATAATTTCTAAAGAAGTTTGATTATCCCGAATCTCTTTCAAACTAAGATTTGCTGATATTGACGAGAGAATTTTTTCTTTGGGTGTTTTTTCTTCCGAAGAAACCGGAATTTTTGGTGAAACTATTTCTTTAAGAGCGGAACCCAAAAAAACTATAAATCCTTCTTTACTAGCGTAGGTAAAAACAATTCCCATTAAAATCACAATAACTATTAAAATTTCTAAAATTCTTAAAATAAAATTTCTTTTGGTTACCTTTTTTTCGCTAGTAAATATTTTACTCATTTTTTATTTAGGCATTAACCAATTTGAAAATTTCGTCTACAAAAATTAGCAGACCGTTGGTTTTTATCATTTCTTTTGCTTTTTTGGTCTTTTTCCTAAAAGTATCCAAATTGTCATTCATAAAAAAAACTGCATTCAAAAATCTTTTTGGACTTAAGCTGCTTTCCAGTAAAATCAGAGCACAGCCCAATTTTTCCAGCATCTTGGCGTTTTTAGTTTGCTCATTATTTGCTGACCAAGAAATGGGAATAAAAATTGCTGGTATCCCTAAGTAGGATAATTCGTATAATGTATTTGCTCCGGCTCTACTCACCACAAAACTAGCTTTTGAATATATTTTGGCTAGTTCTTTTGTATTAAACCATTTGGAAATTCTATAACGATTTGCTAGTTTCGAAGGAAGATTTTGGCGTTTCTCTGTCAGCATCTCAAAATCCCCAAATATTTGAGAAGAACCAGTTTGATGGACAATATAAAAATCTTTTAATAAATCTTCTAAAGTGTACGACACAGTTTCATTAATCAAATGCGAACCTTGATTTCCACCAGTAATGTAAATTAAAGGAACTTTTTGATTTCTTTTTTTGACCGCTAAAATCTCTTTTCTAAGAAAATTACCGACAAATATCACTTTTTCCTTTGGTAAAGACGTACCAAAAGTTTGCCAAGAAACACCAATTTTTCTTGCAAAGATGGTAATAATTGTATTTGCTAAACCTAAAGAAGCGGTTTGTTCGTGAGTAATAATTGGAATCTTGAGTAACCAACCAGCAATAACAACTGGCAAAGCAACGTAACTACCAAAAGAAACTATTATCTTAGGTTTTTCCTTAAATAAAATAAAAAAAGCTTGAAAAAAACCTAAAAAAACCCTGGCGAGGGAGAAAATTGTTTGAGTGGTGAATTTTCTTTGTAATCTGCCTGGATTAAAACCAAAAAATTTTACACTGTATTGGGGAATTACAATTGATTCAGCGCTTGGGGTTTTATCACCCTCCAAAGATCTTGTTCTACCAATATAAATTAAAGTCACAGAATACTTTTTTAACTCTTCAATTAAAGCTAAAGCTGGCGTTAGATGCCCGCCGGTAATTGCGATTTTCATTCTTTCAATAATTTTATCATTCAAATCAATTAACTTGAGTTTTTTTAGTATAACGGGAGACGTTTGCTAAAATTCCAACTCCGACAAGTGTCGTGACTAAAGCACTACCCCCGTAGGAAATAAAGGGTAACGGAACTCCGGTTAAGGGTATTAAAGCGACCATACCACCTAAATTAATTAAAGCTTGAATCGCAATCCAAAAAGTAATACCCCCACTTAAAAGCCTGGAAAAACGATCGGGAGATTTTTTTGAAATGTAAAAACCTCGGTAGATAAAAATTAAAAAACCCAATATTAAAATCACACTACCAATAAAACCTAATTCATTACCTAATATAGCAAAAATCGAATCAGTGCTTATTGCGGGAATAAACCCGTATTTTTGGCGTGACTCCCCTAGCCCAACACCAAAAAGTCCCCCGGACCCAAGGGCAATCAGAATCTGATTTATATGATAAGCCGTTCCTTGAGGGTCGACTGTTGGATCCAAAAAAGAAAAAAACCTTGCTCTTCGATAGGAAGAAATAAAGATCATTAAAAAGCCAAGAAAAGTTACTAGCGGTATAAGCATGCTAAGAGCAACCAAACTACCACCAGCCAGAAAATATATTCCAAAACCCACTATAGTAATAATTGTAGCTGTTCCTAAATCGCTTTGAACTAAAACAATTGCCGCAAAAACTGCTACCAAAAATAAAAAACGCTTAATATCTACCTTTTTACTCAAAAAAGAGGCTAGGTAAATAATAAAGGTAAGTTTAGCGAGTTCTGCCGGTTGGATACTAACATATTTAAGGTCTAACCATCTCTGGGCTCCAAAAGCAGTTATACCAAAATTTGGTACGAATACTAATAGAAGTAAAATAATGGATAAAATTAAAAGCGGTAGCGATAATTTTTCCCAAAAAGTGTATTTGATATTAAGTAAAAATAATAAAGAAGCTCCTCCAAAAGCAGCCCAAATAAGTTGGGCTCTTATAAAATAATAACGATCACCAAACTCATCGTATGCCGTGGTACTCGAGGCGTTATAAACCATCAATAAACCAAATATGATTAAAGTAGCTGTAATCGCAAGTAATAAGAGATCCGGTTTATGAGGTTGAGCAACTTTTGTCATAGGTAGGTTCTCTTTCGCAAATCAAAAATCAAAAAAAGATCATCAATATTTTTCTTAAATTGATTTCCCCTATCAACGTAGTTTTGAAACATATCTAAAGAGGCGCAAGCTGGGGAGAGTAAGACAACGTCTCCTTCTTCGGCTAAATCTTTTGCCGCTGAAACGATTTCTTTCATATTTTGGGCACCTTCAACTATTTTTCCAGTAAACCTACCGGAAGAACGAATCGCTGACTTTATATTTTTTGCTTCTTTACCGATTAAGATGATTCCTTTCACATTATAATCAGAAATAGTTTTACCTAGAAGCGTAAAATCGGATTTTTTACTAGAGCCTCCTAAAATTAAAATTTTTGGGTTTTTGAAAGCTCTTATAGCGGAAATTGCTGTTTCTGGAGTAGTGGAAGCAGAATCATCGTAATATTTCACCCCGTGTACTTGGGCAACAAACTCTAAACGATGTGGTAACCCTTTGAAGTGGATAACAACTTTGGAAATTGTTTCAGGTGGAATTTCTAATATCCCGGCAACAGCCGTTGCTGCACAGATATTTTGTAAATTGTGTTCCCCAGGGATTTTAATTTCTTTAACCTGCGCAATAGTTGTCCATCCGTCTGTAATTACCACGACAAAACCTTTTTCGATATAAGCACCTTTTTCCACTGGCTCTTTGGTGGAGAAATAATATTTTTGAGCGGCAGAGCTCTCTCCTAATTTCTTAGACGTAGAAAAATCTTTATTTATAACGACAAAGTCGCCTCCGTTTTGGTACTTAACGATTGGCTCTTTAGCAACTATATATTCATCAATACTTTTATGCCAATCCAGGTGTTCGCTAGTAACCATTAAAATTACCGCTATATGGGGACTTTTATGCAAATCAATTAATTGAAAGCTCGAGAGCTCTAAAACAACCCAAGATTCAGGGGTTACGCTATCAACGAAATCAAGGGGTGGTTTACCAATATTACCTCCCAAAAAAACTTTTTTTTGGACCGATTTTAAAATTTCGTAAATTAAACTGCAAGTTGTCCCTTTTCCTTTAGTTCCAGTAACGCCAATAATCGGTGCGTTGCATTGATCAAAAAATAATTTTATTTGCGAGGTAATCTGAACACCGGCTTTTTCAACCGCTAAAATCTCTGGCAAGTCCCTCCTAGTTCCAGGGGAACGGAAAATAATATCAAATTCATTTAAACCCAAGAGATAATTTTTTCCGAAGCGCGTAGTTACAGGAAGTTTCTTAATCTGGTTTATTTTTTCAGTACCAAGTTGTTTCTCAGTTTTTTCATCAAGTAAAGAAACGTTTGCTGCCTTAGAAACCAAATAATTAACCGTGGAGATTCCCTCTACCCCTGCTCCAATTACGCCTATTTTTTTGCCTCTAAAATCCAATTTTGCATTTTGCATTTTATTTTTTGAATTTATAGTAGGGCAATAAATAAACCAATGAAAGCTGAAACAGCACCGGCAAGCCAAAACCTCATCGTTACTTTAGTTTCATCCCAACCGCGAGCTTCAAAGTGATGGTGAATTGGAGCGACTAAAAAAACCTTTTTATTTAAAAGGGCTTTTGAAGACCATTGAATTAAAACCGATAAGACCTCTAATACAAAAACCAAACCAACAAAGACAAGTACAAGTGAAGAATTAAGAATCAGAGAGATTACTGCTAAAACTGCTCCTAAGGAAAGGGATCCAGTATCACCTAACCAAACTCTGGCGGGAAAAATATTAAAGTAAAGAAATGCTAGGAGCGAACCCAAGATAACCGCGATGAATAAAGTTACATCTTGCAAAGAGCTATTAGCAGAAATGACCCAAAAAGCACTGAGAGCAATCACTACCAAACCAACAACCAACCCATCTAAACCGTCGGTGATGTTAACCGCATTTGCGCTAGCTATAATTACAAAAGCAGCAAAAATAATGTACCAAATCCCCAAATCAAGATTTAAATCAAAAATTGGAATTGAAATAGTATGCAAATTCATTTGGTTAAAGAGAAAAAAGCCAATTACTAAAGCAAAAATTAATTGTAGAATTAATTTGTAACGTAACCGCAAACCTAAACTTTCAGTAGATAATCCGTAAAATTTACGGATATCATCATACAACCCTAAAAGTCCAAAAGAAATTAAGGTAAGGTATAAAATATAGGCAGTCCAGTTTAGATGATATTTTGTAAATTGGTAGAAAATAGCACTCAACACTACGGAAACAAAGATAATCAAAATACCTCCAGCATTTGGGGTTCCTACTTTCCAGCCGTGAAGTCGGTTTATAATCGAAGTAACTTGACCAAAAACGTTTTTTTGTTTTCCTTTTTGGCGCTGGAACTTAAGTTGGTACAGGAGATTTATAAAAGGAATTGCGGCGACAAAAGTCACCAAAAACGAAAAAAGCAGGATACCTAAAAGTTTTGCCATAAAGTAACGGATTCAATTTTACCACTTCTTTACCTACCAAGCAAACAGAAATAATTTAGATTTCGAAGTTGAACTTCGCCGTACAAAAAAAGAAGCGTGATCGAAAAGATCACGCTCTACAACACATGATTAGCAAGGAGAACTAGAAAGATTTGGTAGACGTTGGTGTCCCTCCACTATCATTTATTATTGCGCCTCCTTTTGGGGTTTCCAAGAACAACCGGTCCTGAGTCAATTGGTTGAAACCTTGGGTGACCAATCAATATCGGTTGGCCGAATCGATCTCTCCAGCGGAAGTTGCGGTATTTGGTTTGGAGCAGTTCTGTTTTATTGACTCGACGAGCCTTTTTTCGAGCCACTGATCTCACCATCCTTTCACTATTTTTACCATTATATCAAATGATAAGATAAACTGCCATACGAGAACGCATAAAACGAAGACGCAACAAAGCGAGATGTGTAAATTACCTCGTTCAACCCCGAGCAAGGATGGGAGGCGTTTGGTAATTTCACACGAGCGACTCCCTTAGTAGCGCGCGCAGTCTGGTGGCCACTTTGGCGCTACCTTAGTCCACGAAATAGTCGCAGTGCGCGTTAACGATCTATTTGGTAAAAGGTAGTAAATTATCTATATACTTCATAACGTTTGAGGAGTTTTGTTAGGATCCATATATCAACTGCAGAACCAAATCACTCCCCAATGGACACAAATGTATGCGATCGCATGATTTTGTGACCATATTTAACGATATACTTCATAACGTTTGGAAGCGATTTTGTCAGGATCGACTTTCTTACCTTCAAGAATAAGGGGGATTCGTTCTAGATGTTTAAGAAGGGAGCCTTTTAAATACCACAGATCCCTTTTTTGTAAAATACCAGATAGCACTTGGGCAGCTTCAAAGACATCTTTAACATAAATAACCCGATCTTTTTCCAGACCTTTCCTAGCTTCCTCGGCAATATATTTTGTTGCTCCCCCAACACAAATAAGATAATCTGGTTTTGTACTGGCCGCCTTTTCTCCAACGCTACGGTGACCTTCCTCCTCATAATCCCCAAGTTCGCCCATCTCACCAAGCACCGCAATCTTTCTTTTTGCAGGCAAATCTTCCAACGTCGCAAGTCCAGCTATAGCAGAAGCAGGGTTGGCGCGTCGTGAATCATTAAGAATGGTCGTTCCTTTTGGTCCTACTTCAATAGTTCCCCGACCAGATAGCGGCGCCACTTTAGCAAGACCGGTTACTATCTCCTTCCATTTTAGGCCACATAGTGTACCAACAATTGCGGCTGCCATTGCCGTATAAGAGTGGTGACGACCAATAAGAGGGGTCTTAATTTTATAGGCTTTATCTTGATAGCGCAGAGTGAAATTAGTTCCACTTAGACTTGTTCTTACATCACTAGCCCAAAATTGGCACTTATCTTTGTTTTCACCATAGAAAATAACCTTAGCAGTTGCAACAAGCGCAATCTTGCGGGCATCTTGATCTTCCCAATTTATAATCACCCAACCGCCCTTTGGTACAGCCGCAGCCAGTTTACCTTTTTCTCTAATGATATTTTCTAGTGAACCTAAATGGGCAGAATCTGCGTGTACCGGCGTAATTCCAGTAACCACCGCAATAGACGGTTTCGCCACAAAAAGGTGATAATCCATCTCCCCTCTCTTATCTATTCCGTATTCCAAAACAAGCTTTTCATGATCGGAAAGCTTAAGAATAGTGATCGGAATATTGAAACGAGTGTCAAGATTTAAATCAGTGGAAAGTACCTTAAATTTTTCGGAAAGCACTGCGGCAATAGCGGTCGTAGTATTAGTTTTACCATAGCTGCCAGTAATACCAATTACCTGCACATTTTTGTGTATCGCTAACCACGCTTTCGCCAAAACCCGGCGCGATCCGTGAAATATATTTTTGAGATTGTTAATCATTTTACTTAGATAAATAAATATCAGTGCTTTTCTTTCTTAAAAGATCTATTATATCGCTCAAAGGCAATGTTTATCTGTTGATCTAAGAATTTTTCAAAGGAAATATTGGCTACTTCTAGTTCTTTTGGCAATAATGAGATTGGTGTTAATCCAGGAATTGTATTTAATTCCAAGGTAAAAACTTCTTCTTTAGTTATAATCATATCCACTCTAGCCATACCTTCACAACCTAAAATTTGGAATACTTCTTTAGCGATATTTTGAATCTTCTTTGTTAGGCCCTTTGAAAGTCTTGCTGGACAAATTTCGTCTGAACCACCAAACGAGTATTTCGCACGGTAATCAAAAAATAAAGAGACTTTAGGTACTATCTCTACTAGAGGAAGGACGACCGGTGCCCAACTTCGCCCAATTACACCGCAGGTCACCTCCAAACCTTTAATATATTCCTCAATCAAAACTGTGTCTGAAAATCTAAACGCTTTTTTTAAGGCGGCTGCTAAGTCTTTTTTTCTTTCAACGAGGCTTATTCCAATAGTAGAACCTTGATCGTTTGGCTTCACAATAGCAGGCAGAAAAAGTTCTTTTACCGCCTCTTCTTTCCTTAACGCGATAAATTTTGGAGTCTTTATTTCCCCCCAATTTAATAGCTTCTTAGTTACTAACTTATTTATGCTTAAAGCACTTGCCAAAATACCAGAACCAGTATACGGAACCCTATTAACCTCCAAGAAACCTTGTAAGCTACCATCCTCTCCTCCCCTTCCGTGCAAAGCTAAAAAGATAACATTAACTTTTTTAATTATTCCTAAGGCGTTTTTAAAAGCGTTTGAATTAAATAGAGGTTCGTACGTTTTTTGAGAATCGACTCCTAACCATTCTTTGTTGGTAAGTTTCCAGGAACCGTCTAAATTTATTAGGATCCGAAAAATTTCGTATTTTTCTTGGTTTAAATTTGCGGCAACATTGCTGCCAGAAGCGAGAGAAATTCCGTGTTCCGAGGATTGTCCTCCAAAAACAACACCAACGCGAATTTTTTTCATTTATAAATCCTTGGTACACGATTAGATATTGCCGTAACCACTTCGTAGGAAATGGTACCCAAATTTTCCGCTACTCCTTCGGCAGTTAATTCTTCACTACCACTTTTACCAATCAGCACTACTTCTTCCCCGCGACGAATATCTCCTTTAAGATGGGTGATATCTACGGCCGCTTGATCCATAGAGACTCGCCCGATCAGTGGTGCGCGTTGGCCGGCAATTAAAACTTCACCCCAATTCTTTGGCGCTCTTCGAAAACCATCACCGTAACCAACTGCTAAAGTGGCGACTAAGGTTGGTCGGCGCGCTTTAAATTCGCGACCGTAACCCACTGTCTCACCTTTACTAATTTCGGTGATCTGGGTAATTTCGGTTTTGAACTCCAACACTGGCTTCAAACCTAATGAGTAGCTAAATTTTTTGTCAGGTTTTAAACCATACATTGCAATACCAATTCTAACTAAATCAAAATGAGACTGGGGCAGTTTAAAAGTAGCCACCGAATTTGCCGTTGAAGTAATTGGTATGTGGATTCCTTCTTTTTCTAACTCATTAAGTACTTTTCGGAAGGAAGCGAGCTGATTTCTCGTAAAGGCTAAATCAGAACTATCAGAATCAGCAAAATGGGTGAAAATTCCACTCACGGCTAAATTGGGAAGATTTTGCAACTTTTTAATAAAGTACAACACTTCTTCTGGGTTTAAACCTAATCGATGCATCCCCGTATCCACCTTTACCCAAACCTTGGCAATTTTATTAACTCTTCGGGCAGCAGTCACAAGTGAACGGGCTACATCTAGGCTGCGGATTGTAACCGTAATATCGTAATTAACCATATCCAAATAATTTTCAACTGGGGTAAATCCAAGAATTACAATCGGTGCTTTTATACCCCCCTCACGAAGCTGCTTACTTTCCCCAAAAGAGGACACACCAAGCATTTTTACACCCGTTTCTAACGCAACTCTTGATACGGGAATTGCTCCGTGACCATAAGCATTGGCTTTTACTACGGCCATTATGGCCACTTTCGGACCAACAAAATCTTGAATTTTTTTAATGTTTTGCCTAATAGCGGAAAGATCTATCTCCGCCCGAACCAATCTTTCCTGTGCCATAATTCATTTTAATGGGGTGCGAAGCAGTTGGATTCGAGTGATTTAACGAGAGTTTAAACGAGAAGCCAACTGCGAGCACCCTAATCTTCCCTTTTTATATTTGCCCCAAGTGACGCTAATCTTCCTTCCAAATCTTCGTAACCACGCTCAATATGTTCTAAACCGCTAAGTTCACTTGCCCCTCGCCCCATCAGTGCGGCAAACGTTAAGGTTGCTCCGGCTCTTATATCGGTTATCACTACTGAAGTTCCTTGTAAAGGAGTCGGACCTTTAATTTTTATTCCGTGTTTCAATTTTGCTTTTTCCCTACTCCAATCAAAGTTATAATAGGTTTGGGGTTTAGAAATTTTGGGATTAAAAAATTCAATGTCGGCTCCCATTTCTTTTAAAGTGTCAACAAAAATAAATCTATTTTCAAAAACTCGCTCAATCACAGTTGATTTTCCCTTCACTTGAGTCATTAAAGTGCTCCAAAGTGGTTGCCAATCAGTCATAAAACCAGGATAGGCACTAGTTTCCAGCCAAGTAGCTTTAAGATTTTCTTTATAAAAAAACCTAATACCGTTTTCAGTAATTTCTACTCCACCACCGGCTTCTTTAACTTTTGTTAGAAAGGCTTTAAGATGAATTGGTAAGATATTTTCGATAAAAATATCTCCTTTTGTACCCAATGCCATACAAGCAAAAGTAACTGCTTCGTTTCTATCTGTCATACATCTATGTTTTGTGCCATGAAGAGTTTTGACACCTTCGATAGTAATTGTTCTTTCTTGACGCTTAATTTTTGCGCCGGCCTTATTTAGGAATAATATCAAATCATCTACCTCTGGTTCTTGGGCCGCGTTTTCCAGAATCGTTATTCCATTAGCAACACTTGCTGCTAAAATCAAGGTCTCAGTTCCTGTATGGGTGTTTTTTCCGAAGCGATATTTCATACCTTCAAGTTTTCTAGCCTCTGCAAAAAGTTTTTGACCCTTGTAGGTTATCTTTACCCCCATAGCTTCTAATCCGTTTAGATGGCGCTGCAAGGGCCTTTCCCCAATTTTATCTCCACCGGGAAGAGGAACAATTGCTTTGCCAAAACGATGAAGAAGTATTGGGATAAGCATTGTTGAGGCTCTTGATTCTTGCCCTAATCTTGTAGGTATTTTATATGAATTTAAATTATTAGCCTTGACAACAATTCGATGATCACCCAAAAAAAGGGCCCCTGCCCCCAAGTTTTCAATTATTTTTTTTAAGGTGGTCACGTCTCTAAGATAAGAAACATTCAAAATATCGCTTTTTGAATCGGTAAGTAAACTGGCTATCATCAATTTAAAACTTGAATTCTTAGCTCCGAAAATTTTAACACGTCCTTTTAAAGGGTAACCCCCTTCAATTAAAAGAGTACTCATCTTATTGTTTTCCTATATAACGGACTTCTTCTTCTAAAACTATTCCAAATTTCTCTTCAACATTATTTTTGGCTAGATTAATCAAAGCTTCAATATCAGTAGAAGTTGCGTTACCGATATTAATAATAAAATTAGCATGAGTTTCGGAAAATTTTGCGTCTCCAATTTGGATACCTTTTAAACCTACTCCTTCGATTAATTTACCAGCGTAATTACCAGGAGGATTTTTAAAAGTTGAACCAGCACTAGGACCGCTGGGCTGATTTCTTTTTCTCATTAATATGTCGGCGACCTTCTTCTCAATATCTTCCTTAGTAGAAGATAGTAATTGTAAAAGAACGCTAAGAATAATTTCACCACTTTCTTGAAACCGACTTTTTCGATAAGAAAATCTTGATTCCGCTTGGTCTAGTTTTTTTATCGAGCCCGCCCTATCTAACACAGTAACACTTCTAACTAAATTACCAAAAAATTCACGGCTTCCCGTATCTCCAGCATTCATATAAATCGCCCCGCCAACCGTCCCTGGAACTCTTATCATTCTTTCCAATCCTGAAAGTCGTCTTTCGGCTGATTTTTGAATAAGAAAGTTTAAATTTACGCCACTTTCAACTTCTAAAAAACCGTGCGGCAAAAACTTTATTTTGTCACTACGATTAATTATAACTAGACCACCTACTCCCTTATCCGAAACTAATACGTTTGCACCCAAGCCTAAAACTAAATAATCAATCTCCAACGCTTTAGCTAAACTAACTGCGTTAATAAGCTCATCGCTTCCTTCGCAAATGTATAAAATTTCCGCCGGTCCGCCAGTACGCCAATTTGTGTATTTATTTAAAGGCTCATCTAGAAAAACTCTATCCTGACCTAATTTTTGAATTAACTGTTCAAGTTTTGCCATTTTTTTAATCCTTCTAAAACTAAGTTTGAGAGTAAATAAATATCTCCAGCCCCTAAAACCATTAAGATGTCTCCCGGACTTAAGTTTTTAATTAAATATTTTGCTGCTTGTTTTAATTCACCAATATATTTTACCTTTTTATTCTTCACACCAATCGCCAAATCAAAAGAACTAATTTTAGAAAAGTTTCTTTGTCTGGCTGCAAAAATATCGACTAAAATAATTTCGTCGATCTTTGAATTTTCAAATACTTTAACAAATTTGCTAAAGAGAACTTTAGTTCTTGTATACATATGAGGTTGAAAAACGCACCAAATTTTATTTTTGGGAAATTTTTCTCTCGCCACTGCCAAAGTAGCCGCAATTTCCGTAGGGTGATGAGCATAATCATCGAATACTTTAATATTTTTTACTTCGCCTTTAAACTCAAAACGTCGCGATAAACCCTTAAATTTTGAAAGAATTAACCCACTCTCTTTAATTCCTAAAATTTCCGCAACGGCTATTGCAAGAGCCGCGTTAATTTTATTAAATTGCCCTGGGATTAAAAGGTTTAAGTTTGGGATTCTCTTGTACTCATAAGTTTTCCCATTTTTGTTCCATATTTTAAGATCTGGACCAAGAATTAAAGTAGAGTTTTTTTTAGTAGCTAAAACAAATTTTTCAAAACTATTTTTAAAATCCTTTTCCGTTTTAAAATATTCTGGATGATCATAGTCAATATTAGTAATAACAACAATATCAGCATTGTAATTAAGAAAATTGTTAGCGTACTCATCAGCTTCGATAACAAAATATTTACTTTTTCCTAATCTAAAATTTGTACCCCAATGAGGAAAAATAGCCCCCAAAATTACGGTTGGGTCAAAGAAAGCTTTTTCTAAAATAAAGGCAATCATAGCGGTTGTGGTTGATTTTCCGTGAGTGCCGGCAATTGCGATTACAAATTTGTTTTTAATAAGAAATCGTCCTAGAAACTGCTGCCAGGTTAGTATCGGGATTTTTAATTTCTTGGCAGCGGTAATTTCAGTCGTTTTCGGATTCTTGCTAAGAACACTTGGGGAAATAATTAATTTATCAACTTCACTTAAATGATCTGTAGAGTGATGAGGAAAAATTTCAATCTTTTTCTTTTTGAGAAAGGTTAGATATGGTGAATTTTTATCCAGGTCACAACCGTTTACCTTCCATCCTTCTTGTTCACAAATGCTGGCCACGCCACTAGCACCACTACCCGCAATCCCCATAAAATGTAGTCTCATTTTCTCCCCCCTATCATTTTTTTATCTGCCTCTCTCAACTCGGAAGGTGTATTAATTCCAAACCACTCGCTTTGATCTTTTAATTCAAAGGTATTAATCTTAAAACCTTTTTTTATAGCAATACTTATTAAGTCAACTAAGTAATATTCGCCGCTGGTACTTTTTTTTACCTTTCCCAAATTAAGCTCAAGCCATTTTTTATTAAAAATATAGCAACCATCGTTAATTTCCTTAATCTTTTTCTCAGCCGGTTTTGCTTCTCTTTCTTCAACAATTCCTAATAATTTTCCGTTTTTTGTTCTAAGAACTCTACCTAACCCAAACGGATCTTCTTTTCTTAAAGTTACGAACGTCAGCACTCCATTTTCTTTTTCATCTTTATCTAAGACTTGCTTTAGGGTTTGGGGTTTATAAAAGGCACTGTCATCACCATTTAAAACTAAAACTTTCCGGCTGCTTCTTGAAACTTTTTTTAGTCCGGCCGCTAAAGCATTGGCTGTACCTAATTGTTCCTTCTGCAAAGCATATTTAAATCTATTGCCGAAAGTTTTTTCAACAACTCTCCTCTTGTAACCAACCACGACAATTATTTCTTTAAGGCCAATTTCCCTTAAGGTCTCTAAAATATAGAAAATCATTGGTTTACCGGCTAATTCGTACAAAACCTTAGGTTTTGGGGAAGGTTTTCCTTTATTTAATCTTGTACCGCTACCAGCTGCTAAAATTACGGCGGCAATATTATTACTTTTTACCATAAATTGTTTTTCCCTTTAGAGCGGCTCGAACAACCTCTTCTTCATTCCAGGGGATTTCTTGACCAGAAAAGTTCATACTTTGTTCGTGTCCCTTACCAAAACTGACTATTAAATCACCTCTTTTAGCTAATTGGACAGCAAAAAAAATCGCTTTCTTACGGTCGGCTATTTTCCAGTAAGTTTTGTCTAAGACACCACCAGCTTTTTCGACACCTAAAGCTATTCTGTTAATAATTTCTTCCGCCTTTTCATTCCTTGGATCTTCACTAGTAACAATAACTAGATCTGCTAGGCTAGCAGCAATTTCTCCCATCGGTTCTCTTTTTTGGCTGTCTCGCCCACCCGCTGCTCCGAAAACAGCAATTATTTTACCGCTAGTTACTAGTCTCAAAGCTTTTAGTGCGTTTTCCAAGGCATTTGGAGTATGAGCGAAATCTATAACAGCGTCAAAATTTTGAGACTGCTTAATTATCTGCATCCTTCCCGAGATACTTTTAAAGTTGGCAATTGCTGAAATTATTTGTTCGATTTTTACTCCTACGGAAACACAGGTCGCCAAAGCCGCCAAAATATTATAAACATTGTATTCTCCAAAAAGAGGGGCAACTAATTTAATTTTTTGATGTTTTTTTTGTTTATCGACAAAAGTTACTGTAAATTCCAATTTCCTATCTTTTAATTTTACTTCATTAGCCTTAAAATCGGCCTTATCTCTAATAGAATAGCTTACTCTTTCTCCGTTTCCTAATTTTTTAAGTTCGCGGTAAGAGAGATCGTCAGCATTTAGAACTCGAAACTTTACCCCATTTAACAATTTTGCCTTTGTAGTTAAATAATTGTTGTAGGTTTTGTGGTAATCAAGATGTTCGGTTGTTATATTGGTTACAACCGCGGTAAAAAAATTGATAGCGGCAACTCGATTTTGATCTAAAGCGTGACTAGTCACCTCTAAAACAACGTATTCGCTACCAGCTTTCAACATTTCATTCAGAAACCTCTGAATTTGTATCGGATCTGGAGTAGTCACGTGAAGACCAGTATCGAGCTCTTTTTCGCCAATAACTGCCTTGGTTGTCGAAATCATCGAAACTTTAAATCCCGCTTGTTTTAAAATGTGGTAAATCAAATTTACAACCGTAGTTTTCCCATCAGTACCAGTTACACCGATAATCTTCAATTTAGTACCCGGGAAACCAAAAAAAAGAGCGCTTCCGTAGGCACGCGCTAAGTGGTAAATATTTTTTAACCCTTGAGGAACAAGATTCTTCAAGCCCCCCGTCATTTTGCAAATTCTACCACAATCCCCACTAAAATCACAAATATTTAAGTTACTTAAAATCAATTATTTAGAAGGAACGATCTTGTAGTAATTAAATAGTTCTTTAGTTATTTCGAAAAAGGTTGGCGCCGCTGTTTCTGCACCAAAGGGAGAGGAGGAAGGTTCGGTGTAACGAACTAACATCACAAATTTAGGATCATCCACTGGTCCAAAACCAACGAAGGAAGCGACTGTTTTTTTCGGGTCGTAGTGTCCGGCTATTGGTATTTGAGCCGTTCCAGTTTTCCCGGCTATCCGATATCCTTTGGGGATTAACTTTTTAGCCTCACCGCCCTCGACCGCGGCCACCATCATTTCCGTTAAAATTTTGGCAGCTTCAGGTTTTATGACTTGTCTTTCCATTTTAGAACCAATCTCAACACTCTTATCAGAACCCTCAATTTTCTGCACAATATAGGGTTTCATCAACTTACCGCCGTTAGCAATTGTTGCTACCGCCCTCACCATCTGCAAGGCAGTAACGCTTAAACCTTGACCGAAGGAAGCGGTTACCAAATCGATCTCTTTCCAATCTTTTTTTTCCTTTATAATACCGGTCGCCTCTTCTTGTAAATCAATGCCGGTCGTTTCTCCAAAGCCGAAATTTCTAATATATCTTAAAAATTTGTTTGCGCCCAAACTCCTACTCACCCCCGCTGCACCAATATTATCGGAGTTTTGAAGTACTTGCGTCATAGTTGAATCAGGGTGGTATTGATTGTTCCAGGTTCTAATTGTAAATCCACCTATTTGCAATGGTTCTTTACATTCACATTTTGTTTCTGGTTTTATTAGATTTTCGTTTAG
>Ga0209541_10009523_pt1 | contig 15740 bp, 18 predicted proteins | sample RifCSPlowO2_01_FD_184027 | JGI IMG/M metagenome (GOLD analysis project Ga0209541, IMG submission 184027) | Groundwater microbial communities from Rifle, Colorado - Rifle CSP2_plank lowO2_0.1 (SPAdes) (version 2) | ecosystem: Environmental > Aquatic > Deep subsurface > Groundwater | place...
AAAATAAAATGGACCTCATAGAACTGAAACGAGAACAAGCACGACTTTCGCGCCGAGTTAGTTTGCAAGATAATTTTAGCGAGATTAAAACCATCGGAGCAGTAGAATGCCAGCAGTTAGGAGATAAGATTCTGGCTATAGTGGTGGTGTGTGAGTTTCCTTCGTTTGAAATTAAGGAAACAAAAAGTTATGTTTTAGATAGCCCTTTGCCGTATCGTCAGGGATTTGTTGCTTATCGGGAAATGCCAGCTATTATTGAAGCATTTAATCAATTGGATGAGGAACCAGATGTATTGCTGGTAAAAGGCGAAGGGGTATTACACCCACGCCGCCTAGGTATTGCCGCACATTTGGGATTGGCGTTGAATATTGCTACTATTGGTGTGCAAGATAAAATTACATTTGGAATGGTTGAGGGAGGGAAAATAATTGTAGATGGGGCGACACTAGGAGTAGAACTAAAGACCAAGGAATTTTCTAATCCTTTGTATGTTTCTCCGGGGCATAATATCTCTGTAGAGACCGCAGCAGAAATTATTTCAAAAACAATTCTTCATCCGCATAAATTACCGGAGCCATTACATATTGCGCATAAGTTAGGAAGAAAAGTCACGAGGAAGAAAAATGAGTAATAAACCTGGAATACATTTCATTGGTACTGCACATAATGATCCTCAAGGACCAGAACGTTTACAAAAAGCATTGGAATACGAGCAGCCAGATATTGTTACAGTTGAATTTGATGATCATTTATTGAAAGTTTGGGAAGCAGTTTCTAATTATCGTAATGATTTTCTGAATGGAGCTCGTTTGATGAATACTTATTTTAACCAGGGTTTGGATGACATGATTGAACGCCTGGCTACATACCAATATGAAGTAGCGCAGGCTCTGGAGTTTGAAAAAAAATATGATCTGCTGGTTAAAGGCGTTGATTATAATCCAACCATCCCTGCATCTAGAGTTGAACAGGCAACTTTCTTACTTTCACCCTATGTAATCTTTTTGGATACTCAGCGTATTTGTTCTAAAATGGATGTAGTGGGGCGGCAAGCTACTTCCTTATTCAAAAGATTATTGTATCAACGATGCGAATCTTTGTTAGCTTTTTTACGAGTTCCTGTTTTAATTATTGAATCAAGATATGATATATTTCAACGCTATTTTGATGCAGAAAATGTAAAGCAAAAATTTCCAGATCTTGATCGATACTGTACTGAACATGAACTCAGCGAGATTTCTTTTGGAGAGAATCCGGAAGACATTGAGAGAGATGCTATGGCGTCATCCCAGATTGAGCAGTTAGTTCAGCCCGATATAAAGATAGTCCATGTCGGCGGCCTTTTTCATGGTTTAGATGATGCAAAAGATAGAACTTTATTTTCTAAATTGCGAAAATATAATCCAACCAGAGCAACTTTGAAATGGTATGAGGACAAATGAGTCTGACAGAAAAAGTTGAGGATGCGTACATACGTGTGGTTGGAAATAGGGTAACTGCTGCCGCAGTTGTAAGCACGCTGGCTATAGACTATGCGACCTATGAAGCAGTATCGTATTTTTGGGATAAAAATCCTTTATTTGCGGTCCTTTCGGTAGCGGGCGGAATAGTTGGAACACTTTTTTCTGCGAGTTATATCGCCGATACAGATTGTGGCGCTCGAACATTGTATTTTTTTAGAAGAACAGAGAAACAGATAAAGAAGTTTGATGATCGCTTAATGCCTAGGGCGATTGAGTTATGGATGGCCAAAAAAACTGAGAATCAAGCGCTGTATGGTTATTGTCAGCAGCAAGGAATGTATTTAGCAGCTAAAAAACATGGGCATCTTGGAGCTTTTTATAAAGCAAAGAGGAGAGTCTCTCAAGTGAGGATTCCCCATTTTTAGAAGATGAAACCTAAAACAAAACAAGAACTTGAACAATTGTTGGAAGCGGAGTTTGCAGAAGCTGAAGCTTTAGCAGAACAGGAAGCAGCATTTTCTCCCTATCGAACTGATGAAGAGCTTTCTACAAGATTAGATATCCCAAGAGATGTGAAAGGATTGGTGGAGTTGTTGGAAGAGAAGAAGAGAGATATACGTAACCTTGAGATAACTATGGTTGAAAAATATCCTAAGTCTTTTAGGATGCTAAGCGTAACTTCTGGATTTTTAGCAGGCGGTGTTTCAGGTTTAGCCATGATTGCACACGGGCAATATGTTCGTAATGTAACGGAATTTACGATAGGAATGTTTCTGCTGTATATCGGAGGAATTGTAGGAATGATTTCAGGATTGCCGATGGATAATTATTTGAGAAAAAATTCTGCTGGGGCGAGAAAGTTTGAACTAGATAAGCAACGAAGAATTCAAGAATTACAAGAAAAGCTTGAACCAATAGATCAAAAGCTCTCCCGTTACGAAACCAAATACTTCGCAGGAGACATTCTTTTCCTTGATGACAAAGAGCTAGGTTACTGCTTAGGCAATGTTGTTGTGGAAAGAGAAGAGCGCGTTTTGCGCCAAAAGTATATTATGGGAACTCCTGATGATGGCTATAGGAGTTATACCAGAACAAAGGCGATCAAGGATGAAGAAATAATCTGTGTTTTAAATCCAAAAGAAGAATTAAGCGTGGATGATCTACTCTCTTTAGATTCACAAACTCCCGTTTTATGGCAAGATGGAGATTATGGTTTCTTCCAAAGAAAAGATCAAGAAGACCAATTTGTCATCTCAACTCAAAAAGGGTTATACATTCCTTCAAGACAGGATTCTTATACTTTCCAGCAGATTAAAAGCGGAGAGATTACGCCAAGGATTTTAGTCCCAGAAATCAAGTAGAGAATTCTCCATTGTTTTTTCGCAGCTTCTTGAACAACTCTTCTTCCGTCCCAAAAAGATTTCTCTCTTTCGTGACCTTTAATAATCTTTTAACAAGATTTAGTTCTTCTGTAGTAATTTCAGTTTCTCCAACCATGATTTTATCTCACTCACTTTTCTTGGGTTTAATGAAAGATGTTCGTCAGAACCTTTTCCAGTTCTCTTTGCTATGATAATTATCCATTCATCATTAGTTAGTTCCTTCAAAACTCTTTCAACAATCTTCATTCCTTTATGAGTGTTGCGATAATGTTCAGGAATTCCTTTGGTTACAAAATCTAAAGGAGTATGTTTTCCGCCCCAGATATTGCTACGAATGAGTTTTTCAAGAATGAGTCCTTTGACAATATTCGTTTCTTCCACAATAATTTTTTCAATAACTCCTTAATATTCTTAACTTGATTTCATTGTACATCGATGTACAACGACGAAAGATTTAAATAAAATCTTGATTTTTTAGCTTACTATGACGGAAGAATCTATTTTTTTGGACTATGTTGGCGATACCCCGCGCATGAGGATACTTCAGTACATGATAGAAGGACGCGACTTTGATTATACCCTTACTGATCTGCTTCATGCAGGCGTAAGTTGGGGTACTTTAAACACCTTAGTGCCAAAATTAGCAGACTTGGGTATCATTGTGAAAACAAGAAAAATAGGAAGAGCAACTCTCTACAAAATTAATCAAGATAATGTTGCATCTGCACAATTAATTAAATTATATAATCATTTGCTTGTAGAAAAATTGAATCAAGTTGAGGAACAGCACAAGAAAAAAGTAGAGATGACGATGTAATTTTCACTCAACCACCAATAATCCCATTAACTTTAGAGAACTTTGAAAAATAGGGATTTTGCTAATTTTTACTTGTTTTTTGGCAAAATCACGACCATTTCAAAGGTTGCCCAAAGCAACCTCGGAACAACAGTGACAGAGTCTCTTAGATAATACTGGGAAAAGCAACGACTTTTCCTGTACACAGAAGGGATGAATATCCCTTCCAGTGCTTTGCCAAGAAAAGATGAATTATGCAAAGTTCTCTTTAATCTTCTCGTAACAAATTCATTATTTGTTTGAAGTTGGGGTTAGCTGCTTGCTGTTCTAGGGCAGCATATATTTTCTCATATCTTTTTACTGCCTTGTAAGTATCCCTACCTAAGAATAGGTATAGTTCTCTCGGTGACAATTGCAATGGTCTTCCTTGAACTGATCTAGTTGCGGAGGCAGAAATCAAATGATCTGTATCTTTGTCAATAATTTTTCCTCTGTAATGGTCTACAATAAAATAAACCGCACCCAATCCAGCTGCAATTCCACCCACAATCATTTCTAATTCCATTAATATCCCCGTTGCCTTTCGATGTCTCGATATAATCTTTTATATCGCTGTCTGCTGCAAAAAGAGAGCAAGCCTACTGGATAAGGGCAGTCAGACCTAGTTAACTTTGTTTTGGCCCAATCTTTTGCTAATCGGTCACCCAAACCCTCGATCTGTTGGCTTCTGTACCAATCCAAGGAAGCCATGGCAGTAAGACTGAGAACACCGGCCGCGGTATATTCGAGGATTTCGTTGAGAGCCATATAAGATTAGGCTACGTTCTTTAATATAAATATATTCTTTTAATCCACTAACACCGGACGGAAATCTTTATAAAGCCAAAATGAAACATTCTATCCGAAAAGAGGACCTTTTATAATGACTATAATCAACAGGATCGCCATCCACGGTTTTAAGAGCTTTGCTCATAAAACTGAAGTACCCCTAGATGGAAAATACAACTGTATTCTAGGCCCTAATGGTTCAGGGAAGTCTAATGTAGGCGATGCGCTCTGTTTTGTTTTAGGAAGATTGTCAGCAAAATCCATGCGTGCAGAAAAAGCTTCAAATCTTATTTTTAACGGTGGAAAAGATAAAAAACCAGCTACCTCTGCCTATGTTGAAATTGCCTTTGATAATCAAAATAAGACCTTTCCGCTTGATGCTAAAGAAGTAGTAGTTAATCGGGCTATCAATAAGGATGGAAGCAGTACTTACAGAATCAACGGGCAGAAGAAAACCCGTACTGAAGTATTAGATCTTTTAGCTACGGCTAAAATTAATCCGGACGGATACAACATCATTCTTCAGGGAGATATCACTCGCTTTGTAGATATGAACCCGGTTGAGAGAAGAAAAATCATTGAAGAGATCAGTGATGTTTCTGTCTATGAAGAAAAAAAGCATAAGGCCTTGCTAGAGATGCAGAAAGTTGAAGAGAAACTTAACAATGCCGAGATTATTCTTGCGGAACGTAAAACCTATCTTAAGGAATTGAAGAAAGATCGGGATCAAGCTTTGAAGTTTAAAGATTTGAAAGATAAAATTGATTCTCATAAAGCGACTTACTTGCACCTGCAGATGAAGGAACGTGAAGCAGTTAAGGAAACGCACGATAAGGAAATTGCGAAAAGTCAGGAAAAAATTAAAGTTCTAGAAGAAAAAGTTGGAAAACTGCGCGGTACTGCTGAAGAGCATAAAGCAAGGATCGCTAAGATTAATCAGGAGATTGAGCAGAAGGGAGAAAAAGAACAAGTTAAAGTGCACAAACAATTGGAAGATCTGAAAGTCTCGCTAGCAGAAGAAAAAACTCGGGTTTCAGCCTTGAAGGATGAAATAAATAAAATCAAACAAAGAAAAGATCAATTCTCAGTCGAAATGCAGGAGTTGGAAGAAAAAGCTTCTTCGCAAAGTAAGCATCAACAGGATTTGCAGCAGAATATCAATAAGAAACAAAAAGAGCTGCAAGAATTAGAAAAAAGTATTCAGCAGTTTAGAAAGAAACACAATATTGAATCTTCTCAGGAATTGGAGAAGGAAATAGAACAAAAAGAGCAGCTTATTGAACAAAAACAGGAAGAGATCCAACAAATTCGCCAGAAGCAGCAAGAGTTATTGCGAGAAAAAGACCAGGTTGAGTTTCAACTTAATGGTTTAGATGAACGAATTAAGAAAGTCAAAGAAGTAGAAAAAGAAAACAAGCAGCAGATGGATGTTCTGCAAAGGCACAAGAATGATTTCAAGGCAGCTACTTTACGCTTAAATAAATGTTTGGAACAGGACAGCGGATTTGCCTCGCAATTAGGAAATGCCCGTCGAAAAGTAGTAGAATTACAAGAAAAACAATCCCAATTAAATGCTAGAACATTGAGTTATCAAGCTAATCTTGCTACGGATTTAGCAGTGCGCAGTATTTTAGAAAACCGCAAGAAATTTAGGGGTGTGCATGGAACCGTTGCTGAATTGGGGCAAGCTGACAAGAAGTTTGCCCAGGCTTTGGAAGCATCTGCCGGTGCGAGAATGAATAATATTGTGGTTGAAGATGACAAAGTTGCTGCCGATTGTATTGCTTATTTGAAAGATAATAAACTTGGATCAGCTGCATTTATTCCGCTGACTAAAATAAAATATCATGATATTACTGCTGAGGACAAGAATCTGCTTAAAAAAGCTGGCGTACATGATTTTGCTCTGAATTTAATTACATTTAAGCCACAGTATAAGAAGGCCTTTGCGTATGTCTTTGGTAAAACAATCGTAGTGGATAATCTTGATTCAGCCCGGAAAATTGGAGTAGGTACAACCCGCATGGTTACCATGGATGGTAGCTTAGCAGAAGAAAGTGGAGTCATGCGCGGCGGCTTTATGGCGCGGAAAGCGTCAATTGGATTTAAAGAAAAGGATTCTTTAGAAGAATTAGAAAAAGTAGAACGGGAATTAGGAGAATGGCAAGGTGTTATTGTCAATGTGGAGCAGAAACGGGAAGTTAATTTACAGGAGATTTCCGCATTGCGAACCAACAGGGCAGAGGTAGAAGCAGAGGTTATTAAATTGGAAAAGAGCCTGCATTTGGATACCCATGATCTAGAAGCTTCTACTGACTTAAAGAAAGAATTGCAGGCACGGTTACAAGAAGTAGATACTGCTCTGGCTGTAGTGCAAAAAAATGTTGGCACAGTCAATAAAGATCTGGCAGAATTGAAAACAGTAAAACAGAATCTTCGTTCTGAAGTAAATCAATTACGCGATCCACGCTTGTTAGCACAGTTAAGCGCTTTTGAAGAATCACGACAGAAATGTCGGGAAGATACTTTACGTTTGGAAAGCGATTTGAAGAACATACTCACTCAGATGGAGCAGATGTTAGCTCCTGAAAAAGAGAAGATTAAAGAAATTTTAAAACAGCATGATAAGGAAGAGCACCGTTTCCATGGAGAAATTAACCGTTTAACCGGCAGCATTAAAGAACGTGAAAAGGAATTGGAAGTGCGCGAAAAAGAAAGCAGGGAGTTTTATTCTACCTATAAAGAATTATTCGTGACCAGAGAAAAATTAAGTGCAGAAAGCACCAAAGCGGAAAATGAAATCGAATCATTACGAGAAAAATCTCGTGAATCTGAACGAGAGATTAATCTTATCTCATTGAAGAATGCGGAAGTAAAAGCAAGATTAGCAGGATTGCAGGAAGAATTTGCAAGGTATAAGAATGCAGCAATTTTGTCTAATAAAAATATAGAAGAGTTAAAACAGGAAGTGATCAAATTTGAAGTCATGCTAGGCCAGATGTCGGCAGTAAACATGAAAGCTCTGGAAGTGTACGAGCAAGTTGAATTTGAGTTCAATAAGTTGTTAGAGAAGAAAGATGAATTAGGCAGAGAAAAAACTGACGTGCTTACGTTAATGAATGAAATTGAGTCCAAAAAGAAAGAACATTTCATGAGAACGTTTAATCAAGCTAACGACAATTTCCAAAAGATCTTTAGCACCTTATTTACGAAAGGAAAAGCTTACTTAGAATTAGAGAATCCCAATGCTCCGTTTGAGGAAGGCTTGAGTGTCAAGGTAAAATTGGCCGGAAATCGGTTTATGGATATTAAATCCTTATCGGGAGGAGAGAAAACTCTGACCGCGTTATCCTTTATCTTTGCAATTCAAGAATATCAACCTGCTTCATTTTACATTTTGGATGAAATTGATGCTGCGCTGGATAAGCAGAATTCAGACATATTGTCTAAATTGATCAGAAGCTATGCGGATCGGGCACAGTATATCGTTATCTCGCACAATGATGCTATCATTTCTGAAGCAGATACGCTCTTTGGGGTTAGTATGAAAGATGGTGTGAGTAAGATTACCAGTTTGAAGATATAAATTTGTGTTTAATAAGCTTAATAAATGCACTATTTCTTTATCTGATTTCTATGAAAATTGTCTATACTGTTATGCCCATTGAAGGAATTGTTGAAGCTGCGCACCCACCTGTCGCAACTAGGATAGCGAAAGAAAAATTAAAAGCGATTATTGAAGAGCATTTCATGTGCAATGCCTTGGTGAATTCGTATGCAATTGCTGATGATCGAGAATTTCCTTTCCCATTTGATGCACCAAATCCTTTGAAGATGTCTGGTTTCTTTGGTGAAAACCCCGATTATAACAAGATAGCAAGGGAACTTACAGAATTGTTTGAACAACCAAAACGGGAGTATGCCGATTTTCAAGCAAAGTTAAGTGCAGATTTGGAAAAAGCAACGGATGAAGAAATCGTCGCTATGATAGAAAGATTCCATTATACTCCGGATGGAACTAAAGCAAGACATAATGAAGCGGTCACTAACATTAGAAATCTATGGGGATCTCATTTTGGGGCTGATGATGCTCTGAGACAAGATATCGAAGCTCAAGGATATAATAAAACGCGGAAAGATTTGATAGATGCTTTAGCAATATTAGATGATTGTCATGTTTATGGACTTTTACGAAACCTTCAGGAAGCTGAAGTTTTATTAAAATCAGGAAAAAAGGATAAAGCTAAGGAAATGGTGGTGCGTCATTATAGTAACTGGAGACGAAAAAATTTGGCTCCCTTGTATAATGCTTGTGGTGATGCTAAGTTCTATGGGGGAGGGTTCTGGATTGCCAGGATGGTCGCTCCTACTGGAGAAAATACTGAAAGCTGGAAAAATCAAAGTCGCTTTACAAAAGTAGAAGAAGCATTAGATTCTTGGAAGATGCCTTTCCAAGTGATTCAACTTTGATTCTTTTTCTTAAACTAATGTATTATTAAGAAAGTAAAAATAAAATTACAAAGTATTTTTTGCTTCTTCCATCAAAGGCAGAACTGCTTCAACTTCGCTCTTGGTCATTCTTCCTAATTTAGAGAAAGTCCATTCTCCCTCTGCGCTGCGGTTTTCTCGGCTTAATTGTAATTTAGGAATTCCATTGTTGTAGGAGAACGCGGCAACAGTAATCTTAGTATTCCCGAATTCTACGCTTTTTGAAAACAATTCTTTATCTAAACTTTTATCAAATCCTGCCATTTTAAAGCCTCCTTGAACTTACTATTGACTAAAAAAGTGGTTGTATTATAAAGGTATCGTTGTGAAAAGAAATTACTTATATTTTTTGTGATATTCTTCAATAATCTCTCGGCAGGTTTTACCTTGATGATATTTGGTTCTATCAACAGCTGCTCTTTCATAAATAAAATCTGTAATCTCACGATTTCCTTCTGCTTTTTCTAACAGCTCTCTACAAAGATTATATGAGTTTCTTAAAGCATCTTCTTGCTTTGCTGGTTCAACTGCAAGATAATGTATCCCTGCTGCTAGTCCCATTACTGTAAAAGGTATTACGATCGTAGCAATTTGTAGCTTCTTCATCTCTCACACATCCAAATTAACAACTTCTTTAGCATGCTTCTCAATAAACTCACGTCTTGGCTCAACTTCGTCGCCCATGAGGATAGTGAAAGTCTGGTCAGCAATAATAGCGTCTTCTACTGCCACTTGTTTCAATTGGCGTACTACCGGATCCATGGTGGTTTCCCACAACTGCTGAGGATTCATCTCACCCAGACCTTTGTAGCGTTGTATTCCTACGCCTTCGCCCATCTCGGCAACTAATTTGTCTTTTTCAGCATCAGAGTATACATACTCCACCCGTTTTCCTTTTTGCAATCTATACAAAGGAGGCATAGCGATATAGATGTGTCCTTTTTCAATTAAGGGAGCCATATGGCGGTAAAAGAATGTAAGTAGTAGAGTCATGATGTGTGAGCCATCAACATCGGCATCAGTCATGATCACTACTTTGCCATAGCGCAACTTAGCGACATCGAAATCTTCGCCTACTCCTGTTCCTAGGGCAGTGATCATGGCGATGATTTCTCTATTTTCCATAATCTTGTGTAGTCTTGCTTTTTCCACGTTGAGGATTTTTCCTCGCAGCGGAAGAATAGCTTGGAATTCGCGGTTGCGGCCTTGTTTTGCGCTGTTGTGAACAAATACTCCGGAAGCTAAAGCAAAGTTATGGGTATGTGGAACTTCGATGTCGTAAACATCAATCTTTTCATCTACTTTTATAATCTCTTTTATTTTATGATTGAAATTTTCAACTGCTTCTATTGCTTCTTCAGGATCATTCCAGAAAAACCTTTGAGTAAAAGTATTAAATTTCAGTAAATTTTTATTTTCACTGGTCTTCCGCAATTCAGTGTAAGTATCTATATCCATCTCTCCACATTGGTCATATACTTTACGCAATGCCTTCAAGGTTTCCATGAAGTAGGTCTGATCGTATGCTTCTTTTCTTTTTGCTCTGAATTCTGGAGTCCATTGTTGTTTAGTCTTTTCACTTCTCCATTTTTGCAATTCTTCATTTTCCCATTGTTTTTTAGCTAATTCTGATAAGAAAATCTTTTTTTCAGGATTGTCGCTAAAAAATCGTTTAACTAATTCTGACTGCTCTTTACGATGTTCTTCCTTGCTCCAATATTCTTGTTGAGCCTGTTGGAGATGGTTATTATTCGCCTCGCGATATTCTTCATTCTGCTTATAGAATTCTAAGAACTTATTTTTCATAAATTCTTTGTATTCAGGATTTTCCCATTGTTTCTTTGCTTGTTGGCTGAGAATGGTTCTAGTTTGAGGCTTTTTCATTCTCTGGCTCATCATTGTTCTAAACTCAGGAGTTTGCTTCAATGCTCTGCATTTTTCTTTAATCTCATCAGTGTGCAGAGTTTTGCCAATATGTTTTCTGTGCAACTGTAAATGTTCTTTGTCTGTTAACCTTACAATATTGACAGGATTATTGTTTAATTTATTGAAATCGGCATGATGTCGGTGTGCTCCTGATTCAAGGGAATACATCTCGTTGTGAATGTTCCATTCATCAGCCAACATATGTGTAAAAATCCATCGATGTTGCTGGTTATCATAGACCATTTCGTATCCTTCAATAGTTATCCTCTCCCCTTTATGTGATAATTGCTTTCGTAAGGGCATTAGAGAGTCAGTATTAACGAGTTCTTTTGCTTCTTTGTATGTTCCATCACGCAACATAAAACGGTGATCCGGAGTACAGATAATCTCTTCATCATTATCAAGAATGATTTTGATCACTTCAGCATTTTTCTTGGTAATTCTTGGATGTTTAACTTCTTCGATGCCTATTGTTGCATTTTTTCTAATAGTATAGCAAAAATTTCTTTTTCCTTGGTTATGTTCTTCAACTAATTTTTCAAAGGAAAGATTTCTGCCATCAGCAAGAGCAATTTCTGTGTCTCCTGAAAAACAGCCGCCCGCAGAATCTCCTTCAACAATAAATATCTCGCACTTAGGAACATCACGGCTGCTGCAATCTGCCAATTTTCCTGGCAATCCAGCACCATCAAGAGCACCTTTTCTTCTGGTTAATTCTCGAGCTTTACGAGCTGCTTCTCTGGCTCTCGCGGCGTCAATGCACTTGCCAATAATTGTTTTTACGGAAGTAGGATTTTCTCCAAAATAGGTGTTAAGTTCGTCATTAACGACTGAGTTTACAATTCCAAAAACATCGCTGTTTCCTAATTTGGTTTTAGTCTGTCCCTCGAAAAGAGGTTCAGGAACTTTGACGGATATGACGGTAGTGAGTCCTTCTTTCATATCGTCTCCAGTTAGTTTTATTTCCTTGCCATTGAATATTTTCTTGGCAAAATTGTTCAATACTCTGGTCAATGCCGTTTTAAAACCAGAAAGATGAGTCCCGCCTTCGATAGTATTAATGTTATTAACGAAAGAAAAGACATTTTCCTGATAGCTGGCATTATAGCGTAATGCGATTTCGACTACAGTATTATCTTTAGTTTTTTCGAAATAGATAACGCCGTGTAAAGGTTGTTTATTTTGGTCAACATATTCAACGAATTGTTTAATGCCGCCTTCGTATTTGAATACATCATGCTTATCCTGCTCACGTTCATCGACGAGCTCTATTTCTATGCCCTTATTGAGGAAGGCTAGTTCTCTCAGTCTTTTGGCAAGGATATCGTAATGATATTCGGTTTCAGAAAAAATCTGCTCATCGGGCTTGAAATGGATAATAGTGCCGGTTTCTGCGGTATCTCCAGTAATTTTTACTTCGCCTAGAGGATTTCCCTGCGAATACTGCTGGTAATGGATTTTTCCGTCTCTTTTAACTTGGACTTCTAAGGCGATAGAAAGGGCGTTTACCACGCTTAAGCCAACTCCGTGTAAGCCCCCAGATACTTTATAGGACTCCTTGTCAAACTTACCGCCGGCATGGAGCTTGGTTAAAGCTACCTGTAATGCAGTCATATTGTATTTAGGGTGTATATCAACAGGAATGCCTCTCCCATTGTCAAAGACAGTAACAGAGTTATCGGGATGGACCAGAACCTTGATCTTGGTACAATGGCCGGCCAGAGCTTCGTCAATGGAGTTATCGACAATCTCCCAGACCAGATGGTGCAATCCGCGGATGCCGACGTCTCCGATGTACATGGATGGGCGCACCCTTACTCCCTGAAGACCCTCCAGTACCCTAATATTTTCTGCCGTGTATTCTGATTTTTTTGGGTTATCCTTTTCAGTCATTTTTCTCTCCAATTTTATATCTCATGTTGTCTACAGGAATATGATCCTTAATTAGATCTATTAATTTGCCAGTATCTTTTTTGTAGAAAGTTAAATAGTAATACTTACCATCTCTAAATCGTATAGAACAATTTAGCCCCCATTTTTCTAAAAAATATTTTTGCATAAGTTTATGTTCTTCTAAGGAAAAGGAGTTAGTACAGAGAATCATGTCTTTGATGGAATTACAATAACTTCCATCATCGCTAATCCACATAGCTAAGCCTTGTGGTGTTATTTGGTTTAAAATTTCTTCATTAACCTGCTTCCTTCCATCTTTATAAAATAAGCCATAATAATAATTAAATAAGGGGTGCGCGAAAGTAGTAAATGAATGGGAGGCATATTTGTGATTTTTGTGCATATAAGACTTAGGCTTAGATAAAGTGAATTCGCTAAATAGATCATGAATCCAGAATAAATAATCTTTCTGTTTTTCAGAATGTTCAACTCTAAATAAAGTATTCTTTCCTCTTTTTCTGAGACTTCCATCTCCTAATAACATACCAATAATGACATTATGTTGTTCTTCTGAGAGCAGGATTCTGGGATTCTTTGAGAGAGTTGATTTCCATTCTTTAATAGCCTTTCTTAGCGAACGTACTGGCATTGCTTTGATATCAGATGTCTTCATAAAGAGATCTAATTCTCTTCTTATCTTAAAAGTAGTTAGTAAAGGAGCCTTGCTTTTTTCCAAATCAGGAAAAAAATTTAACAACTTAGCCTCACTTAATGCTCTAGCGAAAAGTGAATTGTTTTTAAGAGAGTATTTTTCTATGAGTTTTTTTGAATCTCCCCGTTTTTTTGCTTCATGGAGAAGTACATTAAAATCTAACCTTTTTCTGACCGCTTCCAGCCCTTCCAGTACCTGGATCTGGGCCGCCCCATACTCTTTTCTCGGGCTTGGAGTACCTGTTGCAGGGGTTGTTTTTTGGTCTGGTGTAGGTTCCATTTTTGTAGGTTTGCGAAAATCGTTTTATCGACGATAAACTATAAGAATTTAGTGCCTTTTTTTGTTTATAAAACTATCGGTGATTTAGTGGTTATTTTGCATCTAGCTTAGCTTTTCCTCTATCTCTTTTCTTATTGTAGAAATGTATAAGTCTAACTGCATCTCTGCACTTTTCCACATCTCTTTGCTAATGTCTAATCCTTGATATTTATTCTTATTTCTTATCGTCCTAATATTTTCTAGAAATTTCCAATCTAATTCGAGATCTTCAAAATGAAGAACAACAAATGCAAATAAAGCCTGATGGTTGCTTGTTTTCTGTCGTTTAAAGCGCATAAGTTGATCACAAAGTTCTCGGAAAACATCATAATGGATGTTAAATATCACTCGCCAACTTGGATTTTGCAACTTGCGCAATTCTTTTCCGAATTGATAATCTTCCATGGCCATAGTTAAAACCTTCTTTATTTCATCCTTATCTAGATTGGCTTCCTCGTATAAGCCGTCTGTGGAAAATTGCTCATACATTTGTTCTGCGTTTACTTCTTTAGACATTAATGTTTACCTCAAAAGGTTCTATATTTTCTGTAATATGAAAACCTTTCACAATATTAGGTATTACTGCAGGATCAAGCTCTTTTGTAATCTCATTCTTATTTTGATATGCAAATAGCTGTATCTCATGCTGTAATTTTCTTTCAAATATTTCCTTCTGAAATTCTGTATCATCGCCGTAGATAAACAAATCTATGTCACTTGATTTATTCCAATCTCCTCTGGCGAAACTTCCAAATAAAATAGCAGTTTTGATGCCTTTACAAGTATTAAGGGTTTCAAAAAGTCCGCTTTCTTCTAAAATTCTTAATCCATATAATTTTTTTTCGGAGCGGAATTTGGCTGATTCTCGATTTGCAAGATAATATGGCATCTTTCCCCTTTTCTTAACTCGTATAATTATTTTTTCTTTCTGTAATTCTTTCAGAAAATGATTAGCTCGTTCTCTACTTATACTTCCTTCGCTTAAGATAGTTTCAAAATGCCATCTTCTAAGGGCATGGTTAAAAAATAAAGCTTTAATTGTTTCTTTCATTTTAGTATGAAAAATCAAACTAATATTTAAAGATTATCTTGGTTAGTCAAGTAACTACTCTTAAGTGATACTTTTAAGAAAGTTTTATAAAGTAGGGCAAATCTTACTACTTATTACTAACATGAAAATCAAAGTATCAGTATCAATGGAAGAGAACACGATTAAGGAAGTCGAGCAGAAAGTAAAAAATGGTATCTTCCGCAATAAGAGCCATTTCATTGAATTGGCTACGCAGAAGATGTTAGGGGAAAAGAGAAAATGACCGATGAAAAATGGATGGAACTGTACCAAAGCGCAGCTGACAAATTAAAGCAAGCCTATTTAGAAATCCAAGACTCTGGTTTACGAGGAAAACTATTATCTCAATTAGAAGGAATCGCTATCGCGAGTGAGAGAATCAAGGCTCTAAGAACAGATATTCCACAAGAAAGGACTTACCAAGCAAGACTATCATTAGAAGAAACTGAGGAAGACTTATGGGTTGCTTTGTTTGACAAAAAAGCAAAGAGGCTCGGTACTTCTTATAAGAGCTTACAGGATTATGCGCTTCGAGGCAGAATCTTAAACGATCTTGAATACCTAACTGCTGGCGAAATCGATGAAGTTGATGCAGAAGAAAAGTCTAGAATGGTTAAAGCAGAAATTATCGTTGGACTCCTTGAAGGAAAAAGAAAAGGAGAAGGTTTGTCACAAGTAGCATTCTGTGAAAAATATGGATACGGGCATAGAAGTTATGTAAACTTGGTTACTGGCGGAGTCTTAAAACCACACCCTCCAAAATTAAAGAAAATTGCAGAAATGCTAGATATGACTTACGAACAGGTGAGTGAACACTTTGAATAGGTGCAAAAAATGAAGATACAATACCAAGGCCCTACACAA
>Ga0209541_10009526_pt1 | contig 15738 bp, 17 predicted proteins | sample RifCSPlowO2_01_FD_184027 | JGI IMG/M metagenome (GOLD analysis project Ga0209541, IMG submission 184027) | Groundwater microbial communities from Rifle, Colorado - Rifle CSP2_plank lowO2_0.1 (SPAdes) (version 2) | ecosystem: Environmental > Aquatic > Deep subsurface > Groundwater | place...
TCTTGCCCCGCGCCCCCGCCGTGTCATCCCAAAATCCCGGTTTCATACTCTCTGCCTCCAATTTGCGGATCTCTTGCCGCTTTTTCTCCGGCTCTAGTTTCTCTACTATCACCTCCAGCTTGGCTTTTAACGCCTTAAGCTTGTCCTTGATTTCTTCCATACTATTCATATCTTAACGCTTCTATGGGTGAAAGTTTAGCTGCCCGCCGGGCCGGAAGAATGCCAAAGACGATTCCCACCAAAGTCGACACCCCAAGCGCCAATCCAATCGCCAACCCGGAAATTCTGGTCGGGAAAAACCGGTTGACGATTAAACTGCCGCCTCCGCCGATTAAGACCCCGATTAAACCGCCGGTTAGAGACAGTAAAACTGATTCAATCAAAAATTGCAGCAGGATTATCCGCGGAGTAGCGCCCAAAGCTTTTCTCAATCCAATCTCCCGCGTCCGTTCGGTGACCGTTACCAGCATCATGTTCATGACCCCTATCCCACCGACTACCAAACTAATTGCCGCAATTCCGGACAACCCGATAGTCAAAGTCCCGATAACCGATTGAACCGTTCCCAATAGTTGCCGTTGATCAACCACACTGAAAGTATCGGCTTTGCGGCTTTTCAACAGATGAGTTTTTATGGCCGAGATTACTCCGTCAATTTGATCGGAACCGGCGGCCTTGACGACGATAAAATCTACCCCCGGCGAATCAACTAGTTTTTGCAGGCTGGTTATCGGAACATAGATTTGGTCATCTAAATCATTGCCGCCTAAGCCCCCGCCACCGCCACGGGGATCAGTTACTCCGATGACTTCAAATGCGACAGACGAAATATATACGGATTTCCCTAAATAGTTTCCGTTAGGGAATAAATCCCGGGCCGCAGTCGGTCCCAGTACTGCCACTTTTTTGAATCTGTTAACTTCAGAATCGTTGTAAAATCGGCCGCTGGCCATAGTTATTGACCTAACCTCCTTATACTCATCGATGGAACCAACTACATTCAATTGTTTTTGTTTGCTGACGGATTTTACCCGCATCAATTTCTGAACTTGAGGATTAACCTTGGCAATGCCAGGATGAAGTTTTTTAATGTCGCGGACGTCTTTTTCAGAAAAAGTCTTACCCCCGACCGGCGGACTTCCCCGAAAAGTAGCCGGCCTACCTTGTTCGTCAACCAAATTGACCGGAAGAACTATGACAATGTTTGACCCAAGAGCTTCAAACTGACCTGAAACATATTTTTTCAATCCATCCCCGATCGACATCAGCATAATTACCGACCCCACCCCGATGACGATTCCCAGGATTGTTAACAAAGTCCGGGTTTTATTTCGGGCCAATGACTGAAGGGCGGTAAGCCAGAGATTCATCAAGTCCATTTATTACGAAGTAACAAACTTGCTTTATTTCCTTCCTTTACTACCCCATCTACTATGGAGATCTTTCTCTTGGCATGTTTAGCTACTTCCTCTTCGTGGGTGACGATGACGATGGTTTTTCCCTGGCGGTTGAGTCTATCGAAAATTTTCATCACCACTTCTCCCGAATGAATATCCAAATTTCCGGTTGGTTCATCAGCTAAAATTAGACTTGGATCGTTTACCAGCGCTCGGGCAATCGCCACCCGCTGCTGCTGCCCGCCGGAAAGCTGGTTAGGCCGGTGATCAATGCGATCTTCTAAGCCGACAGTTTTTAAGGACTCGCGGGCCAAAGATTTTCGCTCGTTGGTCGTCACTCCGGCGTACACCAGGGGCAGGGCCACGTTTTCCCAGGCCGCGGTTCGCGCTAAAAGATTAAATTGCTGAAATACAAATCCGATGTTGCGGTTGCGGATTTTAGCCAGTCTGGTTTCCGAGAGACTGGAAACGTCTTTCCCTTCCAGATAGATTTTTCCGCTGCTGGGATTGTCCAAAAGCCCCATTAGGTGCATTAAAGTGGATTTGCCGGAACCGCTGGGGCCTTTGATCGAGATATAATCGCCATGGAAAACAGCCAAATTAGTTGGCTTAACAGCCAAGAACTGCGTTTCCCCGAGCGAATACCGCTTGACCACGTCTTTCAATTCCAGTAGGGGTTGTTTATTTGATCTCATTGATTACAACCTTATCATCGGCTTCTAGTCCGGATACTATTTCCACCTTATCTTCGGTCTCCCACCCAATGCTGATCTTCCGCTCTCCTACCTGTTTTCCCTCTCTGACCTTAACCAGCCACTGACCGTCTTTTTGGCTCACCGCTTCTTGAGGAAGAATTAATACATCCTCCAACTTGACGACCGTGATTTCGGCATCGCCGTTCATGCCTAACTTGTACTTTAAATTGTTGGTTTGTGGCGGTAGACCGATTTTGACGGCATAGCCAGTGCCGCCGCCGGATAAGGACAAAGGCGAAAAATTAATCTCGATTACTTCAGCCTCAATAGACTCCTCCGGATAAGCATCCAATACCAGCTTGACCGGCGCGCCGACTCTGACTCTAGCGATATCAACCTCATCTACCTGGGCCTCAAAATATAAAGAATCCGGGTCAACTATAGTCGCGATCACCGCGCCGGCGGTGATGTTTATTCCCGGGTTGGGAAATTTTAAGTCCGTCACCAATCCGGCAAAAGGTGAGGATAAACTCGAAAATTCTTTGGCCACTGTCTGAATTTCGACATCTAAAACCGCATTATTTAAATCAAATTGGGATTTTTCCAACAGCCTCCTCACGGCCGGAGTCAAAGTATAACGGTCCAGATCGTCAGTGGTGACGTTATAAGTCTCGCGGTTACCCTGAAAGTCCCACCTGGTCTTTAGATAATCGTTGAGTTCTTTCTCCAGATTTTTCTGCACCGTCCGTTGGTCCAGACTGGCGATTCCCTGCCATTGGTTCACCCAATCGCCTTTTTTGATCCCCACCCACGCCAGTCTGCCGCCGGCCTGGAAAACCAAATCAGCCTGTTTCTCGGCTTTGATTGCCCCGGAAACAGATAAAGTTACCTGAAGCGGCCCTCTCTCTACCAAGTATTCCCGATATTCAACGGACTTAGGCCAGAATCTCCAAACCGCGATTCCCGCCACCACTACCACTAGCAGCACTAACTTTTTCCAATGATTAACCAAAAATTTACCAAACATCCTCGGGTATTTTACCACACCTGATCAGGAAAAAAACTAAACTTGCAATCTACCCGCCAATTGCTTATAAAAAAGCTTGAGGGATAGAGCATTTATGGCCCCCAACGTTCATGAACTAGCTGCCGCAATGAGCGCCGATATGCGCCTTGAAAGGCGCTTGAAAGAAGAAGCGGGCCAAGCAGCAGAAAGCCATCTTGACGTAGTAGTAGACCAATTCTTTGCTGACCGGGCCGCCTCAATCATGTCCGCCGCAGACTATGAAGCTTTAGTTGCCCAGTATGGGGGGGCCAACGCTCATGCCATCCTTATAGCCATAGCGACCGCTCGCATTCAAGGGGAAGAGCTTACCCCCGAACAAGCTTACCGGCAACTCATGGATCAAGCCGGCGCCAAAGCTGGTGCAACTATCGACCCTATGGACCATTTATCCCAGAAAAGAACCTACAGCGAAAGGAAGGTTGGCCGAGATTGGCGCGTCGCTTCCGGCGACCCCCCAGCCAAAGCACCCAAAAGGCGCCGTCGCCGTTGGAGCAAGAAAGATGTTTTAGATAGATACGCCGATTGGCAAGATATCCAAACCCACGACCACTTAGTTCAAGAAAAAATGACCAAGAAACAGTAAATCTACTCCTCTTTCAAAATCTGCCGACAAACTTCTTGCTTTACCCTCTTCACCTGCTCTTGAGGCAAATTCTTAACTTCTTGAGTGATATTAGTCACCGTTTGACTGATTATCTCCTGCGGATCTCGGTTAGTTACCTCGCGCGTTACTTCTCGGACCCGCTCGATCACCTCTTTAGTTGTAGTCGTACTTTCGCCCAAAATCTGCAGCGCTTTTTCCTGGGCTTGCGTATTAGCCCGGAGCACTTGTTCCCGCACTTGCTCTACTTGCTCTCTCTTAGCTGTATCCCGGACCAAAGCCGGCCGAGCCAAAATTACTGTCCCTCCTGCAAATCCCACTAACCCTAGTCTCACCAACCACCGCTTAATTTTTGTCATCTTTAAAGTCTATTTAACCACACTTAAACCACTCAAGGTCGCAAATACTCCTACCGCCAAGACCAATGCTCCCCGCCGCCACCAATTCGGTTGTAAAGCCGGCGGCAAACTGGTGGTGTTCAGCCACAGCGTCAGCCCGCTATGCACCAGCATCGCCACCGCGTTTAACACCGCTCCAATAGTCAACAGCAACAGCGGTTCCCTTAACCCTAGGGCCAAAATCACTACTCCCGCTCCAATCTGCAGCCACAAGAACATATAAAACAGCGACCTTAATCGCTTCTCTCCCAAGGTCGGAAACAGCAGCAGCCAATTCTCCGCCAGAATTCGGCTGGATGCATCCAGCACCGATAATTGGGTACCGAATAAAAACAACCCGACTATCACCAAAAATACCGTCCCCACTCCCGGTGCTAACCGCTGGCCAATCATCTCTGCCTCAGCTATGACAAAATTCACTCCTTGTGAGTTTTTCCCCAGTCCGGAGGTAGTATTGTAAGCCAACAGCGCTATCAATAAAATTGTTGCCAGCCCCGCTCCCCAGAATATCAACCCGTGCTCCAAATTCATCACTCTCCACCACCGCTTGAATCGTCCCAAATTAGCTTGATTGACCGCAAAAGTCATCCCCGTCAATCGCCACTGCTCCGCCTTACCGGTGATGACGCTGGTAATCCGACCCATAAACTGCCCCATGCCATAGCCTTTTTCCCGGACGTAATATGATTGGGCTAGATTCAAATTGCCGCCTGCCCCCGAATAGGCAAACGCCGCCAAAAACGAGACCAGGGGGATGCCCGTTGGTAGCCAGTTATAACCTTCACCCTGTCCTATCAATCCCGCCACCAAAGCCCCCCAGTCGGCTGCTTTAGCCAAAATTACTGCCACCACCAAAATAAACGGCGCTCCTATCAGGATAAAACTCCGCTGCAATTTTTCTTGCATCGTATATACCACCGGCCCCAAAGTCAAAATCAGCCCAATGACTACCAATAAAGCTATAGTCACATAATGGGCCTGGCCCAACCCCAAAACCCGCGCCCATAACACGCCCGTGGTGCCGATAATCCCCGGCCAAATCCACGGAATTAGGGTAGAGATCGTAAACCACACCGGAAGCCAGCGCCATTTGCGGGCAAACCCCACCAACACACTCTCGCCTCGGACCAGGGCATAACGCTCGATTTCCATATTCATAAACCACTGCAAGGTTATCCCCATCGCGGCCCCCCAAATGATCCCCAAGCCAAACCTGGAAACTAAATACGGCCACAAAATCAACTCTCCGCTGCCCAAGCCCAAACCCAAAAAAATAAAACTCGGACCAATTATATTCCTAAATTTCGGCGCTTCCGGCAAATCCCTCTGTTCCAACTCCGCCAACCCACTCATCCCCTAAGGATAACACACATCATCCTTTTAAGAACTGACTTACCGGAAAACCAGAATCTTTAATCATGCCACGTAAAGTGCCCTTTTTGAAAGTTTTACCAGAATGTTTAGGAACAGTTACGGCCCGTTCTCTGACCGGATGGAACCAGATTTCATGACTTCCCTTAGCCTGGCGGTCAAACGCAAACCCCAATTGCTTCAATTTTTTAACAAATTGGCGATAAGTAAAACCAGGTAGCCTGGACATTATTTAGGCAAGTTGATAGGGTAAAGGAAAATCAAGCCTTAAGGGGGTTTTAACCGAAAATTGCTTAATCAGCTTTAATTTTATGGGCACGCCTTTCTCCTCATATAAATCAATCAGGTTGGTAGCCACGTCGACTACATTAGCCAGAACATCAGTCATAGTATCACCTTCAGCCATACATCCAGGCAGTTTTTCGCACCTTGCCAAAAAGCCCCCCTCTTCTAATTGTTGAATTAGTAGAGGTAATTCGTATTGCCTCACTTGTTTCTTTTGCCTAGTAACCTTAACCATAGTTACAATTTTAGCACAGTTTTGATGGGGCCGATATTTTCCGGCAGTGGCGCCACATAGCGGCCGGAGGCGTCGACGTACGTCCAGAAATACGGTTCATGTTTATTAGTAACTAGCGCCCACAGCCAAGTTAGCGGGTCATAATAATCTAATCGCTGTTTTAGTAGCCGGTTATTTGAATAGACTAATATCGTACTTCCCGGCACTTCCTGACCCCCATCAGTCGGCTGATCACTTAGTTCATAGGCGAAAATCCGTTTTTGTGCATCTACTACCAGTATATCTTTAATAAAAAATTGCTTAAATATTTCTTGGGCCGGGGATTTACCAAATTTGCCTAAAGACAAGGGGTGCAGTTGATTGCCTACATAAAACTGATACGGGTCAACTATAGCTTGATAATCAATAAACACCCGTTTACCTTGCCCCAAAGCTACTTCAATTGCCTGAAGTGGTGTTAATTGATTACTCGACTCGCCCAAATGATATGTTTCACCTCCGAAACTATTTATAGTCCGCAAAAAATGTGAGTCTATATATAAAGCATCCTGGGGTATTTGCGCCTGTAACTGATGCATTTTATTAATTATCTGATCTTTATTGATCCACGAGTACGACCAAACTACAGGCATGCTCGTCACGGCCAATACCGCGATCAATCCGGCCAAAGCTAACCTATGTTTTACTGCTACGGCTATAGCTAAACTGGTTACCAAAGCTACTGGAATTAATCTCCTGATCAAAAAATCCGCACTATAAAACTGGGCCCAAAATAAATAGGGGACAAGTAACCACCTCCAACTCTTCATCTTCAGCAAAGCCACTATTCCTACTAAACCTACTAAGTTACTATGTAATCTTAACCACAAAACTATCGCATTCCGTATTCCGCTCCACCAGGGGACTATCTCGCTTGTCTTGGTATAGATTAAACCCAATAAATCTTGCCCCAGCAGCGCATAGACTATGGCCGCAGCCACCACAGCCAACACAATTACCTTAATCCTTATTTTTGTAAACCCAAACATCAGTGGTATCCATAGCAACATTTGGTTATGAGTCAATAGCATCAGGATTAAACTTATTCCGGTCCAGAACCATCGTTTCTTGACTGCTAAATAAGTCGCCAGCGTCAGCCACCACAAACTCACCGCCTCAACCATCACGTTCTCCTGCACTATCCATACACCGGGAAGTAAAGCTAAAATTATCGCCGCTGTCTTAGCCGTCTGCTTATCCCACAACTCTTTAACCAAAAAATAGAAAACTATTATTGTGCCAATACCAGCCAAAGCCGATATCAATCCCGCAGGCATGGGTACTAGCTTTAATAGGGCTATATATTCTGGATGTATCGGTCTGTGTCCAGAACTAAGCGCTATATGCCATTTGCTATTTGCTAGATTTACGTACTCCGCGCTATCCAAAAAAGCCGCATTCGGATTAAAAGTTAATAATCTAGAGATTATCAGTAAAAAAAGCCACATCTCTGGCTACTACCGTGTTCCATACCGGATTCATGTTGTGATCCGCTCCGGTATAACTATGATAAGTTACGTCTGTCAATGTTTGTTTCAGGTCTTCTGCCAATTGGTCCGACCAGGCCTTGGGTACGGCCTCATCGGCTGTGCCCTGATGGATTTGTAGCGGCTCTTTGATGTAATGATAATAATTAGTCACTGAAAAATCATCCGCATTATAATCCCGCTCAAAGTCAGCCACAGCTTTTCTAATCATTTTGCCTCGATCATCCAAATCATCCGAATAATACAGAATGCTATACGGAAACGGCTTACTCACCGGCGCCCACAATACCGTAGGTATCGACCGCCCGCTAATCGCCAATACCGTCAAAGCTATTTGGCCGCCATTAGAATGGCCCCACAAAAATAGCTTATGGCAATTGGCCCGTGGCACTTGGCAAATCGAGTTTACCAAGTACATGGCTGTGACCACTTTTTCAAATCGAGCTTCTAAGATATCGTTGCTTTCCGGATCAGATTCCCCGTACCCTAAAAAATCCGGCGCCAAGGTTAAAAAACCGTTCTCTGCCAAAATTTTGGCTACTTTGCGCGTTCCCACTCCGGTTTCGTACACTTCTTTATCCACATATCCCCGCAGCATTACCACGACCGGAAACGGTCCCTTGCCCGCGGGTACATTAATCTGCCCGCTGACCCGCTTACCTGCATAAGTCAGGAAAAACTTGTCGCCATCTACGGTTATCTCGCCTCCCTGATAATCCTTTTGCTTCAACCGCTCAAACGAGTATTTCGCCAGCGGTCTTTCTTGTACTTGGGCTAAAGGCGAGACAAACTGTGCCACTTGTTTTGGCCACCTCCACCACATTACTCCTGCCGCCACACCCATCAGTGCCAATACTACTAAGAATACCCATCTCCATCTCATCATCTTTTCACCTTTTCCTATAAATCCTTAACCCATCCTTTAAAAGCAACGGCTCAAAATACTTCAATAGCTCTGTCTTTTCTAGGGGAAAATCAGGAGCAACTTCAATCAAGACCCCCCCTGGATTAAGGCAATCAGCTAGTCTAGCAAAATCTTCTCCTGCAAAAGAACCATAATCAGGCAGCGAAGCCATCATCATCACGTCTGCCTTAATACCCTGTGCTACAAAGGCTTTTAAAGTCAACAGATGTTGTTTTAAGGCAGTTTTTATCTTCTGCCTATATTCACCTGTTATCTCAAAGCGAGGATCAACAGCATGAATCATTGAAAGATTGGGACATAACTCACTTAATGCGTATGTTGAATCACCCTCTCCACTACCAATATCCACTCCAACTTCTGCCGCCCGTAAAATACCAGCCAGCAGTGGTGCCTCTCTTTTAGTCGACCAAGTAATTGATTTGATAATATGATCCGGCCCGGTAGATCCAGTATAGGCTCTGAATCGATCTGGTATTAATTGATCAGTCATTTATATAACATGGTAACATGGACCTTTTATGGTTTTTCGATGATAATGTCTTCTAAATCGTTTCCCCGTGAGTAGACGCACCGAAAAGAAATTACTCGTAGATCATCTCCAAACACATGGGGCAGTATATGTTTATGCTCCGACAGCAAATTTTCCAACCGTAAAATCCCTTTCGGTTCGAGCCACTGTAGTTTGCCCACGTCGGTCTCCGGTTTTAACTTCCCAGCAGCAAAATCTGCCCGCAAGAAGTGAAAATGAATTTCCTGGTCTAAATCTCTTAAATAAGCCGTGCCTACGGCTCTAACTTGCAAGTTCTTGATTTTAAGCCCCGTTTCTTCCCAAATTTCCCTCCGGGCACAGGTAAACAAACCTTCCGAATGCTCTCTGGTTCCCCCTGGAGCCATCCACACCCCCGGCATTATCTGTTTGCTCTCATGCCGTTTTAACATCAAGTACTTCCCCTTCTTTCTCACAAAGCACTGCAGGCCGACAATAATTGATCTAGCTTTTGCCATGCTACCCTTTATGGTACGAGGTATTAATCATGCCCCACCCCTATTTTATCGCTATTCTCTTTTAGCTTCTATAAAACCCTGAACCGCACTTAAAGATAAACTCCCGGCATTATTACCTTGCGCCCCATCACTTTCTGGCACCACTACTGGTATCCATTCGGTTACTTGAATCTGTTTTTTCCCATCCACATTACCAACCACAACGCCCAATCTGTTAATTTCCCAGTCTTCAAGTTTACGGCAAGGATAACCTACTTTGGTCATCAAATCGTAAAACTCCAGGCTTCCAAAATCTTCACCTCGCCAATCAACCCCCTCAGCTTCACAAATGGCTTTTACCACTGCCTCGGCGGCGTTAACCGTGCTAGTTGTTTCACCAGCTTCGGTTATAGCACTAAACAGAACCTTGTTTCCTCTCCTTTGGTATGCCACCTCCCCGTTATGGCCACGAAACCCTTTATACTCAACCTTTTTAAGTCTAGGAGTTATTGTTCTGTCTCGCCTTAAACTCAACCCTGCTTCTTCTGCCATATTATTTCGATATAATATCACACCCCTTTTTACCGGAAGCTACTGCCTCGAAGTATTCCAGCCAGATTTTCTTTTTGATCATCACCGTCTACGGTTATCTCGCCTCCCTGATAATCCTTCTGCCTCAACCGCTCAAAACTATACTTAGCCAGCGGTTTTTCTGTTTGTGTCAGGGGTAGGGGAGACACCCACTCCCTCGCCTCCGGCCACTTCCACCAGACTAATAAAACTCCCAAAACGACTATCAGTAAACCAGCTATTGCCCACCAATATCTTGAGTTCATTCTAGAGAAATAACTTGGATGCCTTTGGCTTTTATTTCTGCTTCCGGCCAAAACAACTGATCAATCTTGAATTTGCCAACGTAAGTTACCCTTTTTTGAGTTTTCCTGCCGGTGTACTTTGCTGTTTGGGGATCCCATTCCTCTAATACCAAAGTATCACCCTCATTGATCTTGAAATCATTAAGGCGAAGTTCGTATCTTTTTTTACCTGAAGCTACCGCCTCGAAATATTCCGGCCAGATTTTCTTTTTGATTATTGCCATATTAACCGGCTATGATAGTCTATCCCTTATGATACGGCGCGTTGATCATGCCGCATTTTTTGTATTTATAGGCTTTGCCTGTATCGGGGTTAACCGCTCCGCAGGGACACGGATCGTTGCGGCCGATTTTGGCTACGGCTCGGGCCGGTTCCGGTTTGGATGGCGGCAACTGATTGACTCGGGCTAATGCCGCCGCAAAATCACCCGCCGGTGCCCCTTCCTCCACCACCGGCTGGCTCGGCAAAGTTTCTTCCGGCTTAACTGCTACTGCCTGTTCCATGGGCATTGTCGTTTCCGGAATTCGCTGCACCTGCACCCTGAAGATCCGTTTCACCACTTCACTATCAATCTGGATCATCAGCTGCGAAAACTTATCAAATGCCTCGGCTTTATATTCAATCAAGGGATCTCTTTGCCCATAACCCCGGAGTCCTATTCCCTCCCGCAAATCATCCATCGCGTCCAGGTGGTCCATCCACAACGAGTCAATGCTCGATAAATAGGCAAATCTTTCTATCTGCCGCATTAATTCTTCTCCCACCTGTTGCCGCCTCTCTGTATAAGCCTTGATCACAATCCCTTTGAGCAATTTGAGTACTTCCTCAGCATCAGGTAATTTTTTCACCTGCTGCTTCAAACGCTGCTGCGATGCGTCATCCAAAGGCAACATCAAGCTGAACTCGCCCCCGACCGCCTCCACTTCTTCCTCGCTTAAGCCATTTCCCATTCTGGCTTGGACCAAAGCTTCTATCTGACGGTTAAACAAACCCATGGTGTCTTGGGGTTGTTCCAAAATCTCTCGCCTTTTGCCATAAATAATTTCCCGCTGTTTATTCATCACGTCGTCATACTCCACCACCCGTTTCCGCTGATCAAAGTAAAACCCTTCAATCTTGCTTTGGGCTTGCTCAATCGCCCGCGTCACCAACCCGTGTTCAATCGGCTGATCTTCCGGCATCTTCAAAGCCGTCATCAAATTGGAAATCGTTTCTCCGCCAAACAAACGCATCACCTCATCTTCCAAAGCCACATAAAACCGCGATTCTCCCGGATCTCCCTGCCGCCCCGCCCGTCCCCGCAGCTGATTGTCAATCCGCCGCGACTCATGCCGCTCCGTGCCGATAATGACTAAACCTCCTAATTTAACTACCTCATCATGGGCTTTTTGCCACGCCGCCATGTCTCTTTTTCCTGCTCTCTCCGGCAGAGAACCGCCCAAAACTATATCTACTCCCCGCCCGGCCATATTAGTCGCCACCGTCACCGCCTGCTTTTTACCGGCATTGGCAATAATCAGCGCCTCGCGCTCGTGCTGTTTGGCATTCAATACCTGATGAGGGATGCCTTTACGCTTGAGGTAAGTTGAGATAATTTCATTGTGCTCGATCGACCGCGTCCCGATTAATACCGGCTGGCCCTGTTTATATAAACTCTCTACCTGCTTCACAATCGCTCCATATTTGGCCCGCACCGTTTTATACACACTGTCCGGATGATCCGTTCTCACCATCGGCCGGTGGGTCGGGATTACCACTACTTCCAAGTTATAAATCTTTTTGAACTCCTCGGCTTCCGTCTCGGCCGTCCCCGTCATTCCCGCGAGTTTTTGATACAATCTAAAGTAATTCTGCAGTGACACCGTCGCCAAAGTTCTTGATTCCTGTTGGATCTTCACTTTTTCTTTAGCTTCAATGGCTTGGTGCAATCCTTCGGAATAACGCCGGCCAAACATCAGCCGCCCCGTATGCTCATCCACGATGATCACCTCTCCGTCCTTGACTACGTAATCATGATCCCGCTTAAACAAAGTTTTGGCCCGCAAGCCTTGCTCCAAATGATGCAGCGTTTCAAAGTCTTTTTCATATAAATTATCCACTCCCAATTTTTTCTCCATTTTTTTAATCCCGTAATCGGTCAAGTTAGCCGTTTTTAATTTTTCATCCACCACATAGTCACTGTCACTATTAAATTCTTCAATCAACGCAGCAAAGCGATAGTATTTATCCGTCGGTTCTGTGTCCGGAGCGGAAATAATCAACGGCGTTCTGGCTTCGTCAACCAAAATCGAATCCACCTCATCCACAATGGCAAAGTGGTGCCCCCGCTGCACCATCTGCTCCAGATTCTGCACCATGTTATCCCGCAGGTAATCAAACCCGAATTCGTTATTGGTCCCGTAAGTAATATCGGCTGCGTAGGCCTCTTTTCGACTCACTGGCCGCAGGTGAGCCAACCGCTCCTCCGCCGCCGTCTTATCGTTAAATTCCGGATCATAAATAAACGATTGGTCATGAACAATTACCCCCACGCGGAGATCCACAGCGTAAAAAATTGGGGCCATCCACCCGGCGTCCCGTCTGGCCAGATAGTCGTTCACCGTCACCAAATGCACTCCTTTGCCGGTCAAGGCGTTTAGGTATAAAGCCGTCGTCGCCGACAAAGTTTTTCCCTCACCGGTTTTCTGCTCGGCGATTCTGCCCTGGTGAAAAGCCACCCCCGCCATCAACTGGACATCAAAATGCCTCAACCCCAAGTTCCTTCTGGCCGCCTCTCTCACACCCGCGAACGCTTCCGCCAAGATGTCGTCTAAACTTTTCCCTTTAGTCAACCGCTCCTTAAATTCAGTCGTTTTCTGTTTTAATTGCTCATCCGTCAACTTTAGCCACTTTTTTTCTAAACCGTTAATCTCGGCCACCATCGGCCGCAATTGGACCAACTGCTTTTCATTGGAATCTAAGAATTTTCCTAACCATTGCCACACCATAAGCTATCATTTTACCAGGAGTAGTTCATTGGCGGGAGTCTTGATTATTTTTACCTGCCCCCAAATTTCACTCAAAATCCCCTTAAACTTCTTATTGTTCTGGCCCTTAAGCTTCAGCCGATTAAATATCACAGTTCCCCTTGGAGTTATGTCCCGCAACCGGTGCAGCCAACTCTTACTGGCGCTAAACTTCGGTACTTGCCTGCCCCGGTACAAATCTACTATCACTAGATCAAATTTTTGCCCTACTTTCCTTATCCACTCCGCCGCATTATCAATAATCTTAGTTACTCCGGCCAACCCCAAATATTTTTCTCCCATTTCTACCATGATCGGATCAATATCAACTCCGGTTATGTGGACTTGGGGCCAATATTGCTTCACCACTTTTGCCGCCGTCCCTCCCCCCAACCCCAAAATTAACATTCTGTTAACTGATAACTGTTGACTGTAAACTGTCTTCATCGCCTTTTCCCAAATCTCCTCCATCAATCCTCCCGATTGGGTTAAACCGTCCACCCGCAAACTGACCTGGCTGCCGTAGCGCCAGACTTCAATTTTGCCGTTAAACGGAGAAACCTTAACCTTAACCCTTTGCGGCCACAGCCACGATTTTATCCTTGCCCACATACGGTCGCAAAATTTTAGGTACAGTCACCGACCCGTCTTTATTTTGATAATTTTCTAAAATTGCTCCCAAGATCCGCGGCGTCGCCACCACAGTGTTATTCAAAGTATGGACAAACTTTATTTCTCCCTGCCTGGTTTTGTAGCGCATATTTAGCCGCCGGGCCTGGAATTCCAAAAAGTAAGAATCCGAGTGAGTTTCCCGATACTTGCTTTGGGCCGGATACCAGGTTTCAATGTCGTATTTTTTCACCTGACCCGCCCCCATGTCGCCGGTGCACATCAGCATCACCCGATAGGGGAGGCCCAAGTCCTGTAACATCCGCTCCGAAAACTGAAGCATCTGTTCATGCCACGCCCTGGATTCTGGTTCATCGTTAGCGCACAGCACTACTTGTTCCACCTTATTAAATTGATGCACTCTGAAAATTCCCCGCGTATCTTTGCCGTGTGCCCCCACCTCACGCCGAAAACAGGGTGAAATGCCCACCAATTTCATCGGCAAGTCTTCTTCCTTGAGCACCTCATTTTGATGATAGGCTGTGAGTGATACTTCAGCCGTCCCGATTAGCCGGGTCCCGTCTTGAGTAGCATAGTGATCTTCCAGGCCCCAAGGAAAATAGCCCGTGCCCCATAAAGCCTGGTCATTCACCAACCACGGCACCGTCATCGGCGTAAATCCTTGTTTGATCATGAATCGCAGCGCGTAATCCAGTAAGCCGTATTCCATTAATACCAACTCGTTTTTAGTAAAAAAGCTTCTGAATCCCCCGATTTTTACCCCTCGCTCCAGGTCCAATAGGTTTAAAACCAGTCCCAACTCCACATGGTTTTTGATTTTAAACCCAAACTTTTTCTGCTTACCCCAAGTTTTGTGCACCTTATTGCCGGTTTCGTCCGGCCCCACCGGCACGTCATCGGCCGGAATATTGGGCACTTGCAGCATCAAATCCGTGAAGCCTGCCTCCACCCGCTTGAGCTCCGGCTCAATATCTTTCAATCTTTTCTTGACTTCTCTACCTCTTTCCCTATCCGCTTGGGTCAACTTGTTTCTCTCTGCCCGCAGCCTTTCTACTTCCTGAATCAGTTCTCGTCGCTTCTTATCAAACCTTAATACCTCCTCCACCACATCAGGATTCAATTGCTTTTTCCGCGCCGCCTGTTTAACTTTATTGGGATTATCTCGGATAAATTGAATGTCTAACACTAGGTATATTCTATCAGAAATTTAGCCAGACGTTGAGCCATACGCCGCTTATGACTATACTTTTTATACTCTTGAGGGGTTAACTCCGCATAAGTTTTTTTAACCTCCGGCCACCCCCCCCAATACTTCTATCTCATAACCCCCATCTTCGCTTAACACATGTGCTTTGATCTGCCACGCATAACTCCTTTTTCCCCGGATTATTGGTCCCCAACACTAAGCGCTTGATTTTCATAATCCTAAATCACCAGCTATGTCCTGCATCGCCTTAAGCACGAACTCTACGTGTTCCCATAAACCCACCCCTAATTCTTTGGCTCCCGCTTCCATATCTTCCCTTTTGGCTCCCTTGGCAAAAGTCTTATCCTTCCATTTCTTCTTAATCGAGTCTACGGTAACATTCGCCAACTTCTTACTCGGTCGCACCAGCGCTACTGCCACAATCAAACCAGTAATTTCATCACCAGCAAACAAAGCCTTGTCAATCAGTTTCTCTCTAGGCACTCCGGTATGTTCAGCATGAGACAAGATCGTCCTAATTAAATCCTCGCCTACCCC
>Ga0209541_10009528_pt1 | contig 15736 bp, 18 predicted proteins | sample RifCSPlowO2_01_FD_184027 | JGI IMG/M metagenome (GOLD analysis project Ga0209541, IMG submission 184027) | Groundwater microbial communities from Rifle, Colorado - Rifle CSP2_plank lowO2_0.1 (SPAdes) (version 2) | ecosystem: Environmental > Aquatic > Deep subsurface > Groundwater | place...
AGAAATGGCTGAGATAATACTGCCGTTGAAAAGAAATAAACTGTTAAACCTTATCAGATACCTTGCAAAACCGAGGAGATGACGATAAGGTTACAGTATCGCTCGCCGTTCAGGGAATCTGATGGGGATGCCCAGATTTGAACTGGGGTCGCGAAGTCCCAAACCTCGAATGTTAACCAGACTGCACCACATCCCCACTGCAATTAGTGCGTCAAAATGTGTATTTAAAGATTCGCAGAAGCGATTACTTCTTCTTCTTTGCAGGCTTCTCTTCTTTCTTAGCCGCTTCTGGCTTGGCTCCTGCTCCAGGTGCAGCCGCAGTTCCAACAGCAGGCGTCGCCGCAGCGACGGCAGCTCCAGGTGCAGCCGCAGTTCCAACAGCAGGCGTCGCCGCAGCGACGGCAGCTTTAGCAGCTTCCTCTGCAATCTTGGCGGCCTCGGCAGCCTTAGCTTTAGCTTCCTGCTGACCCTTGACAACGGCAAATGTCTGCACGAGTCGTGATTTTTTATCAGCAGATACATTAGTTGAACCAGATTTGATTTCCTTATCATAGATGCCTGCATCAATGTCCGCTTCAGCTTCCTTTGCAGGTTTATCTTCGACCATAACCCCGAGAGAAACGCAGCTGCCCACGACCATTTTCACAGCAGCTTTCAAATCTTTAGCAAGCATGTTGGTCTGCTTCGTCTTTGCGATAGAAATAATCTGTTCGATAGCGAGATTGCCAATTTTGGTTTCAAGCGGATTGCCGGAACCTTTCTCTACGCCCGCCTCTTTCTTTATTAATTCAGCAACTGGCGGTGAAAATACGCGAACACTGAATTGTTTTGTCTTAGGATTAACATCAATTTCAACAGGTACTTTCATGCCGTTGAACGACCCAGTCGCAGTGTTAACGTCCGAAATAACTTTTCCAAGATTAATCCCAAGAGGCCCGAGCTGCTGCGCTATAGAAGGACCTGGCTTCATGCTGCCCCCATCAACCATAAGCTTAACGATCATAATTTATATTGTCTCCCGCTCCCGATTTACTATCGTCACTTTCAACTTCCGCTTCACCCTCGCGCCTGATAACTCTTATGTTATCTATCTTAACAGTTACAGGAATCGGCACAGCCGCGCCCAAGAGAGAGACCACTACTTCGCCCTTCTGCTTGTCAACGCGAATGACTTTTCCCTTTTCTTTCTTGAACAAATCCGCAATCATCTCAACAATATCTCCAATTTCAATGTGATAGTCCTGGACTTCCGGCTGCACCATATTTTTAATTTCTTCGTATGTGAGCGTCTTGCCAATTATTCCCTTCACATACGGCAGATTAAACACCGCATCCTCAGCAGATTCGCGGTCAGCCGCTTCAAGCAGCACATATCCTCTAAGCCCGTGCGGGCGCACGATTGAAAAAACGCCTAGCTGTTTCTTCTCAACTCGGTCTGCAATCATTTCGAGCGCCTTGTCTTCTTTGTTTGTTGTGACTTTTATAACAAATATCATGGTTTACTACTCGTGGACATTCGTTCAGAAGTAGTAATCACACACACCAGAAGTGCTTTATAAATCTTACTCTAAACAAAAATTTTCATCACGAGCGCTATAATAAAACCCAGAAATCCAAGGAAAAGCACACCAAGGGCTGATATTTTGGCGATGGTCTTATACTCTTCAGCAGACGGTCTGCGTAGCAGTTTCCAGACGCGCACGCATTGCAAAAAGAGAGACCGTAGTTGTTCCTTCATAATCCATCACAGAAGATTGCAGTTTTTAAAGTTACTTAACGAGAGCACATTCTCTTTTTGTCTGGTTTGGGAATTCCTCTAAATAAGCAAGAATCAATTTTTCTGTGCATTCCAAAGCTTCTGCGTGTGTTGCAAAATAATCCTCTTCCAGTAGTTTTCCCTGTTCTAGTTTCAGTTTATTTTCTCTTATTTTAGATAGCAAGCACACATCAAAAGTCGGAAGCAAGCGCCTTAGGCGTCTTTGCATTTCTTCATAATCTACTACAATCTCGCCTTCACCGCGCAACCAAATTATATGTTTTGGAAATTTTCCTGCATGATTCAGAGCGGTAGCGACTCTTTCGCGCCCACGTTGAGGGTTAGTTGCTAAACGATCTTCTAAGAGAAGAATATTGTTGCGATCACAACGAAGGTTGAACGCCGCCCTCACTAAAACACCGGCGCGGTAATCAATTCCTCGAAGATCCGGACGAGAATCGCTTCCCGAAACAACACGACTGTTTTCTCTGACTTTGATATAGTCAGTAAAATCTGAGTCATATGAAAGAAAACGACCATCTATGGCTGTTTGCCGATCAAGCACGTTTAATTGCAATTCTACTCTATGATTCGTTAAACACAATGCTAATCCTTGCGCAATAGCATATAGCTTCTTCTTATCCGTAACCACGCCACTATCCAGAATAATTCCTCCGTCTACATCGCTCGTTGGAGTGTGATCCCCCCTATGAACTGACCCATAAATGTAAAAACAAGCGTCAGAATGTTCGTGGCCAAGAAACGTTCCAAATTCTTCAACAAATTGTTTTTGATGGGAGACGACCATGCAACGAGTTTATGTGCGACTTTAAAAGATTATGCTTGTTGATTTTCAAAGTTAACTCTCGAGAAAATCAATGCCCAATTCTTCGCCGATAGCAGAATCAGCTGAGTTCGTCTTGGTTGTGGAACCAAGAATCTGCGAGCTCTTCACGCCAGTCACGATAAGCAGAACCCTGATTGATTTTTCCATATCTGCCGAAATCTGTGCGCCCGAAATAATTTTCGCGTCCGAAGCAATGCGGTTGCCAATAAGTTCCATGATTGTTTTGTATTCTTCAAGTGTCAAATCAGGTCCTCCAATAATATTAATGAGTGCTCCCTTGGCCTCGCTAATATTGACATCAAGCAGAGGATTATTCACTGCGCGTTCAACAGCTTCCTCGGCGCGGCCTGTAGACGCATCCGACTCTCCAATGCCAATAAGCGAAACGCCCCCGTTAGACATTACAGCTTTAACGTCTGCAAAATCCAGATTAACTAATCCGGACGTCGTGATAAGTTCTGCAATGCCTTTGACTGAATTAGTAAGAATTTCATCGGCTACCTTGAACGCAGTGTGAAGAGGCAGTTCTGGAGCTAACTCAAGAAGTTTATCGTTGGGAATGACAATAAGCGTATCTGCTACGTCTGCCATGCGTTCAAGGCCGTATTGTGCATTTTCAATGCGTTTTTGCCCCTCAACTGTAAACGGCAGCGTCACAATTCCGATAGTTAGCGCCCCCTGTTTTTTTGCAAGATCTGCCACGATGGGTGCTGCACCAGTGCCAGTTCCTCCGCCAAGACCGCAGGTAATAAACACCATGTCTGCGTTAGCGAGATGCTTCTTTATTTCGTGTTCTGACTCGCGCGCTGCTTCTTCGCCTATTTTCGGATTGCTTCCCGCACCAAGCCCATGCGTTAACTCGCGCCCGATGAGAATCTTATGGTCAGCATTGCAATAAAGTAAATCCTGTGCATCAGTATTCATCGCAATAACCTCGCATCCTTTGATGCCAATTTCTTTCATGCGCGAAACTGAATTGCCGCCTCCGCCGCCACAACCAACAACTTTTATGCGGGAAATCTGATTCTGAATAATCTCTTCCAACTCTTTATCAATCGGATGTGCGGAACTTCCTCTCTTTTCATACGACACAAGTGCCATACCTATCTTAACTGGCCGACCGTTTATAAGGATTGTTGTGCGCCACGGGTAATTCTCTCGTCCAGAGAATAAGCAGTCAGATAATTCCGGCGAATATAATCTTCTGCCTTAATTCTTTGCATCTGCCAGATGCGGCGCTGCTTCTGTCATTTGCACTTCTTCAAACGCTAATTCAACACCAACAAGTTCCTTGAATCTCGATTTAAATGCTTCAACAAGATGGCCTAGTATTTTTGGTCCCTTAACTGTAACTTTGTCGCTCACGTTGAACTCAGGCATGCCCCTAAAGAACCATGTGAAAAAAGTTTTCGTTTTCTCTTCGACAGTTGTAAGTTTCTTTATAATCATAAATGTGTAATCTAGTTCTTTCCCCGCAAGCGGGTTGTTAAAGTCAGCAATCACCCGCGCCCCAGAGACTGCCCTAATGCTAACCAGCGTTTGATCCAGCATGAGCGACATGCCGGGTTTGGGATCAACTTTTTTTTCATGAAAGAGACGAAGCGGAATCGCTTTAACGAGAGACGCCTGCCTAATGCCAAATCCCTGCTGCGCTGAGATATGAATATGATATTGCGTGCCGATTGCTTTGCCTTCAAGAGCTGCATCAAGCCCATGCACCAGCATGCGCTGTCCTACGATGACCCAAAGCGGTTTTGGAGTTTCTTTCTCTCCGAGATGTTTGAGTTCAGCAGGGTCATTCGAATCAAAGATATTGTTATCAGTCCTGCCTGTAAATTGCAGCTCAACAAAGTCCCCCCTCGCAACAGTTTCCATGCCGCTGCATGTTTAGTAAGTTTTATAAACGTTTCTTGTGAGGATGAACCATGTCTTTGAAACTTATTAATGCAACCGAAGCTAAGCCAGGCACAACAATGCTCGTCGATGGCGAACCGTGCGCAGTTCGGTCAAATGATATAAGCAAAACAGGAAAACACGGCGCGAGCAAGTGTCGTATTGAGGCAGTTGGTATTTTTTCAGGCAAGAAGAAAGTTATCGCTGTTCCGGGCCATGAACGATTCGAAGTGCCTCTGGTAAGCAAGCGCAAGGGGCAGATATTGAATGTAGGAGATGACCGTGCTTCAGTTATGGACTTGGAAAGCTTTGAAACGTTGGATATAGGATTTGACGAAGAAATAAAGAACGAGTTGGCCCCCGAGAAACAAGTTGAATACTGGGAATGCGAGGGTCGCAGGCAGATTAAGAGGGTAATGTAACATGGCTGCTAAACTTCCTGCTGCACAAAAAAGAATGTTCAAGAACATTTTCGTCTGCAAATCATGCAGCCAGAAGATGCGCAGCGAGCCGCTTAAAATTGTTCAGGGACAGATAGCTTGCCGCCGGTGCGAAGGACACTCTTTTAGACCCATACGTTCTAAAAAGAAATAGGTGACCATGAGCTTTATCGCATACGATTTGATATTTTTACTAGTGTTCACTCTGGCAACCATCATTTTTCTATACAACCGTCGGTCTAATCTCAAGCGCCAAGGTCTGTTGTATCTTTACCATACGAAATTTGGCATAAAAGTAATCGAGCGAATAAGCAAGCAGTATGCCTGGATATTGCGCCCGTTGCAGTACGTTATCATCACATCAGGTTATTTGCTAATGGTTGTGATGGTCTGGATGGCCGTTAAATTAACGTACATTTATACCAAATCCCCCTCATTCGTGCAGGCCGTTAAAATCCCGCCAATCATTCCGCTTGTCCCATACTTGCCTGAACTATTCAAGGTAGATTATCTTCCTCCGCTGTATTTCACGTATTGGATTGTTGTCATTGCTATCATTGCAATCAGCCACGAGTTTGCGCACGGTATTTTCGCCCGCTTGAACAATATTCGGGTGAAATCAACCGGTTTCGGATTTCTCGGACCGTTCTTGGCAGCTTTTGTCGAACCAGATGAAAAGCAAATGAGCAAGGCATCTAAATTTGCGCAGCTTTCTGTACTAGGCGCAGGCACGTTCGCAAATGTTATCATGACGCTGCTCTTTGGGCTTATTTTGGCGGTATTTTTTATGAACAGTTTTACTGCAGCCGGTGTGCAGTTTAACAGCTACACGACCGCACCGCTCGCCGTTTCTTCTATTCTGACAATTGCAGGAATGACTCCAGAAGCATTTCTCGCAAGTACATCTATCAATAACAGTTTACATGAAATTATCGCGTTAAACGGCACCTACCTCGTTCCAGGCGCTAGTCTGAAGTTCGCATTGGAAAAAGAAGCGCTTCAGATTATTGTTTATGAGGACGCACCTGCAGTGCGCGCCGATTTGCGTGGCCCCATCCTCTCGATTGACGGTCAGCCAACACGAAGTATAGCGGAGCTAAGCGCAGCAATAAAGACGCGCCAGCCGGGCGACACAGTCATTCTTGTCGTAGGAGAAGAAAAGATAAAAGAGATTATTAACATAACTCTGGTCGAACGCGACGGGAAAGCCTATCTTGGCATTGGCGTGGTAAATCCTTCACGCGGTGCGCTCACAGGCTGGATTTACACTTCTATAAAATTAATCAAAGACCCGTTCATCTATTACGAGCCAACATGGGGCGGGGACTTCACATGGTTTATTTATTATCTCCTCTGGTGGATTGTGCTGATTAACATCAGCGTTGCATTGATGAACATGCTCCCCGTGGGAATATTCGACGGCGGACGATTCTTCTACCTCAGCGTATGGGGCATCACAAAGAACGAGAAATTCGCACGCCGAGCATTCTCCTTTACAACATGGCTCTTTATTGCACTGGCAATCTGGCTTATGGTCAGATGGGTAGTGGCGTTTATCTAAATCTTTTTAAACCTCTGTCTTATCAGTTTGCATGCGCCCCGTAATAGTTGGTTGCGATCGTGACGGAACTATTATCAACGAAGACGACAATATTTATCTTGGAAAGTCTCCAAAATGGAAAGAACAGCTGAGGATTCTTCCAGGTGTTGCCTCCGGCATAATGGCGATTAATGAAATCCCCGACTCCTATTTAGTTGTAGTTACGAACCAATCCGGCGTAGCTATTACAGGTTCTGAATTTGCAGAATTAACTGAAGGACGTGTTGACGAGGTAAATTCTGAAATAGGCTCCCTGCTGCGTGCGAGGGGCTGTCGAATTGACGGGTTCTTTGTATGTCCGTATGTAGATAATGCCTACGCCGCGCAGGCACGCGACAGGGGAAGGGTTATTGACGAACATTATATTCGGGATGGTTGTCGGGATTTAAAGCCAAAGCCTGGTCTTCTTGAGAAAGCGGCAGCAAAAGTAGGTTTCAAACTTGATCAATGCTCTCTCTACGTTATGGGAGATAGATTCACTGATGTGGAAATGGGCATCAATGGCGGCGGAACAGGAATTCTGATTGAAAGTCCTAAAACGCGAGAACTCGGCGACCTAAGAAAGACCCTCAGGCTGAAAAATCAGTACACTTCTCGTGTGCATATTGCGAACACATTTGATGCAGCCGCCCGAACTATAGTTGAACTTGCAGCCGCACGAACTGATTAATTCAGCGTCTCAACGCCCTTCTTCGTAAAAGCTACAAGGCGTATTCCCATTGGAATAGAAAGAATAGCGGCGATGACTGCCATATGCTCTTTTCCTGTCCCAGAGGCAAGTGAGAGATGCGCCTCAAACTCAGAAAATTTTCCCTTCAGCTTTTCAATCATTGAGTTGCGCAGTTCAAATAAGGGAAGCGTGCTATCAACGACAATCTCATCTGCATATTCAGGTGTCGGATAATCAGTCGCACGAGCATTCTTGATGAGAATAATTTTGTCCCATGTGCCATGATTAATGAGCGCACTCACCTGCCCCCACCCCTCCTTGTCTGCGCCGAGAAATGCCACGAGTTCCATAGCGTGTTGCGCGCACGTAGGTTTATAACTATTATCGTATTCGAGAGATTATGGCGCGAGATATCCCATTGAGCGAAATTACATTGCGAAGGTATGAGAAGCCGTACGCTTCTTCTAAACGTGAACTGGTCAAAAAGACATGTTTAAGCTTGGGTTTGCTGCAGCCAGGAGACTCAAGAGATATTATTGTGGATATTATGCTGGCATTAGACATAGCGCGCAAAGAAAAGACAGAGCTTACTTCATTCGATATTATAGATAAGGTCAAGGGGATACGCAAACAGCACAATCTTGAAGAACGCGGGCTTGCCGAGAGCAATGTTCGTCGTCAGCTCAAGCGGCTTCGCGATTTGATGCTGGTTGACAAGCGCAATAATCTTTATCGTCTAAGCGAGTTCGAATCGCTTTCGCATCTCTTTGCTCACAAGATAGAAGGTTTTCTTATACCTCAGACCATTGAGCGTGTCAAGGATTATTTGAGCCAGATAGACAACGCAGATGATAGACCTTAGACATAGAGAATTCTGATGATTAAAGCACGTTTAGTCCAGAATTCTCTAATGGATAATTCTTAAAAGAGAGTGATGCAATCAACAGAATTATCCCTAGCTTTAAAAATCACTTCTCAATCTTATTTCTATGGTCTGGCAATATAGCTCTCCTGAATAAGGGGTTCAAGAGATAACGCCCCATAACTTATCGTTTGCTGCTTTCCACGCGTTCCCACGCGCGTTTAAAAGAACGAGTCCATAAGCGACGGTCAAACATAACTCTCGCCCAAATATACGCGCGCATAACAATAAGAAAAATGAACCAGGCGAGATGTTGTGGTTTCTTAATCATGCGAAGCGAGAATACGCCGATAGATATTTCATTCATGAGCGAGCGCACCTTGGAAACCCCGAATCGCTTATTCAGCTGATAAAAACGCGCAGCTGTTCGTTTCTTTTGTTTTATCCAGTCAATCAATGTCGTCGGATAATGCACGTATACAAGCGCCCGAGGTTCGTAAATAGTACGCCCTTTCCTTTGCCATATATTATGCGTGATGAAAGCATCGTCCGCAAGTGTATCCATAGGAATATCCCGAATAAGAGAAGCGCGCACAGCATAGAGATACCCCGAACATAGCACGTCTTGCCCTGCGCGGCTTTCTCTCAAGCGCAGGCGATGAAATGTTTCAGCCCCGAGGTGCGCCCAATAGTTCAGCATGCTGTTCGGTTTATTTTTCGATATTACTCTGCCGGTAACTGCACCAATTTTCGAATTCCTAAAATAAGAAAGAAGTAAAGATAGTGCCCCCGCCCCCATGTAAACATCACCATCTGTCAAAACCAGAATATTCCCCTTAACTTTTCTGAAAGCGAGATTCAACGCAGTTGGTTTGCCTTTTCCTGGGTCGGCGAGCACGCGCACGCGCTTATTTCTGCGCGCAAATGCACGCGCCGCTTCCCGAGTCTCTTTATCCGGCGCGATAACCACTATCTCATAAGGAACTGAAATATTCTGATTAAGCGCAGCTAATATGGCGCGCCCAATAGTACGAGGCTCTCTAAAGGACGTAATGACTACTGAAATCATTGCATTGCCTCAATAACCTGTTCAGCAGGTATGCTCTTCGCGAGATGCTCGCTATATTCATTGCTTCGCTCAGGAAAATAATCGTGCAAGTAAGGCGAGACAATCTTGCGTAAAATACCGTACCCCTCTACCTCATGCGGACTAGTGCAAAAGAAAAGCGCAATTGTTTTTTTTCCGAGACCAAGCGCAACATGCAAAGCAAAACTGTCCGAGCATATCACCCAATCACACTTTTCAACGAGCGCGGCAAACTCGCGCTTGGTGTTGGTCGGATTATTATGGTGAACAAGTATTTTCTCTCCTTGCAGTTCTCTTACAAAATTTTTCTGGGATTCAGCCTCATTTGGTCCGCCGAAGAGCAGCACTTCGTACCCCTTCTCACGAACTATTTTGATAAATTCCTTCAGGCAGGCAGGGTGCCACACTTTGGAAGGCCAGCGCGCAGACGCGCCCATATGAATTCCCGCGACTTTTTTGCCTTCTAAGTTAGCGCGGGCAAAAAACTGTTCTGCATATTTCCGCTCATGCTCGCCCAAAATTAAACTGTATCGTTTATTCGAGAGCGGTATCTCTGCAAGCTCAGACATCATGCCCTGATAAGTGCGTTTATTGCTCTTTTTCAGAGCGTCATCAAATACAGTATTAAGATAATATTCCGCTCCAGTATTGAATGCAGCCGGATAATTGCCATCACGATAAAATCCATATTTATTTTTTGCGTCTATTTTTGTCGCAAGTTCCGTCGCCTCAGCTTCCATGTCAAAATTATATAGTCTATCAAACGATTCATCAAGCGCGCAAGGCAGAGTCAAAACACTGTTTACAAAGGGCAAACCAATAAGCATCTCGCTGATAGATTGGCGCGTTACCCAAGTTATATTCGAATCAGGATATTTATTCTTAATCGCCTCAACAAGAGGTATCGTGCGGAGCACATCTCCATCTGCCCCTAGCTTGATGATTACAATCTTTTGCATACTATCGAGAAGAAAAATCCTTTTTAAGGGTTGCTACATGTCTTATGGATGCGTATTTACATTGCAGGCAAGCTTTCAGACGAAACAGAGCGCACACGACTCGAAGAAATAGACAAAATCTGTCAAGAACTTGGATTTGAAACTTTCCTCCCTCATAGAGATGTGGGTCTTGTTCGGGGTCTGCACGACGCAGAACGTGTCTTTCAGGGCGACATCATAAAAGGGCTTGCGCACTGCGATGTCGTCGTAGTTTCTCTTGAAGGTTTGCACATAGGCAGTGGGACTGCATGGGAGCTCGGGTACGCATACGCGAAGAATATGCCGGTTATTGGAATCAAAACAGACGAATCTGTCGACGAAGCTATCGATTACTTAAGTCCCATACTTGTTGCTTCCACAAAGATTGCAACTTCAATAAATGAGCTAAAACAAGCGCTCCAAGCACTAAAAACCAAACTTAATCCAACAACTTAGTTGATTCAGTCGTGTGCTCACCGCGCCAGCCGTCTTGATAGGACTTCTGGCGTTTCATCTCGGTGAATGATTTGTAATAAAGATAAAGTCTCGCTCCAAATGCCTGCATAGTCCACCATATTTCTTGCAGATTGCGCGGGAAGGTAAGTGCAAACCACGCCCCCCATTTCATCTCATTGACAAAAGATTTAGTGCGCGGCATGTCTGGCACAATATTGTTAAGATTCTCGTGCGCCTTTACATTGCGCACTTTCTGCGCCAGCCAGTCTTTCCAGCTAGTTGGATTTTTGACAAACACTTTTGCATCAGGCGCGTACATTATCTTATATCCTTTTTTCCAGAAAAGATAGGGAATAATGCTATCTTCTGATGTGTTCAAGGGGAAATCCGCTATGACGCTCTTGCGTATTGCAAAAAGATAACCAGAGCACTCAAAGAAAAGGTTTTGAGCAGAATAATATCTTCGTGCACGGTCAATGCCTGAGAAAAACAGATGCGCCCAATACCCATACTTCGTGTCGCGGTTGTCAATAGAAACAGGCCTGCCAGTTACACATCCAACTTTCTTGTCCTCAAATGCTGCAACTATCGCACTGATAGTGTTATCTGAAACAAAAACATCTCCGTCCGTCAGAATAAATATCCCGTCGCTGTTTGCAGATTTCAACTCCTGAAAAAGCAGATTAAGAGCATAACTCTTTCCTTCTCCCGGGTCAGGATAAAAATTAAATCGCTCATCGTTAACATGTTGTCTCAAAAACACCTCAACTTCAGGAAACGGGTCAACAACAGTCACACGCAAATCTTTGCGTGAAGATTGTCTCAAAAACGTCTCAACTGCGCGCAATGTGGTCTTTGGCTCGTTGTAAGAAGTAATAACAACATCAATCATATCACACACACTCAATCGGATAATCCGATGGGCGCACCAGCACAACCTTCTCGCCGTTATCTTTTTTGGCTTCAATACGGCACTTTTTTTGTCCCTGCTTGCCTATATCAGAAAGCTCAATGTTCACCACACTAAGCGATTCTCCCGCGAGCTTTATCCTATCTCCTGCCTTTACAAGTTCAGCAGCCTTCTTCATCCAAGAAGAGCGAGATACATACTTATAAACTTTATCGGATAGAACAATATAATGAATCGCGCTATTATCCTCTGCTCTGGCGGGCTCGACAGCGTCGTGTGCGCCCACTACGTTAAAAAGAAGCTTAATTATTCTTCCGTTACTGTTCTCTTCTTCAACTACGGACAGCGCTCACTCAAGGCAGAGCGCAAGGCAGCGCGAGCATGCGCAGTAGAAATAAAAGCCAGATTTGTTGAATTGCAGTTCAAGCTAAATTATCTTGGCGCGCCTCTTATGCAAAAGAATAAGCGCATCAGAAACCAAAATAGTCTGCATGATACCGAGCGTGAACATTCAATCTGGTATGTTCCAGGACGCAATACCCTGTTCTTGAGCCATGCATTATCCTTCGCAGAAAGTTATTCTCCATCAGGGGAAAAAACCGACATTTTTGTAGGATTCAAGTGCGAAGGTCGCGAGCCATATCCCGATACAACCCCTGCTTATGTAAAAAGCGTCAACTTGCTTGCGCGCACCGCTTTCAAAAACATAGCAATTCTCGCGCCGTTTATCAAAAAGGACAAGGAAGACATTATAATGCTCGGTCAGAAATTATGCGTGGATTTAAGCACGACAATGAGCTGCTATGCTCCAACATTGCGCCACTGCGGAACGTGTTTAGCCTGCCGTTTGCGAAAGCAAGGCTTCTATTGGGCCAATATGCACGACCCTACTTCTTACTCAGCCTAACTGCCTGCGCAATCAAATCACAGATATCTTCTATCAAAGTTTCCCAGGCAAACTTCTTCACGTCTTCTTGCGCTTGTTTTCTTATGGCCTGATATGGTTTTGCAAGCGCACTGTCCAAAAGAGCCGCAAGCTCAGCAGCATTATCAAACTTGAACAAGAAGCCATTTATTCCATGGTTGATGATTCCTCGATTGCCCTCGTTATCTGACCCAAGGACTAATCTTCCCCGTGCCATGGCTTCAATAAGCGTTTGAGGCATACCTTCGCGCAGCGACGGCAATACGTACACCTTGCCAGAATCAATCTTGTGGATTTTCTGAACCATATCATAAATCGCACCCGTGAAAATAACTCTGGTTGTTAGTTGTTTATCTCTTACTATTTTTCGTAAGCGTGCAAGATAGTCTGCTTCAGCAGGTCCGGCAATCTCAAGAACGGCCTTCTTGTCTTTGATAAGTGCAAACGCCTCAATAAGAACCTCCAGGTTTTTTATTTGGCTTATTCTGCCGAAATAGAGGACCTTGTGCTCCTCAAGTCCTTGAGGAAGTGCAAAAAACGCAGGCATAATTCCATTCGGTATGTAAACAATTTTATCCTTGCGCACGCCCATCTTCTCAAGATAAGCTTTCTCCCATGGTGCAATAATCACGATTTTGAAGAAGCGATTAAGCGTAGTCGGTCCTATAAACCTGTCATAAAATTGCACAGACCACTTGGCAAGCAGCGAGCGTGTTGAATTATCGCTTAGAAACGGGGCATGAGTAACAAGAATAACCGGCACGCCAATTTTCTCTCCAAGAGTCAGCGCTCTCGTCGTGTGCGGATGTCTGTACGCATGCGCAATAATCACATCAGGCTTGAATGCCTGCGCTTCCCTTTCAAAATTCCATGACAAATAGCTTTCTCCCCCTAATTTGCGTGCAGGAAAGCGCATGATTCGAACGCCTCCAATAACGTCCTCTTGAGGCGCAGTATCGGAAGAACCTTTGGTAAAACATGAGGAAAATATCCGCACTTCATGACCCTTCTGAGCAAGCAGCACTGCCTCTTGCTTCACGCGAGCGCCAACACCGCAAACTCCTGCAGTGTAATTAGTCAATTCAAGGATACGCATAACTCGAGATGTTTTTTTGCTATTTAAACATTCAGAATTCCACTCGTCTATGACAAGTGGTTTAATCTCTCGTGGAATTCTGAGGTGCTCAAGACACCAAGAATTCTGACAATTGAATCCTTGGATGCGTTCAAGAATCAAAGATTCTTGACGACCACACGGAGTGTGGAATTTATCACGCCACCAGTCTTTGACTGGTGGTTCTTGACATTATCAGGGTAGTGTCGTTCAGGCTCTCTAGAATCATCTAACCCCTGCTCTGTTCTCTGCTGATTAACGAGTATTATATTTGTTACGGAGACTTTACTGCTTAATAGCCCGTATTATACATAATCGCAGTTATATGCAAAGAGGCAAGATGCGACAAGCAATTTTTAATTTTTGCGCGCGCGAACAACAAAGAAGATTACTACAATTACAACAACTATCACAACCAAAACCCATATCCAAGAGGAACTGCGCGCAGTAGAACCTTCATTGCTGGCTGCTTGACTCGCGGCGGCATCAGTTGTCGCTGCTCCAGAACTGGCTTCAGACGCTGGAACAGCCTCGTTTATAGCAAGAATAACCACATTGGCTTTGCTTGCCTCAATTGAGGTGAGCGTAACAGACATATCGTAGTAATTATCGCTGTTAACATCAAATTTCTTGCTCTCTCCAACTGCAAATGTTGCTTCTTGTGGCGTGCTTGTCACTTCAATGACCGCACTTGTTGCGGTAATGCTCTTCACACCTACATGGTGAGTCTCGCCGCCAACTTTCAGTCGTATGCGTTGTCGTGCGCCTATCTTGCTTTCCACGCTACCTTGAGTGCTTAACTCTGTCGTATCACGCGCGAAGGTTGTCCATGTTTCAGTAGAACTTCCGCCCCCGCCCGCAGCAGTTCTTCCGCCTTCCACAGTATATTGAAAGCTTCCAGAACCCTGATTGCTTGCATAGTCAGTTGCAGTGCAGCTGGTTGTAAATGTGCCTGTCTGAGCAGTTGATGGATTAACAGTAAAGCTGGTATTAGCTACGCCAGAGAAGGTATCCGACCCAGTGCATGAGCACGTAACAACACCGCCTGTGTTCACTGAACTCGGCGTGCAGGTAATAACTGCCGAAGGCGCGGCAGAGTCCATATAAAACACGCGCGATACAGAGCTGTTCGAGTTATTGTAACTATCATAAGCTGTTGCATTTACAGTATAGTTTCCATCAGCAAGCCCAGTGAAGCTGAACGAAAGCGAGGCTGTGCTAACCTCTGTTGCAGAAGAATTTGTCTGGTTTATCCTTACACCCGTGGCATTATAGAGATTAATTGTAATGTTGCTGAAAACTCCATTATCACTCGCGCTAAAGTTAAGCAAAAGAATGCCTGTAGAAATGTTTGTGCCAGCAGCCCTGCCTGGGTCTGCAAATGCAATGCTCGAAGGCACTGTCGTATCATTTATAGTAATAGTTAGATTCGTCTGGTATGAGCCTGTCTGATTAAGGGTAACTATACTAATATTGTAAATTCCAGGAGTCGCCGCAGTGGCATTGAAAGAGAAGAAACGTGTTCCGTTCACAATCAAGCCTGCAGTAGTATTGAACCAAGTCAGAACAGTACTGGTATTGCTGAATCCAGCGTTTCCAGATTGAGTTCCTGCTCCGGTTATATTAGAAAAACTCACCATGCTGAAGGCGGAAGGAATAGTAATATTTACGTAAGTGATGTTGGCAGTAAGGTTATTAAGATTTCCATCAGTATTATTCACCGAAACGTTGTAGATTGCATACACATCCTCATTTAATTGTGTGAACGACGTGGCTCCAGCAGATGTCAGAATCGTATGAGCCGCAAGAGCAATCTGCATAAGCACGACCGCGCCCAGCAGACAGGACAGGAATAACAATATCTTATGGAAAGTTTTCATCACGCATCTCTTTTATCATCCATTGAACTCGCACCACTATTTAAATCTTGCGCTTTTGGAATCAATTCTACGACGGCGAATAAAAATATTCTTTCCGAAGACTGAGAAAATTAGGCGTACATATCTGACCTGCTTCAGTTCGTTAGACAGCAAGAATCTATGAGATTCTTGACGAGGTTTCTACTGAAAATAACTGCCAAACAATATTTGCAAGGTGATTGATACATTTTAGCACTAAAAAATAGCCTAATTTTTATATAATAACGACGATAATTAATAATAAATTCTTGTCAGACATTAATTGCAATTCAAAATCATT
>Ga0209541_10009530_pt1 | contig 15733 bp, 20 predicted proteins | sample RifCSPlowO2_01_FD_184027 | JGI IMG/M metagenome (GOLD analysis project Ga0209541, IMG submission 184027) | Groundwater microbial communities from Rifle, Colorado - Rifle CSP2_plank lowO2_0.1 (SPAdes) (version 2) | ecosystem: Environmental > Aquatic > Deep subsurface > Groundwater | place...
CTATTCCAGCTAATCTCAAGTCTTCAAATAATTTAAAGTCTTTAGTATTTCTCATTTCATCAAATAAAGTATAGTCAGGTCTTGTCAAAAGCAGGACATCATGTATTTCTTGATTATCAGCATGGCTAATTGCATATTGTGTTATATTATCTCCTAAATCCAAATCCCTTGGAGCCTCAACTGTCTTTACTATTTTGCCTTGTGAGACATAATGATCAGCTAAAGCCTGGGCAAAAGTACTTTTACCCATTCCAGGACTTCCAGCGATTAAGATTCCTTCAGCTTGTTTGCTAACCCTGTTTAGTAATTTTGGAGTTAGGTTATAATCATCTAAACTTAACCTTCTAACAGGCCTTACTGCTGTTATCTCCCATCCATCTGAAAAAGGCGGTTGTGTTACAACGATTCTAAACTTCCCTAGTTGCACTATAGTGCTTCCCTCTCTTTCTATTTCTATAAAGCTGTCTCTTCTAATCTTTGCATTCTCAATTATCTCCCTGCTTAGTTCTCTTATTTCAGCATGAGTTAATTTTTTATCTCTTAAGGCTATGAACTTCCACTCTCCTGGTATTCCTTTTTTAGCATAAGGTAGAACATTCTCTTTAAGATGAACACTCATTGTTGTATTGTCAAAAAAATTCTCTAATAGTAATTCCTTTTTAGCAATGTCTTCCTGCTCAATAAAAATAACCTTAAGCCCTTTAGCCTCTCCAACCTTAAACTGAACCCTGTCAGCTGTGATTAAAGTAGCTCCTTCTTCCCAGGCTAGTTCTCTTATTAAAGAATCAACCTCGCCTAAAGAGGCATATTTAATTTCAGCAGCTCTTGGCCTTTTTCCGCTATATCTAATCTCAAATAATCCTTTCTTGCTTAACTCTTTTAATCTTTTTAGCTCTTCTAAGCCTAAGTATCCTATAGATTTTCCTTGGTTAGCCTGATGCTCCAACTCAGCTAAAACAGCTTCATGGATTATTACTTCACTTACCTTCAATTCGTTCTTTTCTATTTTTTTAGAGACTATGCTCTCTATTATTACAGACGTATCTGGTACTAATTTTTCTATATTTTCCATTTTCGTAAACTTTTTAAACTCCTATTTCTTAATAGTTTTAGAACTAAGTCAGAATAGTTGTCAAGAACTTCTGATTTAGTTCAATATTGAGGTGTTTTTAAAGCTTTCTAAAGGTTTTGCATTGTAACGTAAGCGGGGGTTGGTTTAGGTAGGAAAATAGGTGGCTGGATTTGATTAGATTGAGCAGGATTTAGAAAGATTTATAAAAAAGATTGTGTAATTTAATTAATGATGGCCTCAGATAACATACTTTATCTTCTTAAATCCTTATTAATACTTAACATAGCATTAATAATACTTTATCTGTCGTTACCTTACTTTTTTAAATATTATAAAAAATTTTGGGATTTGAAATTTAGTCATTACTTCTTGATTCTGTATATTATATTATTTTCCATTGTTTCAGTAATTTTTAAATTAAATATTAAATATCGGATTGCTTTTGTATTTCTATTTTTTATTTCTTGGGTTTATATAAAATTAGTTAGGAGTATAAAAATAAAATATGATAATAAGCCGAAAAAAAGAATAAACGAGTTTAGATTCTTCGGTTATATGATATCCTTCAGTTTTATAATTATTTCTTACATAATTATTTTTGCTTTATTTTACAGTAATTTAACACCAGCATCACCTTTAGGATATATTACTGAAGAAAATGTAATAAAAATCTTGGATTATAAGGAAGCATTATTCTTTAGTGGTTTTATATTTTTTTCGATGGATTACAACAACCTACAATCACAAGATTTATTAAATACTATAGGATTATTAGAATTATTTATAGCTCAAATAATGATTATAGTCTTTATAGGTGTATTGGCAAGTGAATTATTGAATATATTAAAACTAAAAAATGGAAACGTTAAAAATTAATAGAAGAGGGGAAATATTTACCCTTTCAATGATAGTATTATTTATTCTTATATTAGGAGTAAGTTTTTTAGGTTATGAAGGTAAATTAGAAAATAGACAATATATCGGAGATAATTCTACAAGGATAATTTATAACTTAAAAAGTGAAAATCCTAATTGTGATTTTAATGAAATAGTAATTAATAAAGAAGATGGAGTGATATTTAATACTTTAGAAGAAGCCAAATTAAAAGGTTTTAATTTAAGTGAAAAGTGCAATTAACAACATTAAAATAATACCCATAACTATTAACCAAAAAGAAATAACATCTACCTTGTCTTCATCTAAAAATAAAGATTTAAAATCATTTCTAAAATAATCTACAATAGGACTCATAATATAACCTCTTTTCTTAATATTATTTAATGCTTTCGGCTTTTTAAAGGTTTTTATTATTCTTTTAGACCTGACGTTTACTTTACAGCTTATAAAATAGCTATCTTTAAATACAATAAAATACCCTAAGATTTGGGGTGATATTAAATATGAATAGATTAACAATTATAGCAATATTCCTTATAGCCCTAGTCTTAATAACAGGCTGTGCAACAACAGCCCCAGCCGGAGATGAAGGCAAAGGATCTAGGGATGTTAATACTGCAACAGAAGATCCTGCATTAGAGGAGGATGTTGATACTTCAGAATTAGATGATCTAGACCTTGATGAATCTTTGTTTTAATTTTTTTATATATTAATCTAACTAGAAAACATCAGCCATAAACCAGTTTTCTTGCAACAGCTTCATTTTTCTTTGCTTTTGCTTGGTGTTTCTTTAAGAATTCTAACAGCCATTCCAGACAAATTTCCTTTAACTCTCCAGATAAAAGCTTCCCAGATTTGTAATCATGATATATTCCTTCAACGAATTTAGTTTTTGGATGATGAAACAGCAGAATTTCATATGCTCTGTCTCTTTCTGGAATACCTCCTAATTTTCTGTGCTCTTCTAGACTATCTCTGCCACCTGAAAATGCTTTTTTTAGCTTCTTCTTAACATTCTCTAAATCATCACTCAAGAAAATAGCTGTATCAGGATTTGATGAACTCATCTTTGCACCTTCCTTTAATCCACCCTGATGCCTAAAGTAAAGAAAACTTGGAACTTCAAAATCATAAGGCAATCTTTTAGCTATATCCCTGCATAATTTTGCATGAGGGTCCTGATCCAAGCCAATTCCAGTAATACTAGGCATCTTACCTTCATAAGCTTTTAATTGGGGATGTAGGATATCAGCATACTGCAATAGATTAGCAGCCAACTTGCCAACATCTAAATGCCCGTAAACTGCCTTGAACATATTCTCTGTTATTTTCTTAGATATTTCTAAAGTCAAAGTATAATATTCTGGTTCTTTCCTGCTTTGGACATAGACATCTTTCTTGCTTAAGCCCAAAGCCAGTACATGAGACAGATTATCAACAGCCAATTCTTTAGCTTCATCCATAGACTTAATCTTCGGCCTACTTGTATAACCATCAATGTCTGCAATAGAAAAATAGTTTTTGGCATTTAAAGACTTGAAGAACTTAAAAATATCAACATCTAATTTATGGCCTAAATGAAAGCTTCCGCTTGTTGCTATCCCAGTCATATTAATAAATGGCTTTTTCTCTTCTATTCTAGCAAGGACTTTATCAAAATCCCTATGGGCTATAACCAAGCCCCTATCAAACAGGTAATTATTCAGTTTCTTACTATACTCCTCTGGAAACCTGCTTAAACCGAATTTATCAAATACATGCTCATACTTTTCTAAACTTTCAGTTCCCCAAGGATCAATTAGCATATTAAAAAGACAGGTCATACTTATTTAAACTTTTACTTTCTTTTAAGCCCAACAAACCTCATTATAAACTTCCTTAATAAGTAAGCTTTTTGGGTAATCCTTTCTGTTATAACAAGCAATACAAATAATACAGCGATATAAGCTAGTAACAGGTAAAGGTCTGCTGCTAAACTACCTAATCCCACCTTGAATATAATAACTTTCTTTAATATGCCTTCTGAAAGAATAAATGGGTTAAATTGGACTATCTGCCTCAATGAAGATGGGATGCTTTCTATAGGCAAGATTGTATTTGAGAATATCAAAAAGATACTGCCAACTGCTATTGCTCCTAAAGTGGCTGTTTCTTCTGAATTGAAGATATAACCTATTATCATCCCTATAAAGATAAAGATTGTAGCAATAAGCAACAACAAGAAAGAGGCGTTTGCCAATGTCGTTATAACATCTCTCTGGAAGAATACTCCAATAACAACAAACAAGATAGCTAATTGTATAGCAACAATTAATATATTTGTCAGAAACGTACCAAATATAAAGGTTAAGCTTGATGTAGGTGTTATATAATTCCTAAAAAAGGCTCTGCTTAATTTTTCTTTTATTACAACTATAGATGCTAACAATATACTGACAAACATAATAACTAAAACAAGCAGGGCTGGGAATAAGAAACTTAAATGGGTTTTGTCAGTACTTACAGGCTCCACTCTAGTCTTGATAGGGCTTACAATACTCTCTACATCTGTAACCTCTATAGAATTTATATCACCAACAACATCATTAACTGCATCTTTAACCTCCCTTAAAGCTATAGTGTTGCTGCTTACAGTTGTTCGTAAATCCTCTAATTCAAGAGTTTTACTTCTTATCGCACTAGAAGTTATTTCTAATTTTTCAGTTGTTTGAGTGATTTGCCTTCTTAATGTTCCAAATAGGCTAGATAATGCCTCAAAGTCTCCTCCAGTCTCATTTTTTAAACTATCTATTTCATCTTCTATTGTTGACATATTGGTTATATTTGAGCTTAGATTTAATGCGCCTAGATCATCCTTAATTGTGCTTAACTTCATTTCAGCATCAGCGCTATCAGTAGTTAAATTTTTTAATACGCTCTTTTTTTCACCCAAAACATCTCTTGCTTGGTTAAGATTATCCACTAAAACTTTGGTTAATTCTTGGCTGATTTGCTCTGATTTAACACTAACTTTTTCTCCAATAGCATCTATAACTACCCAGATTAAGTTTATTCTAGACTGGTCAACGTAAAAAGCTATCTCACCTTCAGCATTAACATTTAAATCTTTAGGGAAAATAATACAAACATGATTTTCTGCTTGTTTAACACTATCAATGCATATTTCTTGAGTATCTATCTTATTAACTTTAAATTGCTGGTCTGATAATAAGTCAACTAGTTCATTACTTAGTTTGCTATATGAATCTGAGTATGTGGCTATTTTAATATCATATATATTTGCTGTGTTAAAAGCTGATCCAACTAAGAGCATTAAAACCAGAGGGCCTAAAACAATAACAGCAGCACTTACTTTGCTCCTCATTAACACCTTGAAGTTCTTTTTAATGATCTCTAGTACCTTTCTCATTTTTTAGCTACCAAACTTTCAAATACTTCATTTAAAGATGGTTTTCTTAAGTCAACATCCACTAGCTCTTCTCCGCATCTAATAACAACAGACAATAACCTCTTAAGAACATGCTCTGCTTTTGGCGTGAATATTACTATTTTATGCCCTTTATGCTGTACGTGCGAAATACTTTTATCCCCTCTTAAGCCTTTTAAAATTAAGTCATATCTTCCAGGACTAGTCTCGAGGTGTATTTCCTGGTTTTTCGAATACATTGCTTTTAACTGATCAGGAGTCCCTATCTCAAGTATTTTTCCCTGGTGCAATATAGCAATCTCATCACACAAGACCTCCGCTTCAAATAAAAGATGAGAAGTTAAGATTACTGTAGTGCCATTCTCATTGATTCTTTTAATTAGTTTAGCGATTTCTTTTCTCAAAACCGGATCTAAATCTTGCGTTGGCTCATCCATGATTAAAACTTTAGGATCATTAATTAAAGAGCAGGCGATATCTAATCTTCTCTGCATTCCAGAACTTAAATTCTCGGCTAATGTATTTTTTGCATCTTCTAATTCAACAAATTTTAACAATTTACTAATACTAGCCTTAATATTTTCTTTGCTAAGACCATACAAAGTTCCAAAAAATTCTAGATTTTCCACAACATCTAGTTTTGGATAAAAACAATTATCCTGTGAAGCAAATCCAAACCTCTCTCTGATAGCCCCCATACTCTTATTAATCTCTTTCCCTTCAAAAAGAATTGTTCCGCTTTCAGGCTTAACAAACCCTATCAAAGACTTTAGCAGAGTTGTTTTTCCGCTTCCGCTTTCTCCAATTATACCCAAAATCTTATTTTGCGGGATATCTAAATCAACATCATTAAGAACTACGTTTTTACCAAAAATCTTTGTAAGTTTCTTTACCTCTATTAAAGGTGTCTTCATATTGCCTCTTTTTTAATTTAGAATGTGTTTAAAGTATATATAAAACTTTCTTTCCAAAATCTTTATATATAATCTATAAAATAAGGATGTATATGAAACACCATCTTTCAGTAACCTTGATATTAATAGTCTTGTTTATCTTGGCACAATTAATTGGTTTGATTGTAGTTAGCCATTATTATGATAAAGATCTCCCTTATGGGGTTGAAAAGCCGGCATACAAACCTCAGACTTCATTTATCCCATTATCCATTTTCATTGTCATAGCAACTGTAATAGCTTTGTTATTAGCAAAGTTTAAAGCAACTTTTTTATGGAAGATATGGTTTTTGTTTGCTGTAATATTTGGTTTAAGCATATCATTTTCTGTTGTTTTTCCTCCAACAATAGCTTTGATAACAGCAATAATCTTGGGGTTATTAAAAATCTATTATAGAACTCCAATAATCCATAACTTTACAGAAATATTCATCTATGGCGGTATAATATCTTTATTCGCTCCTGTCTTTAATATATTTTCTTCTTTTATTCTATTGATTTTGATATCTTTATATGATATGTATGCTGTTTGGAAGAGCAAGCATATGATTAAATTAGCTAAATTCCAGACTAAATTAAAAACCTTTGCCGGATTATTTATCCCATACACAAAAAATAAGGTAGCTATCTTAGGAGGGGGGGATATTGCATTTCCACTTCTGTTTGCAGGCGCTGTTTTGCTGCAAAAAGGTCTTTATTCCAGTATTTTAGTAGTAATTTATTCATCTTTAGCTTTAACTTTACTATTCTTATTTGGAAAAAAGAAGAAATTTTATCCTGCAATGCCCTTTATTTCTTTAGGGTGCTTTACTGGCTATTTGATTTCTTTAATTTAGGGCGCTAACTAAAGTTATAACAAAAAATAAAAAACACAAGCCGTAAAATAGAATTCTCATCTTCCTAGTATATTACTCCAACTTGTAAATATTCTATTTGATCAAAGGTTATTCTTTCTATTGCCTGGCTATTATCTCCTTTAACATGGAAAATCTTGCTTCCGTCATCATTGCTGCTGATTGCAATTACTCTGTGAGGGATCAGCAAGTCCTTATTCCAATCAGGCTTGTAAACAATAACATCTCCAATAGCTATGTCATTGCTATCTTTTGGTTTTATGTCCAATCCAGTCGCATCTTTACCAAAAGCAGGTATCATTGATTGTGTATCTAAGAAAACAGCTCCTGTAATCCCTTGTTTGTTTATAACAACTCTGTCATTATAGAAATCTATTTGATTGCCTTTAATAATATCATGAGGAGCTGTTAAAGTAGTAAAGCCTCCATCTGATGTCAGAGGCAATTGAATGCTGTAATAACTATAAGTATCATTTAACATCCATCCACTTAACATTCCTATCGCTAACATTAATCCTAATATTATTTTTTTCAATTTTCCCCCATTACTTGTTCTTCTAAAGCCCTTTATAAAGATTTCCTTACTTAGAAGTAGTTAAAAAATAGATTTCATAAGCAAAATGCCTTGGATTTAATATAAAGTAAAGAAACTACTTCTGGCACTTAGCCCAACCATTTCCTTAAATAAAATAGCGAATAAACAAATTTTAGATGCGTAACGAAACCTTTTTATATGAATCACTGTTAAATATTAAACTATGATAAGAGGTACATCCAATTTGAATCCTAGTGACCAAATGATTAAAATTCACTTGGCTGAATTTTCAGTTATGCACAACCAGATTCTCGAAAGAGCACGCATTCAGTAAACCTTGCTTAACATAGGGTTCGTGCTTATTGGAGCCTTAGTAGCTTTTATAGGATCAAACTGGACCCAAATAACTAATATTGGAGTTTACAATTATGGATGGTTATTATTTCTTTTTTTAGCTCAATTCCCTTTTTACGGAATAGTAAATGGTTTTGCGTACCAGGACATAATGATTGGCACAACTGCGGGATATATCCATAACAATCTTAAAAATAAGATAGAAAGGGTTGCTAAAACAAGAGAATTCTGGGACAACGAAGAATATTTTAAAAGGGTTAGAGGAAAGCAAGGAGCATCATACCTCTCTTGGTTAGGAAGTTATGGAGTTCTCTTATTATTCCCACTAATATTACTATGGCTAGCAGGATCTTATATTATTATGCATGCTAGTGCACTTAACAATCAACCAATCTCAGCTATAAGTGTGTTATTTGTACTAGCAGTAATTGATATAGCCTTTCTTATCATTTCAACAAAAAATTCTTTTGGTGCAGAAAGTGCACTAGTAAATATAATTAAAAATAAAAATTAACGATTATCCAATCTGGCCTTCATTAAATCTGGGAACAAAAACTGCTGTCCATTTTCTTTTTCTTGCCTTAACTTTTCTTTATAATGAAGATCTGGTATAAAGTATTCCTCATCTTCTTTTATGAGAAAACGTTCCTGAATTAAAAGCTCTAAATCACTTTCTTCAACAAAATAAACTTTGTCTAACTCTTCATCATATTCACAAACTTTTTCTACCCCCTCTAAATCTAGTCCTGACCTAGGATGATTTTTATAATATCTGATTATGCAATAAAGTATCCCGGCATTATTCTCATTTGATGCTATAAGCCTCTCAGTTTTTTCTTTACCAAAATAATTAGAAATAGTAGAAATATGCCCATTTTTAATGACGTTCTCCATCTCAACTACCCCCTTAGATTATAGCAACCAATCAGAGTTATTTAAGCTTTCTACTCTTATAACAGATAGCTTTGCTTATATAGCCTATCTTATTCTTATACTTTCTAAATTCTTAGGCGCAATTGTCTCTACTTTTTGCAATTTATGCAAACTTGATGCTAAATCTAAACACCTTGAACTTTCTCCATGCACAAGAATAATTTTCTTAGGCTGAGGCTCTAGTCTTCTAACGAAATTAATTAATTGATTTCTATCTGAATGTCCAGAGAATCCATCTAAAGTATAAACCTCTAAGTTAACCTTGACTTTTCCCTCTCCATTAACCTTAACTTCTTTTTCTCCTCTTTGGACTAATCTTCCCAAGCTTTCTTCCCCTTGATAATTCACAAAGATTATACTATTCTTTGGATTGTCAGCTAATTCCTTAAAGTAGGCAACACTTGGTCCACCAGTCAACATTCCACTTGTAGCCAAAATGACGCAAGGCCCTTCTTCTTCAATAACTTTTTTTTGTTCTTTAAAACTTCCAACCTGCTTAAATATATCACTTAAAAAAGGATTTTGGTCTCTGTGGAAGATTTGTCTTCTTAATTGATTGCTTAAAAAATCAGGGTAGGCTGTATGGATTGCAGTAACATCCCATACCATTCCCTGCATATAAATTGGAATTTTAGGCATTCTGCCTTCCTTTACTGCCTTTTCTATAATTACCATCATCTCCTGGCTTCTTCCAACACCCAATGTAGGAATTAAGACTTTACCGCCTCTTTCTATTGTCTTTTTAACTATCTGCATTAACTGCTCTTCGCTTTCTTTAAATGTGCTAACAATATTATCTCTTCCTCCATATGTAGCCTCCATTATTACAGTCTCTAATCTAGGAAACTTTGTATTAGCTGGTTCTAACAATAAGGTTTTACCATACTTAAAATCAGATGTGTACAATAGATTATGCATTCCATTCCCAATATGCAAATGTACTAAGGCACTTCCTAAAATATGCCCTGCATCATAAAAGGTTAACCTAACATCAGGTGTTATATCAGTTACCTCACCATAATCCATACAAACAGTATGTTTAACCATCTCCTTGACATCACTAACGCTAAAGATAGCATCTTTAGCTTCTTTAAAGGCTATAGAAATATAGTCTAATGCGAGCAAAGAAACAATATCCCTTGTTGGTTCTGTACAATACATTGGCCCTCTGAAACCCATTTTATACAACCAAGGAATAAATCCGCTATGATCTAAGTGGGCATGAGCGCATATAACAGCATCCAGATCTTCCAGTTTAAATTCAGGAGCATCTAATAGAGGATAAGCATGTTGTTCAGAAGCAGCAATATTAACCCCACAATCAAGCAATATCCTTGATTCAGGAGTTTGTAGAAACAGACAAGATCTTCCAACTTGTCTTCCAGCACCAAAGAAACTAACCCTGACCCATTCACTCTTTCTTTCTTTAGTATAGCCAGAATATATTCTTTCTCCAATTTTATTTAAGAATTTCTTTCGGTAGTCATTGTTTTCGTACAAGACCTGCCTTATATGCTCTATAATCTTGGATCTTAAAGCAGGTGTTCTTTTTATTGTAGGAACCCATAAGGTCTCTCTTCTAATTTCCTTTAAAACTTCTCCATTTTTCCCAATTGCTAATCCTGGCTTCTCTGCTTCAATTATAACCCTGTTTCTCTGAGGGTCAAATACGATCTCAGCTATTTTTGCTTCTTGGGGGATTATTTGCTTTATTTTTTCCTCAGCATTCTCCACATCTAATGCAATACTAGGATCAGCCCTTAACTCTACTCTTTTCTTTATCTTATCTACAATGCCTTTAATTATTCCTTCATTATCTAAGAAGAATTCCCTATCTTTAGTATAAAGGACTATATTAGCCCCTTCAAATCCAGAATTGCTAATATTCTTGCTTTTAGGGATATTATCTAAAACTTCCTTTAAAATTTGTAACATTTTTCTATTATATTTTAGAATATAAGATTAAATTTTTATTGACATTTCCAATTCCTTGTCAATAACCTGCTTAACTCCCTTACTTGTTATTGTAATCACATCAATTCCATTACCACTGTATATATCTCTCTGAAGTGCTGCGTTCATTGCTTTAACAGCTAACTTAACTCCTTCTTCAATATTCATATCCTTTCTATAATTAGCCTCAAATACGCCTGTAGTAAACATCATACCGCTACCGTCTCCAGCATAATCATCTACTTCTACGATGCTTCCATCCGGCGTGATATCATAAACATGAAGTCCTCTTTCATCTTTACCAGCCAATAAGAAAGAAGATATTGCATATGTTGCTCTTAAAGCGCTGTAGTTTAAACCTGCAATCAAGTTTGCTATCTCCTTAGTCATTAATTTCTTTCCTCTCCTCATTTCATCTAACTTAATCTGCGCTTTTATTATTTTAACAGTTAATTGTATATCAGAAACATTCCCAGCTGTAGTAACTACATGATTCTCTTCTATAGCCTGTATCTTTTTAGCAGTCTTTCTGTAAACCATAGAGCCAGCAGTTGTTCTTCTATCTGCTGCTACAACAAGACCGTCCTTACAAACTATAGCTAATGTAGTTGTTCCTGTCTTTAAAGTTTTATTATCTTCCACTTAAAACACCATATTAGATTGCTTGATTTTCATCAGAATCAGTTATAGTTAGTAAAAACTTTTTATTTATAAATGTTTCGTTTTATCTTGCCTAGTTTGTGGCTTTTTATAAATTTCTAAAGATGACAATAAATCCTGTATGGGCTATCATCTTGCTTTTAGGCCTTACCTTATCCTCTTCCACATGCCATTCTCTCTCAATTAGTTCTATTGCCCTATCAAAATAAAACTTATCTTTAGCATCCTCAACCAATCTTTTAACTTGCATTATTGTTGGCAGATAAGAAACTAAAAACCCGCCGCTTTTTAAAGATTTTTTAGCATGGTTTAAGACATTCCAAGGATTTGGCAAATCTAAGATTATCAAATCTAAATTATCTTCGTCTATGCCTGCTGTAATATCTTTATTCTTTAGATTAGATTTGATGCCTAAACTTTCTAGATTTTTCTTGGCTAGATTAAAATTATTTTCATCTTTTTCATAGCTAAAAACATTATTGCTTATATTGCCTAAAAAAGCTGTTAAAACTCCTGATCCAGAACCAGCTTCAACTATCCTACTTTCCCTGTTAACACCACAATAACTTAAAATATATCCGATGTCTTTTGGCGTCATAATAGCTGGTCCTTTTCCCATATTCATCACATTATCAACAAGAGAAGCGTCAAAACAAATAAACTCCTTGCCAAGATGGCTTTTTATCCTGCCAGATTTAATATCTTTCTCATCAATCTTGCCAAAAAGACTATGAAAATCTCCTTTACTCCAGTAATTCCAGTTTCCCTTTTTGTCTATGATAATTTTCTTTATTTTCATTTTGAGATGTGGGTGCTAGGATTCGAACCTAGGTAGGCACTAAGCCAATACGTCTTGAGCGTATCCCGTTTGACCGCTCCGGCACACCCACATAAAGAATATTTTGAAAAGTTCTTTATTTAAACATTCCCACTAAAAGAAATAAGCTGTGTGCTTAAGGACTACATGAGGGGTACAAAAATGATCTAGATCCCTTAAGAGGAGAATAATTTTATTGAGCGGCTATCAGAGTATCTGTCATTCCAATCTCCTTGATTGACCTAATCTCATCTATTATAAATTTCTGCAAATCCAAGAGATTATCAACCTCTACCCTAGCAATCATGTCAAACTCTCCATATAGCATGTGAACATTCTTAACATGCTTCAGCTCTAGTAACTTATCCCCAACAAATCTTTCACTTCCTTTTCTAACAGTCATCAATAAAAAGGCTAACATTCACACCACCACATCTGCTACTTCAAAGGATTTAATCTGGCCAACACCATCTATTGCTTTTAGTCTATGAATACAAACATTTAGTCCCTGCTTATCGCTGCATTTTACCTTAACTATGATATCATACTCCCCAAAGAGAATATAAGCTTCATCAACATCCTGAGATTTTTTCAAAGTTTGCAGAATATCCATTTCTTTACCAAATTCTACATTAAAGAATAAATAAGCTTCTTGCATAGTATCCCCTAATTAATTAAGGCCTATTGAAATTTAAACCTTCCTATTCTTCTTAACTAGCCTTTGCTTTGTCAGCATGGAATTCGGTATAAATATTGTATCTCCATTTTTAGTCTTTATTCTTGTCTCTATTATGCTAATATGTTCTATAACGCCCTCAATACCATCCATTTGAATTTTGTCTCCATCTTTTAAGCCTCTTTGCTGATGTATAAACAATCCGCTTACCAAATTTGGTATGAAGTCTTTAAAGGCCAGTACAATAAAAATAACTATGATTGCTAAAAATATTCCTAGGATGATATTTAGTACAGTTGTAGTTAATCCAATCTGGTTTAGAGCAAATATCACTGTAATAAAGTAGATAAGGTATTTGAATACAGAAGCAATAATTTCCTCAACAGGAACTTTAACACCAGCTTCTTGTTTCAAAATTTTATTTATCTCTACCTCGCTTAAAACTTTTTGTATTAATTTTCCAATGAATCTTCCTATAACTATACCTAATAGCAGTATGACTATTGCAGCTATCAAGTTTATTGACAGCGTTGATACTTTGTTAGTAAGGTTTTCTAATACCATCTTTCTTAAACTCAAGAACTTACTTTAAATAACTTACGAAAACATTAATAAATCCTTGGAGAGTAAGATTAAAAATGCCAATTAATGCTAACCCCGAATATCAAAAAGCGGAACAAGCTTATACATCAGCTAGAACTGTAGAAGATAAGTTAAGGGCTCTGCAAAATATGCTTACCTTAGCGCCCAAGCATAAGGGCAGTGAGAAACTGGTAGCAGGCATAAAAACAAAAATATCTAAATTAAAGGGCTTATTAGAAAAAGAAAAACAGCGAAAAAAGGGGAAGGGCAAAAAAACCTCCATAAAAAAAGATGGAGCGGCGCAAGTAGCTTTAGTAGGAACAACAAATACAGGGAAGTCTACTTTACTAAACAAATTAACAGGGGCAAAGGTTTACATAGCTCCTTATCCTTTTACAACAAAAAAAACAGAGGTAGGAATTCTAGACTATAAGGGAATAAAATTGCAGATAATAGAGATCCCTTCTATAATAGAAAAGTTTATGGAAACAGAACAAGGACCTTCTCTTTTCAATATCATAAACCAAGCTGATTTGGCTGTTATTTTTTTTAATAATCCGAAAGAAAAAGATCTGCTTGATAGAGAGTTATCAGACATCAGCGTTAAGAAAATAATATTTGACAAAATAGAAAACTTTGATGAGAAAATATGGAAATCTCTGGATTTAATAAAGGTTTATCCAAAACAACCAGGCAAAAAACCAGACTATCCGCCTTTAGCATTAAAAAAGGGATCTGCAGTGAAGGATTTAGCGCTTCATATCCACAAAGATTTTATTAAAAAATTCAGATTTGCAAGAATCTGGGGCAGTTCAGCAAGATTCCCAGGACAGGAAGTTGGTTTAAACCACAGACTAGATGATGATGATATAGTCGAGTTGCATATGAGCTAATAAAAATAAACTAGAAAGCCACAAGTTTGTCTGGATCAAAATCCTTGCTAAATTTAATCTCTTTATGACATTCATAACAAGACTTGCCCCCATCTAATCTCAAGACTTGGTGCAAAATAACAGAAGACTGTATCTGATCAACCTTTTTAAAGTCTTTAAATTCCTGGCTGTACTCTACAATTTCTTTATCAAAGCTCTCAGGTACGTATCCATTAAATAAAATATGGTAATCTTTATCATTCATTTTTGTTACTACTATTTTTGTTTCAGTATAAGCATTACTGGTTTTATACTTTCCATTAGTATAGTCATTAAAGCTTATTGTGTCCATGCTATGAAGCCTTAATATGCCTTTTAAAACAAGATTTTCTTTTACAAGCTTATCTTCAATAGTGCTACGCTTATTCCTTAAAAGAGTATAGATATTCTTAGCCAATAAATTAACACCTTATCTAACATATCTTGCTCAGCGTTTATAAACTTTTTCATGACCTAGAGATACAAATATTTAAAAACCTCAATATGGTTTCTAAATATCATGATTATAAAGTACATAGACCTTAAGAAACTAGATGATGTGGAATCTTCTGTTCTACAAAATCTAGTAGAGGAGTATGCTGAGAAATTAGATAGGAAACTTCATTCTGAAGCAGTTCTGGTTGTTCAAGTAAGAAAACATGATATAGAGGGCTCTAGAAACAAATATTCTTTTCATACAAGAATTGAGGCGCCAGATGTTATATTTACCGCTGAAGAAGATGATTGGGATTTAAAAAAAGCTGTTCATAAAGTGATGCAGAATCTAGAGAATAGATTCCAACATAAGTTTAAGCTAAAAGGAAGTAAAGCCTCTAAACTGCCTCACAAACAAAAATGAAACAGGTTATTTTAGTTAGGGTAGATTTAAAGATGTCAAAAGGCAAGGCAATAAGTCAAGCTTGCCATGCTTCTGTGGATGCTGTTTTAAAATCAGACAAGAAAATTTTAGAAGAGTGGAGAAAAGAGGGGATGAAGAAGATTATATTGAAGGCTTCAAGTTTAGAAGAGTTAAAAGACTATCAAAAAAAAGCCAATAATGCCCAGCTCAAAACAGCTTTAGTAACAGACGCTGGAAGAACATTCTTT
>Ga0209541_10009534_pt1 | contig 15728 bp, 12 predicted proteins | sample RifCSPlowO2_01_FD_184027 | JGI IMG/M metagenome (GOLD analysis project Ga0209541, IMG submission 184027) | Groundwater microbial communities from Rifle, Colorado - Rifle CSP2_plank lowO2_0.1 (SPAdes) (version 2) | ecosystem: Environmental > Aquatic > Deep subsurface > Groundwater | place...
ATAGCGGGTAAACCCGAATGTTTAGTTGGCACAACAAGTAAATACCTTCCAAAAGAGTGTTTGATTGGAGTATGGGCCTGATACGATTTGTCCGTGCGATCGCCGGGATATTTGTGCTTAATGACAAACTGGACTTCATCACGCGCCATAAAAACATCTGCCGCTAAAATCCTGGCAAAATAGTGCAGTCTGGGGAAGTATTGCGGTTGAATACCAGAATATCTCATAATTTAGCTGATAATTCTAAGACTTTTGTAGCCTTCGGCCAATTGATAACCACACAGAGCCCCCCTGGCTTGAGCCAAAACTTTTAAGATTTCCGGCGAGCGTAAATTTGGCGTGGATCGCAGTTGCGATTTATAAAGCTTTAAGGCAGCTAATTTGGCATTAAGTTGGTCATTTGTTAATGGCACAAAAAAATTAGGTTCAAATCCAGTTTTTAGAGTCCAGCTATCTGTTGGTTCTTCGTATATTAATACAGTTTCTACAATATGTTTATTATGTTTTTTTTGAGAGGTAGGTCTTAAAGATGCATGGGCAGCTTCAGCTACAATGCGATGATCCTGATTGTAGGAAAGCGATGAAGGGAAAGCTACAACTGCCGGTTTGATTTTTTCTATTGACACCTTGCTTTCCCGCTCAATCTTATCCATCAGGGCTTTTTGTCCCAAGGTATCAAGTCTTAAATGATAATCATTACCTAAAAAAGCAATATCCCAATCGTCAACTTTTAAAAATTTCACAACCGCATTAATCTCTTTCTGTCGCTCATTTGAAAAAGAAAATCCCTTCTTGCTGAAATCTTTGGTATCTCCGACAGTCATATAAAGCACGTAAACCTGACCGCCCCCGTCTTTAATTTTTTTTATTAGGCCTCCACAACCGATTACCTCATCATCAGGATGAGGAGCAACCACCAACAGTCTTTGTTGAGCGAGCTTGAACATGGCAGGCAAATAGTAACATCTTACAGGATACTCATCAAGAGAAGGATTGGAGCTTGACAATTTGTTCAAAATTCTGTGTAATTAAATTACATGCAAAATACTCCGACCTCGCTTGGTACAAGTCAAAAAGGCGTAGTTCACGTTGCTTTGCCAATTATAGTCTTGATAGCAGCTGCAGTTTTGGTTAGCGCCAATGTCCAAACTAGCCAAAAATTTCCCGATGATCAAAATGTCCAAGGGGTATTGGCAGAAAGAGGCAGTAGTGCCAGCAATAGAGGTAATTCCGGTTCGGGAGATTCCGGTAAATCTAATTCAGGATCAAGTGAAAATAGAGGTGGTCCTTCAACAGAAGTCAGATTAAGACAGGAAGTAAGAACTTCCGATGAGAGGGTTAAAACAGAAATAAGGGAGGATAGGTTAAGAGTAGATATACGCCAGGAAAATACAAGAACCAGATTAGAGCAAAGAGGGAATGAGTTTTTAATAAAAACAAAAATAGAATCTGAGGATGACGAAGATGAGGCAACTGAAGGGGGAAGCGAAGATGAAGCAGATGGCGACGAGGCAACGCAGTCGGCAGATGAAGATGAAGATGAAGATGAAGGCGAGGTCGTACAAAGCTTAAGAGCAATTTCTAAATTCCCCCTCAGAATTGATCTTGCCACAAATCAGCTGATAATGACTAAGAATGGGGTGGAAAGGGTTTTAACTGTTTTACCTGCCCAAGCTGTTCAAAACATGTTAAGGGCTCATCTTAAAAAGGGTTTAGGTCCAAAGTTTTTCCGGGATGCCTCTCCTTCTGCCTTGCCTTCAACCACGCCTGCCGGCACTCCTTCTGCCAGTGCTACTCCTTCCGCAGAACCGGGAGCTACACCTTCGGCTTCCCCTACGGAAGAGCCTATTTCCACTGAATCTGCCGAGCTGACAGTTTTGGAGGATCAAATTACCTTGGAAGAGTCTGATGGACAAATTGTATATAAAATTCCATCCAAAAAACACCTAAGAGTATTTGGTCTTATCCCTATTACCACCAACTTGACTGGTTTTGTATCTGCTGATACAGGAGTATTAATCAGAGAACAACAGTCGCTACTGGCAAGGATTTTGGATCTTCTGTCACCCTAACTTAATCAAAATCAACTTTTCTGCTACAATTTAAGTCTTAAATGAAAGTAGCCTTCGCTCATGATTATTTGAGGGAATATGGGGGCGCGGAGAGAGTTCTGGAAGCTTTGCTTGAGATTTTTCCGGATGCACCTGTCTATACTGCTTATGTGAATTTAGATTCAATGGGCGCAAATGGGAAAAGGCTTAAAAGCTGGGATATCAGGGCTTCCTGGTTTCAAAAGTTTCCTTTTGCCAATAGATTGCTCTCGCCGTTTCGCATCTTTGGGCCGATGATGTTTGAAAGCTTTGATTTATCAGAGTATGACTTGGTCATTTCATCTTCTTCAGCCACACATTTGGCCAAGTCGGTTATTACCAAACCGGAGACCCTGCACATAAGTTATATTCATACCCCTCCCAGGTTTTTGTATGGCTATGTGACTAGCTTTAACTATAAGAAAAATTGGTGGACCAGGATTGGGGGAGAGATCATCAATCATTTTATGAGGATTTATGACTTTGAGGTTAGTCAGCGACCTGATATTTTGGTGGCTAATTCTCGGAATGTCCAAGCGCGGATAAAGAAATTCTATAGGCGAGATTCTGTGGTAATTTACCCACCGGTGGACCTTAGTGAGTTCAAAATTCAAAGTTCAAAGTTCAAAGCCAAAAGAGATTATTTTTTGGTTTTAAGTAGGTTGGTGAGGGGGAAAGGAGTAGAAGTGGTAGTAGAGGCTTGTGGGAAGTTGGGACTGTCGCTAAAGGTAGCTGGTGCTGGTCCAGAACTGGATAGTTTAAAGTTTAAAGTGCAAAGTGCAAAGTGGAAGACAATTGAATTTTTGGGATGGATTAGTGACGAAGAAAGAGTAAGATTGTTGCAAAATGCCAAAGCTTTAATTGTGGCTTCTGAAGATGAGGATTTTGGCATTACCTCGATTGAGGCCCAAGCTGCCGGAACTCCGGTGATTGCCCCGAAAAGTGGTGGTTTTCTGGAAACAGTCATCGATGGACAGACTGGATTGCTTTACGGTGGGCCGGGAATGGTCACGGTAGAGAGTTTGGTCAGGTTGTTAAGGGAGTTCAGGGAGGATCAGTTTAGTGCTGAAATTTTAAGAAAAAATGCTGAAAGATTTTCAAAAGAAAGGTTTAAAAGGGAGATTTTGGAGTTGATAGAAAAACATTTGTCCTGATTAATCTAGAACTTCGCCGTTATTGACTTTTTATTAATAGAAGATATAATTCCTTTTAATATGAAGACTTGCGAGGCGGCTGAGGGGATAGTTCATGAAATTGTTGGCCACAAACTTGATTGGGGTCCTATTAAAGCTTTTGCTATATTAGGGCCAGAAGTTCCAGTGGAAGAGGATGGCTACAAGAAACAGATTGTTTTAGAAGAAGATATACTTTATGACTGTGGAGTTCTTGCCCAGATGGTATGCCCTGAAGCGGTAGATCTGTATGGCTTTCACGGAGTGGCTAGAAGCGACCAGCCACTTGCTCGTTTAGTGGGTCGCCAAATTAACAAAGATCCTTTGACAAGAAATTATTTAAGGTGGGTTAAACGAAAAGTGCTTAATTCTTATACTGAAGCAGCACAACAGCCTGATTCCACGCTTTAAAAGTTGACAAGGATCAGTAAGTTAGAGTAACGTTGGAACCCCATGGTAAAGGTGAACGATCACATTATTCGTGCCACTGAGCTTACTGCACTGTCTGTTTGGAGGCTGATCCAGGAAAAAGGTTTGAACAATAGATGATCTGGTGGCGGGCAAAAATGAAAACTCCCTGGTATCAATCTCCGCCATAACCGGTGATGACAGGTGGTTTGATTTACCCGGAGTAAGAGTAGTGGGTGGTAGTCATGAAGTAACCACCTTGACAGTATCAAAAAGAGGTGCCAAGATAGTTAAGAAAGTTCATCACTAATGGGTATAGCTACTTTAAAATCTACAGCTTTGACTATGGTGGCGCCGGGAAAAGGCATCCTGGCTGCAGATGAGTCTACCAAAACCATCCAAAAACGGTTTGACAAAATTGGTTTGCAGTCTACTCCTGATACTAATTTGGCATACAGAAAAATGCTTTTTACCACTCCCGGGATTGAGCAGTTTTTATCAGGGGTGATTTTATATGACGAAACAATCAGGCAATTGATTGACGGCATTCCAATTCCAGAGTTTCTGGAAAGTAAAGGTATAATACCGGGAATCAAGGTTGACAAAGGTGCCTGGCAGATGGTTAATCTTCCCGGGGAGAAAATCACAGAAGGCTTGGATGGGTTAAGAGATCGTCTAATTGAATATAAGGAGTTGGGGGCTAAGTTTGCCAAATGGCGGGCTGTTATTACCATCGGGGATGGAATTCCGACTGATACCTGCATTGAAGCAAATGCCGAGGCTTTAGCCAGGTATGCTGCTTTATGCCAGGAACAAGATCTGGTCCCGATTGTTGAGCCGGAGGTGTTAATGGATGGGACACATGATTTAGAGAAATGCCGGGAAGTAACCAGTAAAACCTTGAAGGCGGTTTTTGATAAATTAAAAGCGCATAAGGTGGTTTTAGAGGGAATGATTCTAAAGCCCAATATGGTGATCTCTGGAAAGGATAGTTCCACTCAGACCACAAGTGGAGAAATTGCTGAGGCTACAGTGCAAACTTTTTTGGAGGTAGTGCCAAAAGAAGTGCCTGGAATAGCTTTCTTATCAGGCGGGCAAACTCCGGATCAGGCCACCGAGAATCTGGCTGCTATCAACAAAGTTAGCCCGCCGGCTGGCGGATGGCAGTTGTCTTTCTCGTATGGCCGGGCCTTGCAAGACGAAGCTTTACAGGCTTGGGCCGGAAAAGAAGAAAATGTTGAAGCTGCCCAAAAAGCTTTCTTGGAAAGAGCCAAAAAGGTGTCTGAGGCCCGATCTGCAAGCTCTGCTTGATCTCTAGTAATCAGCTTCAATCTAAACTACAATAAATATACTTGTCATTCTGACCTTTTATCGTCATTGCGAGCGATTAGCGAAGCAATCTAGTTAGGAATCTATCCGACCCAGATTGCTTCGTCGAAGACTCCTCGCAATGACAAAAAAAATATATGGATACGAAAGTTATACTTGAAGTTAAAAATTTAAGGAAAAGTTTTAATAGCTTTACTGCTATTGATGACATTTCTTTTTCTTTGGAAGAAGGGGAGATTTTGGGTTTTCTAGGGCCAAATGGGGCAGGCAAATCCACGACCATCTATTGTATTTTAGGTTTGGTTGCCCCGGATGAAGGTGATATCCGTATTTTCGGTAAGAATATCTTTAAGGGAAGAAGCGAGATTTTCAAAGATGTAAATTATGCCTCAGCAGAGTTTAATCTGCCCTGGAATTTAAGTATTTGGGAAAACCTGTTGGTTTATGCCAAACTTTATGAGGTTCCGGAGGCCAAAAAGAGGATCACGGAGCTGTTGGAGATTTTTGAAATGAGCCACCTTAAGGATCAAGCTACCCGTGACCTTTCCACCGGGCTTCGGGCCAGAGCCAATCTTTGTAAAGCTTTGCTGAATAAGCCCCGGCTGCTGCTGTTGGATGAACCAATGGCTTCTATGGACCCGGATGTGGTGGATAAGGGAATAAATTTAATAAAACAAATCCAAAAAGAGGAAGGAATCACGGTTTTGTATACCTCGCACAATATGTGGGAGATAGAAGAAATTGCAGGTGAGGTGATTTTTCTAAATCATGGAAAGATTATTGCCCAAGGTAGCCCTTTAGAACTGACCCAAAAAGTATTAAAGCTGGAAGGGAGCGAGCCTAACTTGCGGGATGTATTTATTCATCTAGCAAGGAGTCAAGATGAACCTAAATAGAGTTTACGCTATCATTTTACGGCATATTTTCTTAACCATGCATCAAATGGAGAGATTTTTTGATGTGATTATCTCTCCGGTCTTGGTTTTAATACTGTGGGGTTTTTTGGCCACCTACGTACAAAATATCCAGTCGCAAACTCTGGCAGCATTTTTACTGGGAGGAATGATCCTCTGGGTAGTATTTGAAAAAGTTAGCACTGACATCGGGGTTAATTTTATGTTTGATATTTGGGATAAAAATGTCATTAATGTGCTAGCTTCACCCATTACTTTTGTGGAATATTTAGCAGGGTTGGTGACGATTAGCTTTATCAAAATCCTGATTGCCTTAACTTCGATGTGGCTGATGGCGGGGATTTTTTATAACTTTCAAATCACCACTTTAGGTTTTGGTTTGAGCTTACTCTGGATCAATTTATTCATTTTCGCAGTATCTTTCGGTATCTTTAATATCTCTTTGATTTTAAGATACGGTCATTCAATCGGGCCGTTAACTTGGATTTTGCCGTTTTTTGTCCAGCCTTTTGCTGCTGTTTTTTACCCGGTGAGTATTTTACCTCCTGTTTTTCAAAAAATAGCTTATCTTTTGCCCATTTCTCATGTGTTTGAGGGGATGAGATTTACTCTCCGAACCGGCCAGTTTGATTACGGTTCGTTTTGGGTGGCAGTGTTACTTAATGTAATTTATTTAAGTGGCTCAGTGGCTTTATTTGCTTTTACCTTGAAGAAAGTGATTAGAAGCGGGAGGTTGGTTAAGCTGATTTAACTTCTATGATAGATGAAAAATTTGTATTTGTAGCTGTTGCTTTCATTCTATTTGGCGATTTCACTTATCTAATATATACAATCAAAGGAAAAGTGAAACCCAACAGAGTTACTTGGTTTTTGTGGGCGCTGGCCCCTCTCGTCGCATTTGCTGCCCAGCTCAAACAGGGGGTAGGTTTACTGTCACTCACAACTTTTGCTTTCGGGGGTCTGCCACTTCTTATATTTTTTGCCTCTTTCTTAAACAAAAAAGCGTATTGGAAACTTACTAAATTTGATTTAATTTGTGGAGCGCTGGCGATTGTAGGTTTAGTTTTGTGGAAGGTAACTCAGGTAGGGAATTGGGCTATATTTTTTGCTATTGCCTCAGATGGGCTAGCGGCAGTGACACTTTTTACCATTAAGCAATGGGATTTTGCCCATTATGCCTTCCCAATGTATATCTTTTCCGTAGGTTTTATTCTCTTTTTGCTTATCAGATTCAAACTGGGAAGAAAGATTCAATCTTATGCCTGAATTGCCAGAGGTAGAAGTTATCCGTTTGGGGTTATCCCGCAAAATTATTGGACTGAAAATTCAAAAAATTCAGGTTTTATCCCCAAAATCTTTCCTGGGAAATCCTAATTTGGTACAGGGTCAAAAAGTACTCAATATTTGGAGAAAAGCTAAGATATTAGGCGTGGAGTTAAGTGGTGATAAAACCTTGTTATTTCATCTCAAGATGTCAGGACAGCTGGTATGGAAAGGGGAAAGCGGAAAGGGTGAAGGGGAAAGATTTATAGGGGGACACCCAACAATTGATATGGTTGGTCAGATGCCCAATTCTCATACCAGAGTAATTTTTTCTTTTGCCGGCGGTTCACACCTCTATTTTAACGACCAGAGAAAGTTCGGGTGGGTGAAGGTAGTGCAAAGTGCAAAGTTAAAAGTGCAAAGTGAAGGAATTTTAGGAAAATTGGGGCCGGAACCTTTAGATAAGGGGTTTGCTTGGCAGGTATTAAAACAGAATCTGTTAAAACATAAAAATATGCCAGTTAAGGTGGCCATTATGGACCAATCGGTGGTTTCCGGAGTGGGGAATATTTATGCCAATGAGGCCTGTTTTGATGCCAGACTGGATCCTCGTACTAAGGTAGGCAGTCTAACTGATGAGCAATTTACGAGATTGCACCACGGTATAGTGAAGTCGCTTCAGGATGGAATCAAACATGGAGGTTCTACCAGAGCACATTTTGTAGATGCGGAAGGCCACAAAGGTTATTTTTTAGACTACGCTTTTGTCTATTGGAGAGATAAACATGCTTGTAAGGTCTGTGGAACGGAGATAAAAAAGGTTACTCTAGGTGGCCGCGGCACATACCTTTGCCCCAAATGTCAGAAAGCCGTATAATCGTAAGTTATAATACTCTAGTTTATGGTTGGAAAAGTAACATTTGCCGCGGTTTTGCAAAACCCCGGGTTTTTAAATCTTTGGATTAACCAGATTTTAGTTCAGCTATCTCTAAATATCCTCAATTTTACCCTGATTATTTATTGGGTTTTTAAATTAACGGATTCCAATACAGCTGTTTCTGCACTTATTCTTGCAATTTACCTTCCGGCAGTACTTTTAGGTTTATTTACCGGGGTACTGGTGGATGTTATTGACCGGCGAAAAATTATCATGGCGATTGATTTCTTTTTATGTATATTATTTGTTAGCCTGATTTTTTTTAAAGGCAGTTTCCCCATACTTTTGCTGATTACTTTTTTTATTAATGCACTGGCTCAATTTTATTCCCCGGCTGAAGCCTCTGCCATCCCTATGGTAGTAAGGAAAAACCAGCTGTTGACTGCCAATTCCATCTTTTCTGCAACGCTTTATTCTGCTTTCCTGGTAGGTTTTGGTTTGGCTGGACCATTGATTAACCATTTAGGGATTGATCTTGTGTTTGGCTTGGGAGCAGGAGTACTCGCCGTAGCATTTTTACTATCCTTAATATTTCCTTCCATAAAATCTGCTCCTGATGTACAAGGGAAAAGGTTAATTTCGGCTCTTTCACTAAGGAAGTATTCGGAGATTTTGCAAATCGGTAGGTCGGAGATCCGGCAAACTTTAAGGCTGATAAGGGGAAAACTGCTGGTTTTAACATCAATAGTAATTTTGGCAGGAGTACAGATGGGAACGGGAATCATGGCAGTTTTAGCCCCGGGATTTTTAGAAAAGTCCCTCCAGATTAAAGCCACTGATGCATCATATGTTCTAGTTATCCCTTTAGGATTGGGGATTGTCATAGGGGGAATAATATTGGGTAGAATTGGCAGTAGTTTAGTCAAAAGAAAATTAGTGGCCAGGGCAATTCTTTTTGTTGGACTGATACTTTTTTTAGTCGGGTTCGCTCCGCTTATCTCTCCTGCTATTCGTTATTTTAAACAACCAACCCCTGTACCTTTTCTTTACCAGCTACCCCTTTCCAAAATACTCATCGCAGGATCGTTTTTAATAGGTATGGCCGTGGTTTCCATTCTGGTTTCATCACAAACAGTGCTGCAGCAAAATACCCCGGAAGCAGATCGTGGTAAAGTTTTTTCTGTCTTAGGGGTGGCTATGTCCGCCTTATCTTTAGTACCAGTTTTTCTAACAGGTATTTTGGCTGACATTTTCGGTACAACTCCCATATTTATTGGGCTCGGGTTTTTGATCACTCTGGTGGGACTTTTTGGACTAAAGCCTAATTTATTTTTTAAGGAAGAGGATTTATCTTACAAAGTAAGAGAGTTTTTGGGATTGGGACATTGGGAAAATAAGAATTAAGCAGTTAGAATTATGAATTATGCTTTTAAAGCTTGATTCTTAATTCTTGATTCTATATTCTTGTCAGTATTGTGTTCCTCAAAAAGTTAAATTTAACTAATTTCCGTAACTATTCTAATCTAGAGCTTAGTTTCGACCAGCGTCCGACTGTCCTGGTTGGCAATAATGCTGCAGGTAAATCCAATCTTTTAGAGGCGATCTATTTACTTTCCACCTCTAAATCGCTGCGGGCTGAGACAGAAGATGAACTGATAAAGAAGGACGCTGATTTTGCCAAAGTTGAGGGGTTTTCGGTGGATGATCCGCCAGCTGGCGGAGAAACCGAGCTTTTGGTAATTATCAACAGACCAACAAATAATTTGAGTTTCAGAAAGAGAGTTTTGGTTAATGGGATTGGGAGAAGAGTGGCGGACTTTATTGGAAATCTTGTGGCAGTCATTTTTTATCCATCTGATATTAATATGGTGGCTGGGGCGCCCAGTTTGCGCAGGTGGCATCTGGATTTAGGGCTGGCGCAAATTGACCAGCAGTATAAAAAGGCTTTGACTACCTATGAACAATTCCTAACAGCCAGAAATAGAGTTTTAAAAAGAATTAGAGAAGGACATGGTAAGGCTCCGGAGCTTAGTTATTGGACAGACGGTTTGGTAAATCAGGGAAAGTTAATAACCGATAAGAGAAAAAGTTTTTTTGAATTTATCAATTCGCTCCAAAAGTCGCTGGGGGAATTTAGATTTGAGTATATAGAGAGCGAAATATCGCTTCAGAGACTCTCTGAAACAAATGGTAGGGAAGTAGCTGCAGCTGCAACATTAATTGGCCCTCATCGGGATGATTTTAGGACTTTACTGGAAGATCGGAATTTGGCTCATTTTGGCTCAAGAGGCGAACAAAGATACTCCACTTTGGCTTTTAAACTCTCGCAACTTGAATATATGGCTAAATTTTTGGGGAAAAGACCAATACTGCTGTTGGATGATGTTTTTTCCGAACTGGATGCTACTCACCGGGCTCATGTAGTGGAAGTAGTAGGTAAACAACAAACCATTATTGCCACAGTTGAACTGGAGAACATCCCTCAAGCATTTTTAGATTCAGCCAGGATTTTGAGGGTAGAGGATGGTAAGATCGTACCCTAAACTATTTCGTAAGCAGCTCGTCACAGTACAAAAAAGCGCTCATACGGTAGAGACTTACTCGCTTGTGTTGATTTTGTGTCTACCAGTAGTCTCGAATCATTAAGAGAGATTACACAAAACCAACAACATTTTTTGATTACTTATGACTTCGCTGCTTTGGAGATTTTTGCTTAGAAACAAAGCGCGTAAAATAATGAGGATTTTGGCAGCAGGGGGAACCGGAAACTGAACGATTAGTAAATTTCCGAGGGGGTGAGCCCCCGCTAGACAAAATCCGAAGAGTAGCGCGACTTTCAGCAAAAAGAGTTTTGTGATACTTTTGCGGCCAAAAGTATCAAGAAATAACTTATTTCTTAAGTCCCCATTTGGAGGCTAAACGGGTGAGCTGAAAGGTAACAATTACCCCCAGCAGCGTTACCAAAACCGCATAAATCAATCTTGATAAAATTCCTGAACCCGGCTTGGTTCAATGAATTCCCTGACTGTTTGTTGAATGGTCTCATTCCAAGCCAACGCTGCTGCCAGTCCAAAAGCTGAGGTTGATAAAGTAACCAGCTGTTTTGCCAACTCTCTGTGGAATAAAAACCTGTTACCATTCTTCTTGGCCATATAATTATTCTAACAAAAATTTCCCTCTTTTGTTAGAATAAGGGCATGCAAAAACTTGTTAGACTACCAGGATTGATTGATCCTCATGTTCATCTTCGTGAACCGGGGGCCACCCAAAAAGAAGATTTTGAAACAGGTACCAAAGCGGCCATTGTCGGTGGATACACCACAGTTTTGGATATGCCGAATAATCCGGTGGCGACCATTTCGCCTGAAGCTCTGCAGGAGAAAATAAATCTGGCAAAGGGTAGGATTTACTGCGATGTGGGATTTCATTTTGGGGCAAGTAGCAGCAGCATTAAATATTTTACAGAAGTTTCTAAGAAGGTCTTTGGGCTAAAAGTTTACATGAATCAGACAACAGGAGATTTGCTAATGGAGGATGACCAAACTTTGGAAGCGGTCTTTTCCGCTTGGCCAAAAGATGTACCGGTCTTGGTCCATGCGGAAGGGGATACACTCCAGAAAGCCATCTCTCTGGCTAAAAAGTTTGGGAGTAAGTTGCATGTTTGCCATGTTTCCCTGGAAAAAGAAGTTAAATTAATTAAGGAGGCCAAGGCGAGTGATTTAAATTTAAGCTGTGAAGTAAGCTGCCACCATCTGTTCTTAACTGATAAAGATGCAAAAAGATTAGGTCCGTATGGAATGATGAAGCCGCCGCTTTCCAGCAAGGAAGATCAGGAAGCGCTGTGGCAAGCCGTGGTTGATGGGACCATTGATATGGTCGCCTCTGATCACGCTCCACATACTAGAGCAGAAAAAGAAGGGGAGAAACTTATCTTTGGTGTGCCGGGACTAGAAACTACGCTACCGCTTCTGCTGACAGCCGTAAACGATGGTCGGTTAACTATTGAAAGGTTGGTTGAGTTAACTTCTACAAATCCCCGGAATATTTTCTGTCTACCGGAGCAAAAAGATACTTTTGTGGAAGTAGATATGGAAGAAAGTTACATGATTGATGAGAAAAATTTGCAAACCAAATGTGGTTGGACCCCATTTGTTGGGATGAAAGTTACAGGTAAAGTGAAAAGGGTAGTCTTAAGAGGAAAAGAGGTTTTTGACGGACAAAATATTTTTGGCCCATTTGGACAAATTCTGAAGGGGTGATTTGACAAGCATAGTTCTTACTGATGTATAGTTATTATTAGTGCAAGAAATTATCAAAAAACAATTCGCTTCTAATCGTCTGCTGATTCTGTTGGCAGCCTTGGGGTTAATCATCTTTATTCTCGTTGCCACTGTCTTGCCTTTTAAAGATAAGTTATTTTCCCTGCTTTTTCTCAAACCCCCCTCTTTTGCCCTAACTAATCCTTTTACAGAGGATTTTATTAATACTGACTACAGCGATACTTACGCGACCAAGGCTTGGTGGAACAACCCTGATGCACCGGGAGCAATGCAGTTGCCGTTTGTCAAAAATACCAACCTCGAAAATTATTCAGATATGCATGGTGATGGCGGGACTTTTGTGACACCTTCCGGAGAGGTCTATGTTGGCTTTGACAGTTTCCATGACAACGGAGCAAAGGTTGATACTTATGGCCAAAAACTAAACTCCGACGGCATAAAACAGTGGAACTCTTTGGACATTCAGCTCAATCATGCCTCCGGGGTTAACTACACCCAATTTTCCACCGCCACCACGGTTGACTCCTCGGGAAACGCCTATTTTGTGTGGAGCTTTTGGCCGGACGGGGCTGGCACGCCTAAGGTCATGATGCAAAAGTATGATGCTTCGGGCAAGCAGATTTTTACCGAAGACATCCGGGTTAATGCCGGCGATACCAAAGCCCCCAACGGATATCTCGATCTTTGGCCAAAAATCGGCGTGGACTCATCAAACAATCTTTATATTGCCTGGACAGACTTTCGCAATTCCGATACCAACTACCGTGGTGACATCTATTTACAAAAGTTTGACTCTTCCGGGCAACGGCTTTGGACCAACGATGTGCGCGTCACTCCCACCAACCAAACCGAAAAGTACATGTATCAATTCGATATGGCCGTAACTTCTTCAGGTGATGTTTTTGTTGCCTGGGCCAAAGACCGTGGGCAGGGCGGGGGAATTTGGACCCAAAAGTTAAGCAGCTCCGGGCAAACCCAGTGGGCCCAGCCGGTTAAAGTGAATACCACAGTCAGTGATACAACCGTCAATTGGCCGGTGATCTCCTGGTCGGAAGTAAAACAAACTCTTTGGGTAGGTTGGCGCAAGGATGACATTTCCGAAACACTAAATAACCGGGCAGTTTTTCTTAATCGGCTTGATCCGGCCGGTCAGGTGGGTTTGGGTACAGACGTACAGGTCAACCTCTCAACCGGCGCCTATACCGCTCATCCTGATGTAACCTCAGACAGTCAGGGTAATGCTTATATGGTTTTCACCGATGAGGCAATGGGAATTTTAATGGGACAAAAGGTGGATTTTGCCGGAAACCTGTTGTGGTCGGCAGATAATATCCGTATCGATGATGGGACAAAATTCAGCTCCCAAACCTCAATCGGGGCGGACGGTACCGGCAATCTTTATGTTGTCTGGGTGGGAAAACAACTTACGGCGGATGGGAAATTCACCCTGACCGATCCTGTATCTATTTATGGCCAAAAGTTGGACGCAAACGGCAATAAGTTATGGAGTGGGGATATCCAGGTGAACGCGGTGGGCCAATTTACCTCCCCTGCTGTCGGTCAATCAAAAACAATGGACGATGTTGACAACTTAATTACCGATGCAACCTTAACTGCCAATCAGGTGATGGCTGTTACGGGCGACAAGTATGCCAGGACTTTTGCCGAAGGACAAGTTAAGTATTACCTCTCTAATGACGGCATGGCTACTTGGGAGGAGGTTACCCCCGGGGTGTCTCACGAGTTTTCATCGTCGGGTTCTGATCTTCGCTGGAAAGCCGAACTTTCAACCCCGGACTTGGCAGTTTCTCCCAGGGTAGAGTCCGTTACTGTTGGCTACGAGGTCGGAGAGCCGGCCCCCACACCAACGTTTGTACCCCTGAACGGCTCCTTTACCGAAGAGTTTAATGACCAAGCTTATAAAAACCCCTACCCTGCCACCACTGCCTGGTGGAACGATACTTGGGCTCCGGGAGTTTTACAGATACCGTTTTCCAACTACACCCTTGTTTATTCTCAAGACCAGGGTATTTCTGTTTCCTCAAGCGGTGATGTTTTCGTTGGTATGGGTGGTTACTACAAAACTTTCTATGTTGGCCCTGGCGTTTACGGACGAAGACTTACCTCCGACGGACTGAAGGTCTGGCCACCTTTTTATCTCGATAACAAGGTGAATTTAGGCAGTGAGGCTAGCGCACCGGCGGTGACTGTTGACCCCGAGGGTAATTCCTATTATGCTTTCTTTAGCGGTACTGACGCGGAGCGTAATACCCGGTTTAAGCTCCAGAAAGTAGATCCTTCAGGCAAGCCTCTTTTTGCAACCGATCTGGTAGTTAATGTTTCCAGTGCCGCCGGATGGCTTACCTTTCCCCTTGCCTTGTCCGTCAAGATCGGCCGGGATTCAGCAGGCAATATTTATGTGGGATGGCTGGATGTCCGTAACTCTTCTGAACAACCTCCCAGCGGCGTACCGCCGTCATTGGGCGATGTTTATTTACAAAAGTTTGATTCTTCCGGTAACCGCCTTTGGGCAGAAGATGTTCGCGGTACTCCCCGCGCTTGGTCTGGTTATGAGGCAGGCGAGGTGGAAGGGGGTTCGGATTTAGACTCTGAAGCATTTGATATGGCAGTTACACCTGCCGGGGATATTTATTTGGCCTGGAATCGGGAGAATGCTCTTGGCGGGGGTATTTATGCCATGAAACTAAATAGCGCCGGAGTTCAGGAGTGGACAGTGAAAAGCAAGGTCAATGTTTCCTCTAATAATGTTTGTGCCGAAAAACCCAATGTTTCCTGGTCGGAGGCTGACCAAAGTCTTTATGTCACCTGGTTCTACTGCTTTGCTGGATCGGTTACTACTGATTTGAATCCGGTTTATTTAAACAAGGTTAAACCCGACGGCCAAGTCGCCTGGACTACAGATCTAAAGGTTAATCATGACAATTACCCTTCGAATTCCTACGCGGATGTGGCGGCCGACGGAGTGGGTAATGTTTACGTGACCTGGGGACGAGCCTGGTCAAAAGTCGACTCACGAGTCGACGAAGGAGGAGCATTTGGGCAGAAAGTTGCCCCGGACGCCAGCTTCCTGTGGGCAAATGATATTGATGTATCTTCAAGCGGCTGGGGAAGGGGCTGGGGTCCTGTACCAGCTGCAGATCTTTCCAATAATAATCTCTACGTTTTATATAGTGGTGGTTTTCCCCTTGGTGGAGGCGGATTCCAGTTCCAGTGTCCTTATAGCATCAACACAGCCGGTACCCCTAACCCCAAGTGCAAATTTCTGCAAAAATTTGACCCTTCAGGCAACAAAATTTGGAATGAGCCGGTTCAGGTCAGCCGGGTGGGAATGTTTTTGGAAACGGCCCTGGGGCAATCAACCGACGTTGATAGCG
>Ga0209541_10009535_pt1 | contig 15726 bp, 14 predicted proteins | sample RifCSPlowO2_01_FD_184027 | JGI IMG/M metagenome (GOLD analysis project Ga0209541, IMG submission 184027) | Groundwater microbial communities from Rifle, Colorado - Rifle CSP2_plank lowO2_0.1 (SPAdes) (version 2) | ecosystem: Environmental > Aquatic > Deep subsurface > Groundwater | place...
CCTCGCCATGAAGTGGCTAACGAAAGAAATGGAACGACGGTACAACATTCTCGAGACTGAAAAGGTGCGCGATATCGCTTCGTACCACGCAAATGTCGTTACTCCCGCTTTCGCGGAAGCTCGTAGTGGAAAAGACGACGGGCCTGTGGAGGCGATGCCTTACATCGTCCTCGTCATAGACGAGCTCGCTGATATCATGACTATTTACCCGCGCGAACTGGAGGCGGGCATCGTACGTCTCGCCCAAATGAGTCGCGCGGTCGGCATCCACCTTGTGCTCTCTACCCAGCGCCCGTCTGTCAAAATCATTACGGGTCTCATCAAAGCAAACATCCCCGCGCGCGTGGCGCTCCAAGTCTCCTCGCAAATAGACTCACGTACCATACTCGACATGGGAGGAGCAGAGAAGCTTCTGGGAAGCGGGGACATGCTCTTTCTCTCTGGAGAGATGTCGAAGCCGCGCCGTCTTCAAGCAGCATTCATATCTGAGGCGGAAGTAAAGCGCGTCGTCACACATATTGCCCGCGAAGCCGAAGGAGAGCTCGGAAGCGAGATAGATTTCACTCTAGCCGGACAGGCAGAGGCTAGAGAAAGCGGTGGAACGGACGCCATATTCTCGTCTATGATAGATGATGACGAAGACGCGCTGTATGGATCCGCAAAACAAACCATTATCGAAGCGGGTAAAGCATCAACTTCATACTTACAGCGTAAACTCGGTATTGGCTACGCGCGCGCGGCGCGGCTCATGGATATCTTAGAGGACCGCGGCGTAATAGGACCTGGCGACGGCGCCAAACCACGAGAGATCATCGGCGCCGGAAACGCAGATGAACTCGCGCAGGAACCGGAGGAAAAAATAGAAGAAGTTTACAGTTTACAGTTTACAGTTTACGGAAAAAGAACCCGGCTGGGCGACCTGTATTCGCTGTCGACTGTCAACTGTTTTCTGTCAACTGACGTATGCTTCCCTATCGCGACAGCCGTCTTATCCGAATCGGTCTTGCAGTATTTTTTCTTATCGTCTTGGGATATGCTTATTATGAAGGTCGAGCTCTTCTCTACGGCCCCATAATAGACATTTCGCCGCGTGTCATGGAAGTGTCTGAACCTCTTATCACCATAAGCGGACAGGCGAGGCGCATCGCGTCACTCGCTCTGAATGGCATGGAGATATCTGTCACCGAAGAAGGAGGCTTCTCGGAGAAGTACGTCCTAACACCGGGATATAATAGACTCATACTGAATGCGCGGGACAAGTATGGTAAAACGACAGAACGCGTTGTCGAGATAGTCTACAAATCCCCCGAGGTGGTTCCTGATATGGGAAACCTTGAATCGGAGCCGACGCAAGAAAAAACCGAGTAATGCAAAACATTCTTTTATCATCTAACGCCAGTCTGCCACATAGACAACTTGTCGCTCTTCGGAGATACTTATCCTAAATATGGCCGTTACAAAAAAAGAAAAGAAACCCCCGAAACTAGTCGGAACTGGAACAGACAAAGATATCGAGCGTGCGATCTCTGATATAAAGATGAAGTTCGGTGACGACGCCATAATGAAATTGGGCGATACGCCCAAGGTAGACGTAAACGCCATCCCCACGGGCTCCATTGGCGTGGATTGGGCTCTTGGCATCGGAGGTCTCCCCCGCGGACGCGTCATCGAGGTATTCGGACCAGAGTCCTCCGGAAAAACATCGCTATGCCTCCACGTAATAGCGGAGGCGCAAAAAAAAGGAGGTATCTGTGCGTTCGTTGACGCAGAGCACGCACTCGATCCAGAGTATGCAAAAAGGCTCGGTGTAAAAATCGAGGATCTTCTTGTATCCCAACCTGATACCGGCGAGCAGGGACTTGAGATAGTCGAATCCCTCGTCAGAAGCGGGAAAATAGACGTCATCGTCATTGACTCTGTCGCCGCTCTAACACCAAAAGATGAAATAGAGGGTGACATGGGAGCACAGCACGTTGGCAAGCAGGCACGCCTCATGTCACAAGCCCTTCGAAAACTCACTGCTATCGTCTCTAAAACGAAAACCATCGTCATTTTCATCAACCAGATACGCATGCAGATAGGTGTAATGTTCGGAAATCCTGAAACGACCTCTGGTGGCAAAGCTCTAAAGTTCTACACCTCGGTGCGCATCGACATTCGCCGTATCGCACAAATAAAAAAGGGGGACGAGGTGATGGGCGGGCGGCACCGCGTGAAGATCGTAAAGAACAAGATTGCAGCCCCTTTTCGACAAACGGAATTCGACATGCTCTATGGAGAAGGTATCTCCAAGGAAGGTGAAGTGCTCGCTCTGGGAGAAAAATACGGGATTATTGAAAAATCATCCGCTGGCTCGTACCAATATGGGGACGTGAAGATCGGCCGTGGCTATGATGCTGCGCGCACATATCTGTTAGAGAATAAACCCATACTCAATCAGATTTTGAAGGAAATCCGAGGTAAAATGCATTAATATTAATTAACGTAAAGTCGTATGGACAGAAAACATTGGGAGTGTTGGCTTTGGAAGCTTTTTTGGGTAGGAGGTTTATTGGCATTGGTACTGGCGTGGGTTGGAGTGTTGAAGCAATCTTTAATCTTGGGGGTTAGTCCGGAGCTGTGGCTTTGGGATGCTCTTATCCTCGGCATCCTCTCCATTCCAATAAAGCTCGACTGCCAAAATTGTTCTTCGTGCTCAGTAAAGTAATAGCGAGATAGCGGAAAAATTGTATCCCGTTAGAAGTTCAAAACGGTTACATTGAATTCGGCTTTCGGCAATTGAGATCGCGTCCTGCTCTTTTCTGCAAACGATGAGTGCGCATTGAATAGCTTCTAACGGGGTGGACAAATAGATAATATTGAATAGAATGCGCCGAATGTTGGCGTATAATGAAGTCCTGCCTAAAAAATTGGTGCTCGTTGATGGCGAGCCGTATGAAGTGCTCTCTGCATGGGTGTTCCGTAAACAGCAGAGAAAACCGGTAAACCAGACAAAATTGCGCAATCTGAAAACCGGCTCTACTACCGAGCAAACATTCCATGTTTCCGACAAAGTGGAGGAGGCGGAAGTAGAGACGAGGCCGGCCGTGTACATCTACAACCGACCCAGCCGGACAGGCAACAACGAATGGTGGTTCCACGAGACAGACGACAAATCAAAGCGTTTTTCGATTGACGACAAACAAATCGGTAACGCTAGACAGTTCCTTACTGAGAATACCGAGGTAACGATGTTGTGGTTCGAGGGGCAACCTATCCAGGTACATATTCCAATAAAAATGGAGCTGAAAGTTAAAGAGGCGCCACCAAATGTTCGTGGCAATACCGCTCAAGGTGGCAATAAGGTCGTAACACTGGAAACAGGCGCGACGCTAAATGTCCCTATGTTTATTGAAGCAGGCAATATCGTGCGAGTAAACACTGAGACGGGAGAATACGTGGAAAGGGCATAGCTCCGAGCTTATAGCTACGAGCTTCGAGGAGACACCAAAGTGGCTCGTACTTTCCCTTGCAGCTATACGCTAGCAACTAGAAGCTATTTTTGGATATAGGGAAGTAATCCCATGAAGCGCGCGCGCTTTATCGCCGCTTCAACCGCTCTTTGCTGACGGGCGGTTAATCTCGTACGCGTCCTTGAAATTATGCGTCCATGTGGATTGATGAATTGCTTCAAAAGATCTACGTCCTTGTAATCAACGTGCCTAATATCATTCTGAGTTAATATATTTGTGCTCATATTATTTTTGCCGCTTAATTAACGTTTACTCCTAACAAAACTAGAACGGTATATCATCCGGATTTATCTCGTCTTTCGGATAATCAATACCGCTTCCGCTACTGGCCGCTGCTTCATCGTCGGTTGTTGCAGGTGGGCGTTTGTCCCCTCCTCCTGCCGAGCCACTAGAGCCAGAAGGACCGAACTGAACTCTATCCGCGATGACTTCGGTGCGGTATTGTTTCTGTCCATCTTTCTCCCAACTTCTAGTTTGCATTCGTCCTTCGATAAAAACTGAGCGTCCTTTTTTTAGATATTGTGCGACAACATCGGCCTGCCTACCAAACACGACAACATTGTGAAAATCTGCTTGCTCCTGCTTCTTTCCGTCGCGATCACGATATACACGGTTCGTCGCCACAGAGAAATTGCATACGTTGACACCAGAAGGGAGCGCGCGCAATTCTGGATCACGCGTCAAATTTCCAAATATCATTGCCTTATTAATATACATACCGAATCAGTTTACAGTTTACAGAAGAATTTGCTAGTAATCGTGCTGATTTATTGTATTACTGTCAACAGTTCACTGTTCACTGTCAACTATTCTTGCGTGATGTCCTTGAGTGCCTTCTCGAGATCCTCTTCAGAAACTGGAACCTGATCTGCCGCCTCTATGGCACGACGAGGTGTCGATTTGATGGTGTCTGTTCGCCGTACTTCGCGCAATGTTGGCGCCTTCATCTTTGCACGCGTATCTTCACGTACTGTTTGGAATATTATGGATCTCAATATCTTCGCATCTTGCTTGAGTAATTTTTCAAGAGTGTCGACGGTGGAGCTTTGTATTTCGAATTTGAGCCAGCCGAAATAGGCGCGGTCGTTCTCTACTTTCTTTCCGTCCTCGCGCGTGGTTATTGAGTAGGCCAATTTTGTCAGAGAAGGTGCTCCCTCGGCAATAAAGTTACCGCCTTTCTTTTCGATCTCCGCTCGAATGGAGCTGACCGCTTTTTCGAGACCGTCCTCCATAACGCTCGGAGTTATCAAATAGCCGATCTCATAGATACGCGCACCGTTCTTCTCTGCGGCGGCTTCTTCTTTCACAGTCTCTGCTTCAACGTCAACCATAGTATTATAGCGCCTGCCTATCGGTAGGCAGGGGCACTCTACCATAGCCACTAGGGGCTAGGCAACCTGTCTGCACACTAACTTTACCTTTGTTTTGCGAGCATTGAGCCAATTTTTAATCGATGACAAATTTACTACTCTTCTTTGATTACCGATGTTATCACACGACAAAACAGAAGCTAAGGTAATGTTAGTGTGCAGACAAAGAGAAAACCCGACGGGCGTTTTCCATTAGCTGTACGGCGACCGCTTCGTTATCCTCACCGCGAATCTTAGCAATTGCACGTACAACCTCCGTGACATACGCAGGTTCGTTGCGCTTTCCACGATACGGAACGGGAGTTACATATGGCGCGTCGGTCTCAGAAAGTAACATATTTAGAGGTGCATTCCGCACTACGTCATCGTAGTCGTGAGTAAAGGTAATAACGCCTGTAAAGCTAAGGGCGAAGCCAAATTCTAGGAATCTCTTTGCGGTATTCCAATCTCCCGCGAAAAAGTGTACATTGCCCTTTACCTTAGCGTGCGCCTTGATGATTTCAAGAGCGTCTTCATATGAATTCCGTATATGGAGCATGAGGGGTTTCCCCAAGCGATTGGCTAGCTCTATCTGCTCGATGAACGCTTTTTTCTGCAGTTCTTTCGTGTCGGCTTCGGTGCGATAGTAATCCAGCCCGCACTCGCCTATCGCGATGACCCGCGGATGCTCCCCCATCCTCTCGTACACAGCCATATCGAATACTTCTCCGCGCGAAGTGAATTCCTTCCCCCCTTCCCCAAGCTCATTCACATCGTGATATGACTTCGAAGTGTGTACCGGGTGGAGCCCGATGGTAGCGAAAACATGGTCGTATTTTTTGGCAAGTTCGATCGCCGCGGCAGAAGTATCTTTCTGTGTCCCGACCACATTTATCGCGACACCGGCTTCCTTCGCGCGTCCGATGACTTCCTCGCAATCATCTTTGTATGCGACAAAATTCGTATGCGTGTGTGCGTCAAAATACTTCATGATTCCGCGCCATTATATACATAATCCGCGGAGTGCTTATCTTCGGCCGGCGGTGCGAAACCTCTCTCTCGCCACCACGAATCGTATTCCGGCCGAACATTCTCCGCCCATAGCTCGTACCCCAGTTCTTCCGCCGTTGCGATAAGCGCCTCGATCATATGCGTACCCTCTCCACTTCCTTGGTTACTGGATTCGATGTCTTTAATGCGAAGTAGCTTACCTCTAATATCAAGGACGAGTCGTTCAATCCCGTCCGCTCGTAGCGCAAACTCACCACCTCGAGCTCTAAGAATTTCTAACTCTTCTCCAAAATTCTCACCGATAGAGTCGATAACGTCTTGATGCTTTTTCTCAACACTGTCGTTACTGAAATTATCAAGCTTTTCTGACATACTTACTCTTTGCGCGGAAACAGGTTCTCGGGTTTCTTGTTCGCGATAACGGCGTCAATGATGGTCTTGCTTGTCGCGGGCATAAATGGCTCCAAATCGATCGCTATGGCATATAACTCTCTTACTAACTTTTTAAGGATAAGAACAGCTTCTTCTTTTACCTGTGCATCATCCGATTTAATGCAAGAAAACGGTTTCTTTATGGTAATCAGGGCGTCATTATGGCCGATACGTTCCCAAATAGCCGCTATAGCGCGATCAAACTCAAACTTTTCTAAATGCATCCCAACATCTACTTCTGACTGTGTTTCTCCGGTCAGCTCAACAGGGTCATCCAGATTTGATACGGCCATTTGCATGACGCGCGCGGTCAAATTCCCGATACCGTTCACCAAGTCGGCATTGTATGCCTTCTTGAATCTTTCCATCGTAAAGTCACTGTCCTCAAACGGGTGGACGTGCCGTGCTAAAAAGTAGCGAAAAGCATCAGCTCCGTATTCTTCAATTACCGCAAACGGATCAATAGCATTTCCCAGAGATTTAGACATCTTCTGCCCGCCAACAGTGACATACGCATGCACAAACAGCGTCTTGGGGAGCGGTAAATCGGCTGAAAGAAGAAAGGCGGGCCAGTATATCGCGTGAAATCTGCTAATACCCTTGCCTATCACGTGAATTCTTTCGTCGCTCTCTACCCAGTATTTTCTGAATTCCTCACCGTCATAAGCATAACCTAACGCCGTAATATAGTTTGAGAGCGCGTCCACCCACACGTATTGTATCTGCCCTGGATCGTCGGCCACAGGGACTCCCCAGCCGTGCGCCCGTTCTGCGCTTCTAGATATGCTTAAATCTTCAAGGCCGCTGCGAATGAACGCAAGTACTTCATTTTTTCTTACCTCCGGCACGATACGCAATTCATCCGACGCTATGAACTTCTCTATCTTTTTTGCATAGTGTCCCAATTTGAAGAAATAATTCTCTTCTTTCACCATCTCCGGCTTGACGTTGGGATGCTCGAGGCAATACCCATTAACGAGATCTCTTTCAGTTTTGAATTCTTCGCAGCCAACACAATATAACCCTTGATACGTCTTTTTCTCGACATCTTCCGGCTTGAAGGAGCTCCATAATTTTTGTGCTCCGGGAGCATGTCGAGGGTCAGAAGAGGTTTTGATAAAACCATCGTTCGAAATCTCTAGTTTGTTAAGCAGTTTCTCAAAAATCTCCGCGTTTGCACCGACGAACGAGGCAACGTCTTTCCCTGCCTCCTCTGCCTTAAGGACATTTTTTAGGGCATTGTCGTCGGTACCGGAAAGGAAATACACGTCATCCTTAAGCGAGCGATGGTATCGAGCGATGATATCCGCTTGAATGAACTCGATAGCATGCCCCAAATGGGGCGCTGCGTTGACGTATGGAATCGCCGTAGAGATAAAAACTGTCTTTCCTCTCTTTCTCATACTGATACACCTCGTGTGCGCAAATTTACTTTTATTCTTTCCACTGCTCGCTTTTTATCGGCATGTTTCAGATACGGACCAAGTTGGAGGATTACATGCCGAATAGCTTCCTTCCGAGAACAATGTAAATGATAGTAATTCTTATTTCTCTTATATCCGTGTGTCCCGACATAACCCGTTAACCGGTCATGTGATATGTTAGCGGTCTGAATACCGAATTCCCTCAATCCATGCTGGATATATGCGAGAACGTCTTCATCATAGTTCCCCCACGAAACTCGCGCCTGATTTCTTGAGATAAAGAAACTCCCTTCTGCATCTGTAAAACCAGCTACAAACGCAAAAAAGTGCTTCCTGTCCTTCACGCACCAACGATAATCACGTATTTCGGGCAACAAAAAACTGAACGTCCGGTTGACGAACGCCTCGATATTGATTGCTCCGCGCTTATCGGGTTTCCCTTTCCAAACTCTGCCATAACGGGAAAATAATCGCTCAATAAGTTGAATCTGCGCGAGTTTGGTGCTTCCACATGCAATAGAAATGGTGTCACTAACGCTTCCTTTATTGTGTTTTCTAACCCGCAAATCGCCGATAGCAAATCCCAAAAGATAAGCTTTCTCACATACATTACCGCTGAAGTCAGAACGACTATACTGAACGTGCGATTGGGCAAGATTGCGGGGCGCTATCCCATACCGCTTGAGGGATACATATATTCTGCTACGTGATATACCAAGCCGTCGCTCTATGGCCCATGTCGAAAGTCTCTTCGTAACATATAACTTTTTCAAGCTCTCCTTCGTCAGGAATTTGGTCATGTGAGCATTATACCAAACAGATAGGCGTTCACATACGGAAGCGTGGTCGTGAGGTAAAAAGCCTTGTTCATTCGTTTGGCGAAACGGCGAGGAAGCGCCCAGCTTTCACATCTTTAACAAGCTCCTGGATGGTCGCCGCAATCGGAACTGATAAGAGGATACCCAAGAAGCCTGCAAGCTGCGCCCCAACAATAATGGAGAGTATGACTAAAAGCGGCGGTACACCGACAACTCTTGTCACTACCAGTGGATGGATAAGATGACTCTCAAATTGCTGAACGATAACGTAGAGAGCAATCACTAAAAGCCCGAGAGTCAATCCGCCATCGAGAAGTGCGAGCGCTACCGCCGGCACAGCGGCAAGAATCGGTCCGAACACGGGTATTATCTCGAACAGGGCAGCGATGACCGCTAGAAGAAGCGCGTTCTTGACGCCAAGAATAGTAAGTCCGAGAAAGACCAGCACGCCAACAATGACAGCAAGGAGAAGCTGTCCTTGCATCCACAACCCAATCTTCTTCCGCGAGCGATCGCCTAGATCGAGAATGTACTTTTGATATCTTTGCGGCGTTATTACCGAGAGAAAATCATCTATACCATTTCGTATGACGGTAAAGTAGAAAGAGAAAACAACTATGAGTATGAAGGAAAGGACGCCACCGAAAATATTAGCAACTGCACTGAACGCGTTACCAAACATTCCTGCTGCGCCAAGAAATCCGCGCACGCTTTCCATAAGAGACGCCGTAGATATGGTGGGTACTGCGTGAACACCAAAAATGCGCGCGTATTCGTCAAATGCACCCCATCGATTAAACGTGTCGAGATGCGTAGGAAGCGACGATATGAGTGTTGTAAGTTCTCCAAACAATGTCGGGACGAAGAAGTAAAAAATACTGAAGAACGATCCGAAAATAAGGAGGTAAACGAGAAGAATGGCGGGGACGCGTGGTATCTTGTGCCGACCGAAAGCGGCAACTGCGGGTTCAATTGCTGATGCGAGCACAATAGCCGTAAGAAGAACAAGAACGAGATCTCGTAATTCAAAGACAAGCCACGCGGCGGCAAGAATAAGGACAGTCGTCACGACCGTACCTCCCGTTATGGAAATTGCGACCGGGCCACCTTTCATGACCTTATCGTATCATCCCGTTAGAAGTCTCGGAAGACCCTCCGAATCCTTGTTCCTTCGCGAAACGAGAACAAAAGATTAGAAATAACAACACAGAGTTCGGAACTGGAAGCGAGGCTCCCTACTTCAAGGCGGGGTATCACACACCATACTGACTGAATACAAAGCTAAGAGCTAATTAGATTCGGTAACTCCGAGCTCGTGACTCTAATCTGCTCACCCGTATCACGAGAACGAACAGTGACCGTATCATCTTCGAGTGTCTGGAAATCGACTGTGATGCATACTGGCGTACCTATTTCATCTTGTCTTCGGTAACGCTTTCCTATGTTGCCGTTGTCATCCCACATGATCCGACAGCCGGCGGAGCGGCTTGTGTTTTTTAGCACCGCATAGACCTCGCGCGCTTTTGCTACGAGCGGAGGTTTATTTTTAAGCAACGGGAATACGGCCGCCTTTATCGGTGCTACTGCTTTATTGAATTTCAAGTATGTTCGTTTTTCCCCTCCGAGCTCGTCTTCAGTGTACGCTGAAACGAGAAGTGCAAGGAAAGTACGATCAACACCAAAAGAGGGCTCTATGACATGTGGCGTAATGGGCGCCTTACCTTCTTCGTCGACCATCTGTAGATTGACGCCGGAGGCACGCGAGTGTGCGGAAAGATCGAAATCGGTCCGATAAGCCAGACCGTACAGTTCTTTTCTCCCAAAAGGGAAATCAAATTCAAAATCGATAGTACGTTCCGAATAATGTGCACGCTCACCATCCGGCACTTCAAGCTCATGCACGAGAGCGCGCGGGATTCCGATTGCGTCCGTGTACCGATAAACTTGACTTCGCCACTCTTCGAATTTTTCCTCCCAATCGCCCGGTCGTACGAAATATTCTATCTCCATCTGTTCAAACTCACGAACACGAAAGATAAAATCGCGTGGCGCAATCTCATTCCGGAACGCTTTCCCTACTTGTGCTAACCCGAACGGTAATTTCGGATGGAACGAATCAACAACATTCTTGAAGTTGACGAAGATGCCGCCCGCTGTTTCCGGTCTAAGGTACGAAACAGACGACTCGTCTTCAGCGGCACCTATATGCGTCTTGAACATCATGTTGAACTGACGAGTGTCGCCAAGAGAACCCCCACATTCGGGACATTTTCTTGCCCTGAGCGATTTATCCTGAGTCTTATCGAAGGGAGTCGAAGGGTCGCTCACCTGATCCGTGCGAAACCGTCGTTTACACTTCTTACATTCAATGAGCGGGTCTGAAAATCCCGTGACATGCCCACTCGCTTCCCACGCTTTTTTGTTCATCAAAATGGCAGCATCAATGCCGTACATATCATCGCGATCTTCCACGAACATCCGCCACCAAAGATTTCTTATGTTGTTCTTCAAGGCAACTCCTAGCGGACCGTAATCCCAGGTGCCGGAGAGCCCGCCGTATATTTCACTTCCGGGATAAATAAAACCACGACGCTTGGAAAGCGACACAATTTTATCCATTATCGTCTCCCCATTCATACCCGCACACTAACTTTGGTATTGCTGCATAATGTTTTCGTAATTTCCACTATAATTAAGAATGATACACGATAAATCGCTTGTTTAGTTTCCTGACGTTGTACGTGCAATAAGAACATAATATCAAAGTTAGTGTGCGGGCATACGCTTCGCATTTGTATCCTATTCTTCTTCTGTTGCCTAATAAACTATGGCTGTCTCACAACTGTTGCCTGCGTCGAATTGAAGCCAGGATCTCCCGCGATATTCGTCGTGACATTAGAGAGAATGCGAGACACGGAAGCCCCTGTTGCCGCATCAGTGCCTGTCAGAGTGATGTTCTGAAGAAGCACCGGCTCCTGTCCAATTTGACTCGTTGAGGGCGTAAAGCCTATAGCTATTGCCGCTTGCCTTGGGAGTGTTCCACTGACTCCTACGCCTGCATCTATCGTACCAACATTCCATGTAACTGCTCCGTCGTTCTGATTGAAAACTAGATTCTCAGACGCGGGACTATAAATGCCGATCCATCGTACATAGGGCGGGAGGGTCGCAGTAAGCCGTGCGTTCAATATCGCGTTCGTCGTATTCGTGAGAGTGAGAACGATAGCATACGTAGTTTCCACTTCCGTCTGTGGCGGCAAGGGACCGACGCTACCGAATGGATTGGCATAATACAATCCTTGTGCGGCCACTGTGAGAGCACTCGCGACCGCAACGCGCTGTGTGGCCGTCGATTGCAAGTTTTGCGGTACATCTCCTTCAGAGACGCGCTTACCTGCCGCATTCACGGTAATGGTAAGTGACGGATTTCGTATGGTCTCGAGCGTAGAACTGTCTGGAACCATGAATGAAAAGTCTACCGCTCCAGAGGAACCAGAAGGCATGCTTGCGAGAGATCCTCCAGTAGTCGTCTTGTCCCATATTACCGAACTATCCGAGGATCGGAAAAATCCGCGAGGAACTTTCACAGCCGCTCCGTCTATCTGAATGCCAGAGAGACGAGCAACTATGACTGCATCGGTTATCGCCGTCGAAAGGTTGTTTCGCCACCCAATTGAAACATTGACGGTCTCCCCTGGTGCTGCAGCCACGCTGGTCCCTGTACGTCCGCCCACAGATATAGAAAGCCCTAGGAACGCTTCGGCTATCTTCATGTCGAATGATTTTTCCGCAAGTAATGCCGAGATTCTTTCTTCTTGCAGTGTCTTTCTCGTGCCTGCAGCAAAGCGAAACACTCGTTCGTCTCCGCTTTCCCCCGTCAATATTCCACGAACAACTATCTGTCGTTGAGCTCCAGGAGCGATATCACCGAGCTCCCAAAGGCCTGAAGAAGATGGCTTTGGTGTCGCTGTCACAAACGTAAAACCGAATGGGGAGTTGATGCTCAAAAGTACATCTCTCACAGGAGCCGCCGCGTTCGACGAAACCGTTACGATAAATTCGACGGGTTGTCCCGATACCGTTTCAACATTGCCTTCAACGGATACGGAGAGCGCGGACGAGCTGAAAGTCGTAACGTATTCCGACGAAGCGACGAATATCGCACTTGAACCTTCAATGCGATATTCTAGATCGACTTTCACATTCGCCGCGACACCTCCGCTTCCCGCGAATACTGCGGAAACTGTCCCCTGTCTCTGTCCGCCGGATTCGATCGTTCCCAAAGAAATTCGTTGGCTTGCGAGATCGGTAGAGAGGTCAACGGGAGAGCGAGTACCTGAAGGATAGGTAATGACAAGGTCTGCATATTGGAGTGGCACTCTGTTGCGATTCGTGACCGTTATCTGGAGCTGAGTTGGCTCTCCACTCGCTACCTGCACGGGACCTGATACCACAATGCCTATGTTGTTGGGACTTGCAGACAGTGCGCCACCACCGAACGTGAAATAGTAACCAAAGAATGCCAGAGCCGCGAGAAAGAATACTATCGATGCTACGAGCATCCATCGGAGTGCGACGCGGGCAATGCCAATGGTGCGCGGCGCTACGATAGTGGAAACAGCTTGCGGCTCTGGTCGCCGCCAATCCTCTCCCACAATGGGGCGTGTCGTCTCTAAAGTGTGACGTGGCTTATCTTTAAACTTAACAGAAAGATTGCGCGAATACATCGCGCGTCGCAGACGATCTATTTTCTCTTCATCGTGATCAGCTTCTGGTTTCATTCAATCATATTACCATTGTCAGAGGTGTGTCTCCGATATTGCGCGATTGACTTGTGAAAGAAGTTCCTCTCGCATCACCTCAGCTTCGTGCAAATGTTCGCTCGCGTAGGCAGTATGCGTAAAAAGCGCGGTTCCGAGCGCCTCCGCCGACAAATAACCGAGTGCATAAAGAATGCGGGCAACGCAAACGATCTCAATCGTCGCGCGCCCCGGGCAAGTACCTTGCATAAGAGTGTCATGTGCCTCAGCAAGTACCGCAAAAAGATACGGGTTCTCCTCTTCACCCGCGACAAGCCGCATTGCAAGTTCTGCAATACGCGCGAATGTACTGACATTTTCTTTTTCGCCATAACCCCCTCGTAAAGAAACCGCTCCAGCCACTCGCCATCCGTGCCTCCCACGCACCAGAGAGATACTTGCACGCGTATAGTTTTGGAGCGAATAGCGCATGCGCGACGCTTCGGTACGAACGGCCGAGCTTCTGGCCCACACGAGTCCGAAATCTTTCGTGTACAGTACGAGTACGCGATCCGCCTCACCGTGTTCGCGGCTTTTTAGAACAAGAGCGTCAGTGTGATATTTTTGGTACATCTCAAACTTTCTCCACGGTAATCCCCTCGCCTGTACCGCGTGCAAGCCCTGATGCGTTCGTGGCACGAAGTATTAGGTCCTTGTGCTTTATGAGTATAGATTCGTCAACACTCGCGCTGTATGTCACTCGCACCTTATCGCTTGGTGTCAGCTTCGCCTCTTTACGCGCGTCCTGAACACTGCGGACAAAATCGCGCACGACCCCCTCTTCTCTCAACTCTGGCGTTATTTCGATATCAAGCAAGACACCCGGCGTATCTTGATCTTGGTTTCCCAATACTACCTCTTTGACATTCACCTCATCCGCGATAAGAGCAAAAAGCTCCTTCTCGTATTTTTCTGTAAACTGTTTACTGTTAACTGTTAACTGTTGTAGTGGTTGTCGCACTTTGATGCCCGCTTCTGAGCGTTGCATCAGAGCCATTGTGACAAAACCTCTCGCAAACGTCATCGCATTAAGTAACTGTTGATCGGCTCTACCACGTCCCAATATCCGCTGTATGAAATTCGCTGTCGCACGTGCTTCAGGCCAAGACGTCATATGAACACTCTCTTCGTCCTCCCCCTCGCGCACCGCTTGAAAAAGATATTCGGCGAAAAACGGCGTCGTAGGTGCCATTACTCTTGATAGGTCGAGAAGAACATATCGTAACGTGGCCAATGCGTTGCGCTTGTCTAAGGCCGATTTTTCCGCTTCAGATGCGAGGCGCGGGGAGGCAGAATCCGGAGACGTACTTTGAGATACGGCGGAGGATTCTGCGGGGTCCCGCAACGACGCAGATGAGGCGGAAAAATCGGCCGTCTTGAAGCGGTCGCGACTGCGGCGAACATACCATACGGAAAGATCATCAATGAATCCCGTAATGGGGCGCGCGGCGGAATCGAGTCGATATGCTTCGAAACCATCTGTTACCTCACGAATGAGCTGATCGAGGCGCAGTAGAATCCAACGATCAAGAATGTGTTCGCTCTTCCAGTCGCGCGGTGTGTCATTTGAATATAGTTGATAGAACGCGAGTACGTTCGCAAGACGTCCGATATTTTTTTTCACTATCTCGTCAACCCCTTTCTCCGAGAAACTAAGATTTTCCGCTTGCATAACAGGTGACGAAAGAAGATAGAATCTCAACGCGTCAGCACCATACTTATCCACCACCTCCATCGGATCGGGATAGTTCTTGAGCTTCTTCGACATCTTTTTGCCGTCCTCCGCGAGCACAATGCCATTCACGATGACATTTTGGAATGCGTTTTTATCAAATATCGATACTGCCAAGATATGCATGTAGTAGAACCATGCGCGCGTCTGATCTAATCCTTCGGCGATGAATTGTGCGGGAAACACCTTATTAAATTGCTCCTTCTTTTCAAAAGGATAGTGTCGCTCGCCGTATGGCATCGAGCCGGAATCGAACCATGTGTCCAGCACATCCGGGATGCGATGCATCTCTCCGCCACAAATACACAGCACCGTGATCTTATCCACGATGTGTTTGTGCAAATCGTCCACTTTTTTCCCCTGGCCGGACAGGCCGCTCACCTCTTCGAGTTCATGCGCCGAACCAAAAACCCGTTGCTCTTTACACTTTTCGCACCGCCACAGTGGTATGACGCTCGCCCAGAAACGCTGACGCGAGATAGACCAATCACGCGCACCTTCGAGCCATTTTCCCCAGCGCCCTTTTTTAATATGCGCAGGCGACCAATTGATAGAACGAGCGTTATCGAGAATGCGCTTTTTCTGTTCCTCTATCTTCACGAACCATGAAGAGGTCGCGTAATTGAGAAGTGGAGTGTCGCAACGCCAG
>Ga0209541_10009536_pt1 | contig 15724 bp, 19 predicted proteins | sample RifCSPlowO2_01_FD_184027 | JGI IMG/M metagenome (GOLD analysis project Ga0209541, IMG submission 184027) | Groundwater microbial communities from Rifle, Colorado - Rifle CSP2_plank lowO2_0.1 (SPAdes) (version 2) | ecosystem: Environmental > Aquatic > Deep subsurface > Groundwater | place...
GAATACCTTAAACTCTTTTCTATCTTATCTTCTGTGTTCTCTTTATCCTTTTTATCAGGATTTTTAGGTAACTTATTGGGTTTATCCATTAAAATCGCATCACCTTCCATGTCTCCAATATAAAAACCTTTTGCTAAACATTTATATAATTAAAGATTGTATTAAAATAATTAAAAATTACGTGAGGTGAAATAAATGAAGAAGTTATTCGTACTTATTGTTCTAGCCTTGTTTGTTTTTAGCAGTCTTTCTGTTATAGCGCAGGATAATTCTGAAACAGACAGTAGTGGGGAAAAAGAGGCTTCTAAAGGAAATGTAAGACCTAGTGGGAATTTACAAGAGAAAAGACAAGAAAGCAGGGAGAAAGTAAAAGGTTTAGTCGAATCCAAAATAAAGAATACACCTGTTTTTGAAAGAAATAAGATTCTCAGAGTAAGTGAAAAAGTCGAAGGAACCGATTCTTTTATTGAAAAGCTTGTTCCAGAAGACGCTGAAAAGTTTGCTAAATTAAGCAGAGCCGAGCAGATTAGTATCATAAGAGAAAACAGGCCTGAATTGGTAAAAGCGATTAGGGTTATGAAAGTAACTGATGAAGAATTCAAAGCTCGAGAGATATCTAGAGAAAAAATCAAAGGATCTATTATGAAGTATAAAGAAGCAAGACAAGATGTTAAAGAAGTTAGAACTAATTTAAAGGAAACTCGAGATGCAGTAAAAAATGCTCAAACAGATGAAGAAAAGATAACAAAAGCAAAAGAGTACTTGACAAAGATGGTTGATGCTGAAATAACAGAATTAACCTCGTTAAAAGAAAGAGTTCAGAACAACCAAGACATAACTTCTGAAGAATCCTCAGATTCTATAACAAGAATTGATAATGCAATTACATCCTTAAATGAATTGAAAACAAAAATCTCTAGTGCAGCAGCATTGCAGGAATTAAGAAACATTAGTAAAGACATTAAAAAACATGTGATACTAAGAGAGATTCATAAAACAAGAGTTGTAGCAGCAAATATTTGTAATGGTGTTCTAAAAAGATCAGAATACATAGAAAAGAAAGCAGAAGTAGTTCTTGCAAAAGCTGAAGAAAAGGGTTCAGATACAACTGCATTGAACTCGCAGATAGAAGAATTAAGCACATTATTAGAAACTGCAAAAACACAGTGCGCAGAGGCTAAAACAGCATTTGAATCAGCAAAAAATACTGAAGAACAAGAAGCAAAGAAAACAGCAGTAAAGAGTTTCATAGAAGCAACAAAAAAAGCTGCAGAAACAGTTAAGGAAGCTCATAAAAAATTAGTAGAAATAAGAACAACTGCAAAATCTCTAAGTCTAGATGTAGATGCTGAAAAAATAGATGAAGTTGCTGAAACTAAAGGAGGCGAAAATGCATAAATCTTTACTTGTAGTTATAGCAATAGCTGCCTTGCTTGTAGTTGCAGGATGTGGAAATAAAGAAACTCCAAAAACAAGTGATACAACAGAACAAAACACTCCAGATACAACAACAACCACAGAGATAGATGATGAAGAGATATCCTCTTTAGACAGTTCAGAATTAGATTCGCTCGACCAAGATTTGGCAGTAATCTAATTTTTTTTATTTTTAAATCAAGAATAAACTACGCCCATAAAGCGTTTTATACAGAGATAAGAGAAAAGGATAAAAAGAAAAGGTGATTAATTGATGCATGAAGAAAGAGATAATACCTTATATCAAAATAGTTGCAGATAATAATTACGATTTTGGTTTTAAACTTGGTTATAAATTAAAAGAGAGCATTCAGTATCGTCTCATTAAGAACAAAGAGATATATAAAAAAATAGCTTTTAATGCAAAAGATTTCAATATATTAATAAAAAAATCAAAAAATTTTCTGCCAAACATAGAAAAAAAATTTCCGTATTTATTACACGAAGCAAAAGCCATGGCAGAAGGAGCAGATGTCTCTTTTGAAGATCTGTTTGTATTGATGTGCGAAGAAGAAATAGTTGATTTTAAGACCTTACATTGTACAAGTATAGCCATAAGAACAGCCGATAATAGATTTTTATTGGCAAATAATGAAGATTGGATTCCACATTACAGGAAAAACGGTCTTATGCTTGTTAAAGGAAAAATAAAAAATTCAAAATTCATAGGATTAGGGTATATTGGATCATTATCCGGATCAGCATGTGGGTTCAATAAATATGGGATTGCATACACAGATAATAGCTTTGCATTAAACAAATTCCTATATGGCATTCCAAGAAGTTTCCATCTAAGGGCACTATTAGACGCAAAAAACATCAAAGAATCAATTAAGATACTAAGCACAAAACCAAGTGTTAATAACAATACTCTACTTGTTCACCCAAGAGGGATAACCAGTGTAGAAGAGTATTTTACCCATAGAGAGATATATGAATCAAAAAATACATTTATCCATACAAATCATCCACTTGAAAAGAAAAATCAATATAAGATCATTAAAGATTCTGTTAAAAGATATAACCAAGCCGTTAAAATTCTCTCAAAAGAAGAAAGATTAACAGTAAATACAATAAAGAAAATATTAAGGGACCATAAAGGAAAAATATGTGAACACCATAGCAAAAAACAAAAAAATTGCTCCTCTCCAACTATAGCCTCAGTAATTATGAACCCAAAAGACAAGTGGTTACTACTGTGTAACACAAATCCATGCAAAGGAGTATATAGAAAATACCATCTATAAGATTAGGATGCTAAAAGTAAAAGTTCTCAAAATTTCAAGGCAATACATCCATTAAAGGTTTTGTCATCACAAAGCAATATTCTCGTTATATCTGGTTTAGAGGTATCATTTTAACCATCAACAAGTAATAACAAAATCGAAAGCTTTATAAATCCTTTCAACTCTTTTTGAACTACAATAGCAAAAGGGCTGTATATTATGCCCACAAGTGGAGAACAAGATGATAGTCAAAGATGAATTTATTAAAAAGTTAAGAGCAGCTTTTGATTTAAATATATATGAAGTAAAGATTTGGACAGCTCTGTTATCTAAGGGGGTAGCAGCAGCTGGAGAATTATCAGACATGTCAAACGTTCCTAGATCAAGGTCTTATGATGTTCTTGAATCCTTGGAAAAGAAAGGGTTTATTATGGTAAAAATAGGAAAGCCAATAAAATACATGGCTATAAAGCCAGAAAACATAGTCAAAAGAGTCAAAGACAGAATAAAAGAGAAGGTAGACGAAAAGATAAAGAATTTGGAAAATGTCAGAACCACAGAAACCTATGATGAATTGCAAACACTATACACACAAGGAATTGCAAACGTTAATGTTAATGACCTCTCAGGAGCTATTAGGGGCAGATCAAATATTTATGCTCAACTAAACTCTATGCTTAACAAAGCAAAAGACTCTGTGATTATCATGACTACAGAAAAAGGCTTAATAAGAAAGAGAGATATCCTATTATCTACAGGAAAAAAATTAAAAGCTAAAAAAGTAAAAATAAGAATCGCAGCTCCAGTTAATTCAGAAATGGCAAAAAGAGTAGCTGAAGATTTGAAAAATGTAGCTGAGGTTAAGAATGTAGATAAGATAAATGCAAGATTCTGCTTAATAGATGGCAAAGAAATGTTGTTCATGGTCTTAGATGATGACAAGGTGCATGAAAGTTATGACACCGCAATCTGGGTAGACTCGCCATTTTTCACATCAGCTTTAGAAAACATGTTCATCCTAAGCTGGGGTTCTTTACAAAAAAAGTAAAATGAATGAGATAAACCAACAATTAGAAGCATTGCGAGATTTAATTGGAAGATCAGAAGGTATAATATACCCAGCAGAAAGAATTACAATCAAAAAAGCCTATAAAGCCCTTAAACTTAATCCAGATAAAAGATACCAAATTCCAAATATAGCAAGCAATCTAAGAGGAGCGATAGAAATAGAGGATTTATACAGAGAGAGCGGGCATCCAAGAGATTTTATTACAAAGGCAATAAGCATACTAGAAAAAATAGCAGAAACCCGATAGTTTTATCAAAACCTTTTTAAAATACCTAATTCTTTAAGTTTAGATGCAGGAACTGTTAGAAAGTTTACACCCATTAGAAAGAAAAGTTTTGCCATATTTACAAAAAACTAATTCTTTAAAAGATTTAATAAAAGAATCAAGATTAGAAGAAGTTGAAGCTTTAAGAGCCTTGCAATGGTTGGAAAATAAAAAAGTAATAAGTTTGCAAAAATCAACTAAAGAGATAATTTCAATAGACAAAAACGGTTTAATCTACATCAAAAAAGGCCTACCTGAAAAAAGATTCTTGGAATCAATAAAAAATTCTCCTTTAACATTAAAGGAGATCCAAGCTAAAACTAGTTTAGACCAAAACGAGTTAAACATTTCAATAGGTTCATTAAAAAATAAAAACGCAATAACATTTAAAGATAAAGTTTCAATCACAGAAGAGGGTAAAAAATTATTAAGCAAAGAATCTCCAGAAGAATTATTCTTAAAAAAATTGCCAAGAGAAACTAAGTCTTTGGTTAAAGAAGAGGTTACAATATACCATAGATTAAGCTCAAGAAAAGAGTTAATAAAAACAGATTTAATAAAAGAAGTAAATTTCTCCTTAACATCTTTAGGAAAAGAAATAGCTAAACACAAGTTAAATGAAAACTTGATAGAATCATTGAATACAAAAGTCTTATTGTCAAAAGAATGGAAAAATAAAAATTTCAGGAGATATGATATTAAAACTCAGTCGCCTAAAATTTATCCTGGTAAAAGGCATTTCAGTAATCAAGCTTCTAAATACGTAAAAAAAATCTGGTTGGACCTCGGGTTTAAAGAAATGCAAGGCCCATTAATTCAATCTTCATTCTGGAACTTTGATGCTCTATTCACAGCCCAAGACCATCCTGTAAGAGAATTGCAAGATACATTCTTCATTGAATACCCAAATAAAGCAGATTTACCAGATAAAAAGCTAGTTTCCAAAGTAAAAGAAATGCACGAATCAGGCAAAGTAATAAAATCCAAAGGTTGGCAGTATTCCTGGAATCCTGAGGAAGCAAAAAGATTAGTTTTGAGAACCCACACTACATGTTTATCAGCAAAAACGCTATCAGAATTAAAGAAATTTCCTGCTAAGTTTTTTTCAGTTGGAAAAGTCTTTAGAAATGAAACTTTAGACTGGTCTCATTTATTTGAATTTACGCAAACAGAAGGCATTGTAATAGATGAAAATGCTAATTTGCAGCATTTGATAGGTTATCTTAAGGAATTTTTTAATAAAATGGGATTTGAAAAGGTAAGGTTTAGACCCGCATACTTCCCATATACTTCTAACTCAATGGAATGCGACGTATATCATCCTGTTCATAAGAAATGGGTTGAACTAGGTGGTGCAGGGATATTTAGACCAGAAGTCACTTATCCACTTCTAGGAAGGGAAATACCAGTTCTAGCATGGGGCCTAGGTGTGGACCGGATAATAATGGACTATTATCAGATAAAGGATTTAAGGGATCTTTATTCAAATGATATAAAGAAATTAAGAGAAACAAAGCTTTGGCTAAAATAAGTTTACCATACGTACATTATTCTACAAAATATATATTCCATTCACTAGTCAACTAGACAACCTCACGCACCAACCTTTTAAATAAAAAAATAATAGAAAATATGTGAAAACATTTGATTTATTTGCTCTTCATTCAAAAGAGGATAGACCTAGGGGATGGATTTGGGTTGAATTTGATTCTAAAAGACTTAAAAAAGAGTTTTTAAAATTAATAGATAAAACAAAGCAAAAAGGAATAGCAAGGCAAATAAGTAATAGACTACAATCAAGTTTTAGTACCATTGAAAAACATCTGATTAAATTAAAGTATTCTAGTGGGTTTATAGATTTACCATTACCAGTAATAATAGAGCTTACAAAAATCTTAAATCCCAGTTTAAAAGGGAAACTCATTAAGGATTTTAGGTCATTTATTTGTAAAAATAATAACACCAAACAAAAAACAAACGCCGTGAAAAATATAGAAAAGAAACTAGCAAACATAATAGGCGCACATATTGCAGACGGATATATGCAAAAAGAAGGTAAAACCTACAAAATAAAAATCTGTGACGGAAAAAGGGATGCAATTGAAAAATGTTCAAATTGGATTGAAGAAGTATTTTATGTCAAACCAAGAATAAGATACGGAATAAGGTTCAATAAGAAGTATTGGCTTTGCTGGTTTAACAACAAAATAATCGGAAGATATCTAGAGCATATATTCAAAATTAAAACTGGGAAAAAGTTTGATATTGCGCAAGAGCCAGAAATAATTAAAAAAAGCCCACTAAGTATCAGAAAAGAATTCGCTAAGGGGGTTATGATGTTTGATGGAGGTGTTAAGACATCCGGTACAATTGCAGTAACATCTATGAGCAAACAACTAATAGATGATTTATATGAAATACTCATTTTAGATGGGATTGAAGTAAACAAAAGGTATAACAGTAAAAAGAAAAGTTGGTTAATAGAATCTAAAAGTGGTAGAAACTATAACTATTTAATGAAATGGATAGATTACTTTGAACCAGGAACATGGAAATACGAAAGGTTAAAATTTTTTACAGAAAATAAAAAATGTGGCATAAAAAAACTAAGCTATCTATTTTCATCCCCCCACAGATCAAAAATTAAATTATCTGATGTATATGGAGCTATTAAAACTATAAAAAAAGGAAAGATTAAAGATATAATGAAAACTATGAAAAAAAGTAACATCTCGCATATAACAATATATAAATATCTTTATTTATTGGAAAAGTCAGGTCTAATCTATAAAGAAATAGGGTTCAACAGTAGACCAAAATACGGATGGACTGAAACCATTTACAGGTTGAAATGAAAAAAGCCAAAATTGCAGGCGGCATTGTATTAAATTCTAAAAATCAAATTCTAGTAGTTAATCAAAGAGGGCTTTCCTGGTCTTTGCCAAAAGTTGATATACAGGCCCCAGCATTAGGCTCAACATTATCAGGATTAACAAATATCCAGGTTAAAGCACAAAGGGATTCAAGCATAAGTAACATCAAATGGTACATAGAAAAGAAGTCCTCTGGACCAACTCCACCTTTAACTTACTCCCCAGTAAATATAGCCAATAACCTAGGCTCATGTACATTCTGTAATGGTGTAGATTGTAATTTGCTAGGTTCTACATCCTACGCACCAGCTCCTCCAAACACAAATACAGTAGCTACAAAAGACTTTGACACTTTAAAATGTGATAATAATGATTTCAGCATAAGAGTAATAGCAGAAGATCAGAGAGGAAACAAGGCAGAAACCTCTATTCCAGTAAAAACCAACAACGTAAATGCTCCATGCACAGATAATTGCCCTGCATATGACTCAACTATTCTAAAGATTGTTATAGCTAAGGTTAAGACTTGGGTATAGAAGGCTTATATTCAAAGATTTTCCAAACTTAGAATTCGTAAGATAAATGTTAAATTTTAGTTACAAGTGTTAAATTAATTTAACAAAAGGTTTAAATATAAGTGTTAATAATAATTTACATATGTTAAAGATATTTAACGATTTAAGACCATTCTTTGAAGATAGTTATAAAAGGATCCATGTAAGAGAATACGCAAGGATTCAAAAAATAAGCCCCCCCTCTGCTTCAACTCTCCTAAAAGAACTAAAAGAAGAAGGACTCTTAATAAAAGAAGAAGACAAAAACTATCTATGTTATTATGCAAACAGGGAAAATCAGATTTTTATCATGTTATCAAGGGCATATTGGTACACACAACTCAAGAATATTGGTCTAATCGGGAGTATAGAAAAAGAATTAATTCTTCCAGTAATACTAGTCTTTGGTTCGTTTTCTAAAGCGGAAATAAGTCAAAAATCTGACATAGACATAGCAATATTTAACGCATCCAAAAAACCAAACATAGAAAAGTTTCAAAAGGCATTAAACAGAGAGATACAATTATTCATTTTTAAAGACAGGAAAGATGTTAAAAACAAAGAGTTGCTTAACAGTATATTAAATGGATTCATAATATCTGGAGGCTGGTAAATTGGACTGGTTATCGTGCAAAAAACAAGGGCTGGTAAAAGAGACAAAGGAAGACAAAAATAAAATAGCATCTTTGATAAGAATAGCAGAAGAGAAAATTAAAGCCAGTAATTCCCTTAGTTCTTTGCATTATTATTCAAAAATTAGTCTTCTATATGATGCGATTAGGACATATCTAGAATGTATCTCAGCAAAAGAAGGCTATAAGATATACAATCACGAATGTTATACATTTTTCTTAAAAGAAATACTAAAAAAGGATTTAATTGCTGAAGAGTTTGACAAGTACAGGAAAATAAGAAACGGAATCAATTATTACGGAAAAGAGATTAGTAAGGAAGAAAGCGAAAAGATAATAAAAGACATGAATCACTTCATAAATAAGATTAAAATAGGGAATTAAAAATGCCAACAGTAAAATTAAACAGAAAAGAAGTTGAATCCTTGTTAAACAAAAAAGTCGCTTTAGAAGTTTTAAAAGACAGGATCTCCATGATTGGCACAGATTTAGAAGAGATTAATGACACTGAGATAGTGGTTGAAATCTTTCCTAACAGACCAGACATGCTATCAGAACAAGGCTTTGCAAGGGCTTTATCTGCATTTATGGATATCAAACCTGGTTTAAAAGATTACAAGGTAAAAAAATCAAGTTACAAAGTTGAGATAGACAAATCAGTATCTAATGTAAGGCCCAATACAGTTTGCGCAGTAGTTAAAAATCTAAAATTAGATGATGAAAAAATAAAAAGTTTAATACAAATTCAGGAAAAGCTTCATGTTTCATATGGCAGAAACAGAAGAAAAGCAGCTATAGGTATTTATCCATTGGAAAAAATAAAGTTTCCTATTAAATTTTTAGCATTGCCTCCAGAAAAGATAATATTCAGGCCGTTAGAATCAGAAAAAAGAGTATCAGCAGTTGAAATTCTAAAAAATCATCCGACAGGAAGGGAATTTGCTCATTTATTAAAGGATCATTCTCTATACCCCGTTTTCATAGATGCCAATACGGAAATTTTGTCAATGCCGCCTATTATCAATTCATATAACACAGGGAAAGTCACAGAGTCCACAAAAGATGTTTTCATAGAGTGCTCGGGGTTTAGCCTAGAAACCTTAAACAAAACATTGAACATTCTAGTAACAGCTTTAGCAGACATGGGTGGTGAAATTTATGGAGTAACTGTTGTAAAAAATAGTAAAAAAGAAATAACTCCTAATTTAAATCCTGAAGTAATGTCAATAAATAAAGATTATGTAAATAAAATTCTAGGTTTGAATTTAAAAGATAATGAGATTAAAAAATTACTAGAAAGGATGGGTTACGGCATTAAAGGAAAAAAGGTTTTAGTTCCAAGATACAGGACTGACATCTTGCATGAGATTGATTTAGTAGAAGACATTGGAATAGCCTATGGTTATGAAAATTTAAAGTCAGTAATCCCAAATGTGTTTACAATAGCAGGAGAGTCAAGCGAATTTAAAGACAAAATTGCAGAAATATTAATTGGTTTAAATTTACTAGAAACCTCCACATTTCACTTGACTTCAGAAGAAAATTCAAATAAAAAGATGAATCTGAATAATAAAACAGTAAAAGTAATGAATTCAATAAACCAGGATTATAACACATTAAGACCTTCGATTTTAAGCTCATTGTTGCAGGTTTTATCAGAAAATACCCATCATGAATATCCTCAAAAGCTGTTTGAAGTATCAGAAGTATTTGAGTTAAATAAAGAAAAAAGCAACTTAGGAATCGTATTAGCAAATAATTTAACAACATTCACGGAAATAAAGCAGGTTTTAGACTCTCTATTTTTAAATTTAGGAAAAGAATTTGGATTAGAATCTTATGACCATCCAAGCTTCATTAATGGTAGATGTGGTAAAATAATTTTTAATAAAAAAGAGATAGGTTTTTTAGGTGAAATTCATCCTCAGGTTTTAGAAAATTTCAAGATAGAAGTTCCAGTTTCAGCTTTGGAAATTAATGTAGACAGTTTATTCTAGATAAATTTAAAAAGATTATTTTATACCAAAAGTTGTGGAACATGTAAAAAAGGTAATAGATGCTCTTTCAAAAAAAGAGGTATATCCAGAAAAAGTAGATAATATAGAGCTAATTCACACCGCAGTATCATACATTTTCTTAACAGGAAATCATGCATATAAACTAAACAAGCCATTAAATTTAGGTTTCTTGGATTATACAAATTTGGAAAAAAGAAAAGAAATTTTAGAAAAAGAGCTAAAACTTAACAGTTTGTTATGCCCGGATTTATACAAAGAAGTTCTGCCAATCACAGAGAAAAAAAATAAAATCCAGATAGGAGGAGATGGAAAAGTAATAGAATATGCATTAAAGATGAAGCAGTTTTCTCAAGATGGAATTCTATCAAACAAGTTAAAACAAAATAAGGTGAAAGAAGAGGAAATGTTAAAAGTAGCAAAAATAATTTCAGACTTCCACAAAAAAACACCATCTAATCAAGAGATCAGAGAATATGGTTCTTTCGATGCAATACAAGGTTTATGGCAGGAAAACTTTAATCAAACTAAAGATTTCATAAACAAAACAATAAGTAAAACCCAGTTTAATTTAATAAAGAATAGAATAGACTCTTTTTTAAAAAATAATAAAACCATTTTTGATAAAAGAGTAAAAGAAAATAAAATTCGCTACAACCATGGAGACTTTCATTCAGGAAATATATGTTTAGGAAAAGACACATATATTTTTGACAGAATAGTTTTCAACATGAAATTTCCTTGTTCTGATATAATGGCAGAAGCAGCATTCCTGGCAATGGATTTAGATTACCACAAAAAGCAAAATCTCTCAGATAAATTTATTGAATACTACATTAAGGAATCAAAAGATAGTGAAGGCAAGTACTTATTAGACTTCTACAAATGCTACAGAGCTTACATCAGAGGAAAAATAGCCTGCTTTAAACTGCAAGATCCAAATATTTCAGAACAAGAAAAAAATAGAACAATAGAAGAAGCGAAAAATTATTTCAATTTGTCTCATGAATACTCAAAAATCCTTTAAAAGTTATATTTTAATGTTTTTCTGTTTTAGGTGGAATATGCTTAACTATGCAATAGGCCATTACAGTGATGTAGACGGTGTTTTATCTCATGCACTTCTAGAAAGAGCTAGTATTGCGAGGAGGCAGCAAACAGTTCATTTAACCATAGACTATAAGGATATGCTAGCTCCCTTAAGAGAGATTGATTTAAAGCAAGCACAAGTAGTAAGAATATTCGATTTAGGATATAACCAAGGTTGGGAAAACCCAGAATTTGTTAGAGAATTAAAAAGAATTGCCAGATCAGCATCTCTTGAAATTTACGATCATCACGAATGGCCAGATTCTAGCTCAGTATATGAAATTGGAGCAAGAAGGATAGTTGTCCCAATAAGAGGAGATAAACTTGAAGAAAGGTGTACAACAGAAATAATAAGTTTTTTATTTGCTCCTGGAGATCAAACCCCCATAACTTTATCACAAATAGCAAATAATAGTGATTTTATGGCAAATTCGCTATATCCAGAATTAAGTAAGTATACAAGACAATTAGAACTAGTTGTAGCTGCAGCAAATAAAAAAGTAACTACATTAAATTCTGCAGATTTAGTTCATCACTTTGCAACATTACCAAGTGACCTTCGTTTTGCAAGGACAGAATTATTAAAAAGTGAGTTTTTCTGGCCAGAATCATTTCATGAAACGAGAAAAATTTATAATAAAGCGATTCAATCTGCTAAACAAGGTTTAGGGGAAGATGTAAGGGTATCAGAGATTCAAACAGCAAAAAGAGTTTACAGTATAGTAATAGGATTTGCTCCACAAATATTACACATGAAAGGAGGGGTAATGCATTTACAAGAAATATACCCTGATCACCAGATATATGCATGCATATATGATGAAGATAATAGCATAATCTTTTCAAGTGATACGGGAGAAATAAACGTAGCACAACTAGGAAAAGCTTTCGATGGAGGAGGTAGGGCATCGTGGTCAGGAGGATTTCTGCCAAAAGGGCTCACTGCAAAGATAGGTTATCGTGAAACAACATCGTATTATGTATTAGAACTAATAAAAGAAACACTAACCAATATATCTTAACTCTTTATTAACCTCGCTAGAACTCATATTCAAACTTCCTTTCTCAACTAAATCGCATCCTTTAACAAATTCTTCCATAGTCAAAGATTTTTTATTATAGCTTAAAGCAATTCTCGCAGCATTTAATATTGCATTTCTTGTATTGCCTCCAGAAAAAGCATATCTCCTGCTTAATTCCTTAAAATTAACATCTTTATGGATTTTCAATCCCCTGCAAAGAGTTTTCCATAATCTTTCTCTATCATGAACATCAGGCATTTTAAATAAGATATGCATGTGTATTCTTCTTTCAAATGCTTTATCAAAATTTTCAGCTAAGTTAGTTGCAAATATAACAATGCCATTAAAATTCTCTAATTCTTTTAATAAAACATTCCTAACTAAATTATTTTCAGAATCAGTAGCATTCATAACATTAGTCCTTGTAGAGGCAATAGCATCTGCTTCATCAAAGAATAATACAGCAGAATCTTCTCTTGCATAATTAAAAACCTTAACAATGTTTTTGCTAGTCTCTCCAATATAGCTATCCACTAGATCAGAATACCTCACAACATAAAGTTTCTTTCCCAGATGTTTAGCTACAACCTCGGCAGTTAATGTCTTCCCAGTTCCAGGCAATCCAATAAAATTTAGGGCAATAGTATTGCTTTTTAAAATCTTCTTCAATCCATAGTCTTTAATAAGCTTAGAATAGCTGGTAATCTGCTTAAGAGCCATTATTACCTGAGATTCAACATCCCAAGGCAGTACTAAATCAGATAAACTTTTTTTAGGGATAACAACAGAAACAAGCCCTATAACATTGGACTCACTCTTCTCTAAAGAAAATTTATTTCTATATCCTATTTCTTTCAGTTCATCCAGTAAAAAATCAAATCTATTTCTAACTCTCTCATTCAGGGTATTAACCTGTTTCCTCAACAACCTTACTTCTCTTTCCAGTGATGCTTGACTTTTTACCATTTCTCAAATTAAAGAACACCTCATTAATACAAAACGTAAAAAGTTTAATAAAGATTATCTCAGTTTATAGAATACATTTTTAAAGTTAACTACTAAATTCCCATTAAACTGAATCCCTTCTTTCTCTAAAAGCTCTTTTTTAGATTTTAAAGCAATTTTATCCTTTTTTCCTTTAAATCCATGCAATTCCCCCTTAGAATTTAAAATTCTGTGACAAGGCACTTTTGGTGCATAAGGATTACAAGATAAGGCTTTCCCAACTGCTCTGTATGCCTTAGTATTCATTAACCTTGCTATTTCTTTGTAAGTACTAACTTTTCCAATAGGGATTTTCTTGCAAATTTCATAAACTCTTTCATTAAAATTCATAAAAGAAATAATTTAAAGTTATATAAAAACTTTTCAATAGTTTTATATAACTTTCTTAAAGTCAATTAGTTATGGTTAAATTAGAAGAATTGGTTTGGAGAAAAGGTGCTTTTGTTAGAGCAAAGGATCATCATGTAGTTACGCCAACACCAATACAATCTCAGTTATGATTCTTATACCTTCAGAATGCGATCTTAGAAGTGTAAAGCAGGCTATAGAGGATATTGCTCCAGAAGAGGTATAGCATTCTTAACAAATAGATCTGTAAGGCTCCACGGCATATATTGCGCAGCTCAGGCATCCAAAATTACTCGAGAAAGATTAAATAAATGCGGCAATATGTACGCAGTACAATATTTTAGTGCAATAGATTCAAAAGTCTAAAGATTTTTCTTAGCAAACTCAATTAATAAAGGCTCTAATTTAGAATCTTTAAACATATCAGTTCCATGACCTGCTTTTTCAAAAATCTCAAAGTTTTTTTCCTTGCTGCTTAATCTTTCATAAAGCTCTTGAGAATCATTGAAGCTTTGAACATCATCTTTGCTTGCAACAATTAATACAGGTCCGTCAAAATCAGAGTCCTCGATATTTATTCCCTTATAGTTCACTCCAGGGCTTAATAAAACTAAAAACCTAATTTCACCATCCTCCATGCTGTAATTCAAAGCAGTATTAGCTCCAATACTAGCCCCGATAATCCCAATTTCAGTAACTCCATACATTTTCAAGAAAGCTCTAGCAGCCTTAACATCTTCTGTCATGTTCACAAAGTCCTTTTCAACAAAATTTTTCCAGTTATCATCACTATCTCCATGCCCCCTAAGATCAATAGCCAACACACTATATCCTTCTTTATTCAACTTCTCAGCAAAGCTTCTCCAACTCAATTTGGTTTTCTGAAACATATGTAATAAGATAACCGCCTTGGTATTTCCTTCAAAGTAATCCCCTACTATGTTTAAACTATCCTCTGTTTGCATATTTACAATTTGCATAAAAATTTAAATAATGAATATATTTAAAAAAGTTTATATCACCTGAAATATATGAAATACAACTACGAAATAAATGAAGTAGTAGAATTGATAAAAAAAGAAAACGCAAAGCTAGTTTGCATCCAATTGCCCGATGGATTAAAGCCTGAAGCAACAAGGATAGCAAAAGAATTAGAAAGCAAAACAAATTCTAAAATTTTTATATGGCTAGATTCTTGTTTTGGAGCATGTGATATTCCGTTAGAATTAAAGAATCTGAAGATAGACTTGCTAATACAGTTTGGTCACAACCAGTGGCCATTTTGGAAATCAAAAACATTAGAGGTGTAAACATGGAATATGAAAGAATAGAATTGCCAAAAGAGTTAGTAAAATCAATAAAGGTTATCGTAGAAAAAACAAGATTATTCGAGGACGAAAAAGATTTTATCAACCAAGCAATAATCAAAGAATTAAGAAAATACAAAGAAATGTGAACTACTCAGCCCTAAAGGGCTGAGCGTCGTTAATTAAACTGATTCAATAAACTTTGCTGTTTGTCTTTGTAGTAATGATAATCAACTGCTTTCCAATGTTTCTTCTGGCTATGCTGAATGTAGAATTGCACGGCCTCTCTCGTTACCACACCAACTGTTCTGTAGAAATAACCCTCACTCCAAAATTTATTTCCCCATAGCTTATCACGAAATAAATGCTTATGGTGTTTTCTCATCATGTAACTTGTAAATCCTTTGAAGTGATTTACGATTTTCTCAACGCTATATTTCTTCCAGTTTGTAATAAAGGCATGGAAGTGATCTGGACCAACCTCCATTGCTGATACAAAAACTCCAAGTTTCTTGGCCTTCTCCAAAAAGTATATTTTTGTCAGCTCTGTAACCTGCTCACTAACAAAAATGTCTCTTCTATATGCAGGTGTCAACTGCAAGTGAAGGCAAGATTCTCCAATACTCGATGTAGTTCTAACTAATTCGATTTCCATTTTTTCTCCTGACGCAAGGTTTTTATAGAAAGATATAGTTCACACTATCGGGATCTTTCTAGTAGCGTAGCGTCAACGCTACGCTTATTTTTTATTTTTCTGAAAAGAAATAGTTTTTGATTTTAGAATTTCGTGCAATTCATCTCAAACCTAAAGGAATGAGTTTTCTTGCACATTTTGGTTATAAA
>Ga0209541_10009537_pt1 | contig 15723 bp, 12 predicted proteins | sample RifCSPlowO2_01_FD_184027 | JGI IMG/M metagenome (GOLD analysis project Ga0209541, IMG submission 184027) | Groundwater microbial communities from Rifle, Colorado - Rifle CSP2_plank lowO2_0.1 (SPAdes) (version 2) | ecosystem: Environmental > Aquatic > Deep subsurface > Groundwater | place...
AGATTTGATTTATAAATTTTTATATATTATATTATATATATTATATATTATTATAATGGGCTGTTTCTTGACGCAGATTTTTTTAGTATTTATTTAATGTAAAATATTCTTTTTAAAGTATATTTTGTGTTATATATTTTGTAATATGCCTAATTGAATAATAACATAAAGCATAGCATGAACCTCTTTGCTTGCGCATTTTTGTATTTAACTGGCTAAAAGTTACATTTCTACAGAATCCTGCAGAACAGCACTATTGGGCAAAACTAGTTCCATCGGAAATAGGGGTGTCTCTCTTTCTTCGTAATTACATAACACCTACATACTTTTTGCAGAATTTTAAAAAAATATCGTCGGTAAATTACCTAATTTAAGCCAAAACTAACAGCAGTTATGTATATATTTTGGTACACGAAGATTTATATAACTCCTTAATCAAACAGGCATATTCAAATGTCAGAATTCTACTCATAGAATTCTGAGCATGCTCAAGAACCATGCGAAGCTTCAGAGTTCAAAGAACTTTGACAGGTGGTTCTTGACAACAGATTTTTAGGGGTAGATTTTGGACAAAGGAGGAAAATGGCAACAAAACTTGATAAAATATTTAATTCTTTAGATAGTGACCGCGTATTTAAAGACAAAGGCATCTTGCAGACTAATTATACACCAAGCACAATACCCCACAGGGACAGCGAAATTGAGCAGGTTGCCTCAATTCTTGCTCCCGCATTGCGCAAGGAGAGGCCAAGCAACCTGTTTATTTACGGAAAAACCGGAAGCGGGAAAACCCTTTCAATACACTATGTTAGGGAAGAGATGCTGAGAAGGATAAAAGAGAGGAATTTTTCAGAAGATGAATTTTCACTTGTTATAGAGTATCTTAACTGCAAGCTGAAAAAGGTTTCTGATACAGAATACAGAATACTTGCAGAGCTTATAAAGAAGCTCGGCGGTGAGGTGCCAGCAACAGGGCTGCCAACAGATTATGTATACCAAAAGTTCATAGAGATAATAGAACGGAGGAAGCAGCTGGTTATATTGATTCTAGATGAGGTTGACCAGGCAATCAAGAAGATTTCAGACAACTTCCTTTATAATTTTACAAGGCTGAATTCAGAGCTTTCAAAGGCGCAGATATGTGTTGTCGGCATAAGCAATGACTTGACTTTTCTTGACAGCCTTGACCCGAGGGTAAGAAGTTCGTTAAGCGAGGAAGAGGTTGTGTTTCCTCCGTACAATGCTATTCAGCTGCAGGATATCCTGAAAGAAAGGGCAAAAAAGGCGTTTAAAGAGGGGGTTGTGGAAGAGGGTGTGATAGCAAAATGCGCTGCCTTGGCAGCGCGTGAGCACGGGGATGCAAGGCGGTGCCTTGATTTAATGAGGGTGGCTGGCGAGATTGCTGAGAGGGAGTGCAGCAAAAAGATATCTATAAAGCATATAGACCGGGCAAATGAGAAGATAGAAAGAGACAAGATAATTGACAGCGTTCAGACAGGGCCAAAGCAGTTTCAGCTTATCCTGCTTGCTATAATCGGGCTTTTTGAAGCCAAGCATGAGAGGATCTTTACAGGAGAGGTGTATGATGCGTACCAGAACCTTTGCAGAAAAGTAAAAACAGAGATATTGACGCAGAGAAGGATGGGAGACATACTGAATGAGCTTGAAATGTCTGGGATGATAAGGACAAATGTTATTTCTAAGGGAAGGTGGGGAAGAATGAGGGAAATTAAGATATCTGTACTGCCGAATATACTTTCAAGGGCAAAGATCATCTTGACAGAGTCTCTGGGTTTGTAAGGGCTGAAATTGCACAAGGAAATCAGGAAGCAGGGGAAGGAGTATATAAACTAAACAGGCAAAAAAACAAAAATGTCGGGGCAGGAGATATTAAAATTTTGTTTAGAGAATGGGTTTATCATAGACAAGGAGCTGTTTGAAAGCCTCAGCCCGATAGATTTTGATGTTGCAAGGAGGATTATAGAGAAGATAAAAGAGGCGTCAAATACTAGGCTGATAACAAAGACAATTTTGTTCAGCAAGAGCCAGGAACTGAGCAGGATTGCCACGGCATTTGACAGCGAGAATAAGAAAAGGGTTGAGAAGATATTCATAAATCTTGGGATGAACATCGAGATTACAAAAGAAAGTGAAGAGGCAGAAAGAGAAGAGAGCAAAGATGCCGGAAGCGTGAAAATGGCAATGCCCTTAAAGGATGTCAGGATTATTTCATCATACAACATTCCGACAAAGAAGTTTAAAGTGGCTGATTTTGCGAGGCATTTCAGAAACAGGTTTGTTGAGATAAAAAAACTGATGCAGGACAGGCCAGAGCTGCAAAATCTTGTTTCAATAAACAAAATCGGCGGAAACAGGCAAAATTTTTCAATTATAGGGGCGGTGCTGAAAAAAAGGGCAACCAAAAACAAAAACATTCTTTTGGAGCTGGAAGACCTGACTGGCAGGATTCTTGTGCTGGCAAACCATGACAGAAAGGAAATCTACGAAAAGGCAAAGGAAGCCATGCTTGATGACATAATCGCAGTAAAGGGCAGCTCAGGAAGCAGCGAGATTATTTATGCCAATGACATTATATACCCTGACATTTTTTTGGCTGAGAAAAAAAGGGCGAGAAAGGAAGAATATGCGCTTTTCACAAGTGATTTGCATGTCGGAAGCAAAAGATTCCTCGAAAAAAACTTTTTGAAGTTCATAGAATGGATAAACGGAAGGATGAACAATGCAGAAACAGCAGGAAAGGTGAAGTATTTGTTCATTACAGGAGACAGTGTTGATGGGGTTGGCGTTTATCCCGGGCAGGAGGACTTGCTGCTGATAAAGGATATAAAAAAGCAGTATGAAAAGCTTGCAGGGATGCTTAAAATGATAAGAAAGGATGTTAATATCATCCTGTGCCCAGGGCAGCACGATGCCGTAAGGGTTGCAGAGCCCCAGCCGATGCTTGACAGGAACTATGCTGCGCCAATGCACGAGATTCAGAACTTAAATCTTGTCAGCAACCCTGCGATTGTTGAAATCAGCGACGGGATAAATGTCCTGATGTACCATGGCGCGAGCATTCACAGCTTTGTGAGCGACATTGAGGAGCTGAGGGTAAGCAGGGCGCATGAAACCCCTACAAGAATTATAAAGCATATGCTGAAAAGAAGGCATCTTGCCCCAACGCATTCTTCTGTTGTTTATGTTCCAAATGAGGCAGAAGACCCACTTTTCATAAAAAAAGCGCCAGATATAATAACAACTGGAGAGGTGCACAGGGCAGACATTGACATCTATAACAACATACTGATGATAAGCTCCTCGTGCTGGCAATCAACCACCCCCTTTGAAGAAAAAATAGGAAACAACCCGATTCCCTGCAAGGTTCCAATGCTGAACCTGAAAACAAGGGAAATCAAGATACTGGATTTTTCAGATGAGGGGGAAAAATGAAAATGAGCAATAAAATGGCAAGGGTGCAAAAAATAAAGCTTGTAAGCATTGATGGCGACGGGTGCCTGTTCGCATACAAAAATGTTGGAAGTAGGTTTGAATCGAGCTGGGATGCATTGGGATATGCATATGGCTTGAAGGAGGTATGGGATAAAAGGATAGAAATTTATTACAAAAAAGGGGCGGACGACCTCAAGTGGGCAAGAACAGATATTGCTGACTTGAAAGGCAGAAGCATGGGGGAAGCCGGAAGGGTTTTGTATCCTGTGCCATACTGCAGGGGTGCGAGGGAATTTGCCGGGGAAAGCAAAGGCAGGCTTTTCAGGGGACTGCTTACAACTGCAATTGACTTGGTTGCAGAAAAGGCAGCTGGCGAGCTTGTGCTGGACTTTTCTTTCCACAACAAGTTACACAGGAATAACGGGATTTTTACAGGAACCCTTGATTATGATGTGCCGACATGGAGAAAGCATGAGAAGATTGATGAGGTTTGCAAGAGGTTTGGCGTAGCAGAGAGTGAAATATGCCATATAGGCGATAATGAGAATGATTTGAGCGTTGCAGAAAGGGTTGGGATGTTCATTGCACTAAAGCCGAAAAAGGAAAGCGTGAAAAACAGGGCAGATTATGTTGCTGATGATTTTTTTGATGTTATTCGCATACTTAAAATAGCTGGTGTAAAATAAATGCAGGAGAATAAAAATTGAGCATCAATGAATATTTCAAGGAGATTGAAAATAAGGTTAAGGTAGCCTATGTTATTGCAGAGGAAGCAAGAAAGAAAGGGCTTGACCCCAAGAGCAAGGTAGAAATTCCCCTCGCGACAAACCTTGCTGGCAGGGCTATTGGGCTTGTGAGCATACTATACCCTCAGCTGAATAATGACAAGACGATTAACAGGATTCTTGAGCTTGAAAAGGAGCATGGGGCACTAGACCCTGCAATATGCCTGAAGATAGCAGAAGAGATTGCAAAGGAGAAGTTTTGCAAATTTCAGAGCCTTCAGGAAGGAATAGATGCAGGCATAAGGGCAGCGATTGCATATACTACCTTGGGGGTTGTTTCTTCTCCAATAGAGGGATTTACAAATTTCAAATTAAACAAGACAAGAGACAATGGAGATTATATTGCAGCATATTTTTCAGGGCCTATCAGAAGCGCAGGCGGGACTGCTGCCGCATTTTCGCTAGTGATTATTGATTATTTAAGAGAGACATTTGGGTATGCAAAATATGACCCTACAGAACAAGAGGTGAAGAGATTTGTCAGCGAGATATATGACTATCATGAGCGAATTACAAATCTTCAATACCTGCCATCAGAGCAGGAGGTTGAGTTTTTGGCAATGCACCTGCCTATACAGGTGACAGGAGAGGCAAGCGAGGAAAAGGAGGTAAGCAACTACAAAGACCTGGAGAGGATAGAGACAAACATGATAAGGAGCGGGCCATGCCTTGTTCTGGCAGAGGGGCTGGCGCAGAAAGCGCCAAAGATATTAAAGATGGTTAACAAATTGAGGGCAAAGGGCTTTGCGCTGAGCGACTGGAGTTTTCTGAAGGATTTTGTTGAACTGCAGCAGAACATCAAAAAAAACAAGAAGAAGGCAGAGAGCGCAACATATATCCAGGATTTAGTTGCTGGCAGGCCTGTTTTTGCCCATCCTTCAAAATCCGGCGCATTTAGACTTAGGTATGGCAGGACAAGATGCTCTGGCTATTCTGCGTTGAGCGTGCATCCTGCAACAATGTATGCACTAAAAGGCTTTATTGCAGTCGGCACGCAACTGAAGATAGAGCTGCCGACAAAAGGCGCAGCAGTTACAGCATGCGACAGCATTGAGGGGCCGATAGTCAGGATGAATAATGACTCTGTTAGAAAGCTGAAAGACATCAGGCAGGCAAAGGAGATATCAAAGGATATCTGTGAGATTATCTATCTTGGTGACTTGCTTGTTCCTTACGGCGATTTCCTGAACAGAAACCATATACTAATGCCGTGCGGCTATACTCAGGAGCAGTGGTTTCTTGAGCTGAAGAAAAATGGGCTTAAGGAATTGGGAGAGTTTAATCCATTTAATGTTTCTTTTGAAAAGGCAGCAGAATTGAGCGAGAGGTATAAAACAGCTCTCCACCCCGATTTCACATACTACTGGAGCCAGATTGCATATGGGGATTTTCTTGCACTGCTTGACTGGCTTGCCTGCTCAAGGATAAATGAAAGGCTGATTTTTCCGTATAACAAGACAGAGCAGGACACCTTCAAGAGGGCTAAAAGGACGCTTGAGCTGATTGGATGCTGCCATGATGTTACAACAGAGAATGTTGTGCTTTCTGAAGAGGACAGCAGGGCATTGCTTTGCAACCTTGGCTTGGGGCACTTAAGCAAGAAGATTGGAAATCGGGGAGAAGACGGCATTGAGGGGGGAGACAAGGCACCAGATTATTTTTTGAAGCAGGATGCAGAAGAGGCAAGAAAAAAGCTGAGGCACAGCGAAGACATGATTCAGGTGGTAAATACAATCTCTAATTTCATGATAAAGGACAAGGCTGGAACTTTCATAGGCGCAAGAATGGGAAGGCCTGAAAAGGCAAAACTGAGAAAGCTTACCGGAAACCCGAATGTGCTGTTTCCTGTCGGAGAGGAGGGGGGGAGAATGAGAAGTGTGCAGGCTGCCTGCAAGTCCGGAAGCGTGAAGGCAGATTTCCCAATTTATTTCTGCGAAAACTGCAATAAAGAAACAATATATTTTGTATGCGAAAACTGCAATAAAGAAACAAAGAAAAAATATTATTGCAAGGATTGCGGGCAGACATTTGCTTCTGAAAAGTGCCCGCAGCATGCCATAGGGCAGCCATTTGCCAGCAAGAGGATAGAGGTTTCATACTACCTGGATGAAGCAGCAAAGAAGATGAACCTGCAAAGGGAAGAGATTCCGCAGCTGATAAAAGGCGTGAAAGGGACAAGCTCTTCTAATCATGCATTTGAGCATCTTTGCAAAGGAATATTGAGGGCAATTTACAACCTGACTGTGAACAAGGACGGAACCATAAGGTATGATGCAACTGAATTGCCAATAACCCACTTCAAGCCCAAGGAGATTTCAACATCTGTTGAAATGCTAAAAAAACTTGGCTATGGAAAAGACATGAATGGGGCGCCCCTGGAAAATGATGAGCAGATTTTGGAGATAAAGCCGCATGACATTATCCTGCCGGCATGCCCAGAAACCAAGGATGAGAAGGCGGATGATGTTTTTGTAAGGATTTCAAAATTTATTGATTCAATGCTTGTGAGATTTTACAACCAAAAGCCTTTTTATAACATCGGCAGCAGGGAGGAGCTTGCAGGGCATCTGGTTACATGCATTGCCCCACATAATGCTGCGTGCGTAGTCGCAAGAATTATTGGGTTCAGCAAGATGCAGGCAATTCTTGCCTCGCCTTACATACATGCTGCATGCAGAAGAGATTGCGATGGCGACGAAATTGCGATTATGCTCCTGCTTGATACGCTGATTAATTTTTCCCGCGAGTTTTTGCCAGCGCATCGCGGGGGAACGCAGGACGCGCCACTTGTGCTGAATGCAAGGATAAGGGCCGGAGAGGTTGATGACATGATATTTGATATTGATGTTGCCAGGGAGATGCCTCTTGAGCTGTATGAAGCAGCGCGGCAGTTCAAGCACCCTTCGGAGGTTAAGGTTGAGCAGATTAGGGACAGGCTTGGCGGAACGGAGGAGTTTACAAACCTGAATTATACGCATGAGACAGGTGACATAAACAATGCTGTCATGTGCTCTTCATATAAGACGCTTCTCACAATGCAGGAGAAGATAAAAAAGCAGATGGAGGTTGTTGACTTGATAAGGGCTGCAAACGCGAATGATGTTGCAAGGCTTGTAATCGAAAGGCATTTGATAAGGGATATCAGGGGTAATCTGAGAAAGTTCAGCATGCAGGAGTTCAGGTGCAGCACATGCAATGAAAAATACAGGCGGCCGCCCCTGCAAGGAAACTGCATAAAATGCCACGGCAATATCATATTTACAATATCCGAAGGCAGCATTGTCAAATATCTCGAGCCAGCCCTGGCTCTTGCGCAGAAATACAATGTTTCAGAGTATGTAAGGCAAACACTTGAGCTGACAAAAAGCTACATAGAGAGCATCTTCGGCAGGGAAAAAGAAAAACAGGAGGCGCTGAAGAAGTGGTTTTGAAGACGTTTCTCGATATATATTTTTTATCGCAATAGAGTTTAAAAGCTGTTCAACATTTTGAGTTTCATGGAAAAAGAGGCTTCTGAAAAGTGCGGGGTTTTTGGCGTGTATGGAAGCGAGGATGCAGCAAAATTGGCGTGGTTTGGGTTGCATGCAATGCAGCACAGGGGGCAGGAAAGCGCAGGCATTGTTACATATGACGGAAAGAAACTGTACCAGGACAAGGGCACTGGGACAACGGCGCTTGCGATTAATGCAAGCAATTTAGGAAGATTAAAAGGATATTTGGCATTGGGGCATGTAAGATATTCTACAAGCGGGGAAAGCTCATTGCAGAAGATGGAGAATTGCCAGCCTCTGGTAAAATTGTACCAGAAAAATCCGCTCGCAATCGCCCATAATGGGAATATAGAGGACACCTCTATCTTGGATAAAAAATTAGAGGACAGACTTTTCAGAACAACAGTTGACACAGAATTAATAATGCATCTAATAGGCAATTCAGGAGAAATGGATTTTAGGGACAAGGTGGTTGATGCATTAAGGCAGGTTCCGCCTTCTTATGCTCTTGCAATGATTTATGATGATATGCTGATTGCTGCCCGGGACCCTTATGGATATAAGCCTCTCTCTCTGGGAAATCTGCACGGGGCGCATTTAATTGCCTCGGAGAGTGTCGCGTTTGACATAAATGATGCTGATTTTATAAGGGATATTGAGCCGGGAGAGGTGCTGTTTATTGACAAGAAAGGATTAGAGAAAAGAGTGATAGAAAAGAAAGATGAACTTAGGCAGTGTATATTTGAGCTGGACTATTTTGCAAGGCCTGACAGCAGGGTATTTGGGTATAGTGTAAGCGAGGTTAAGATGGAGCTGGGAAGGCAGCTGGTAAGAGAGTGCCCGACAGATGCTGATGTTGTTGTCCCTGTTCCTGATGCTGCAAATGCTGCTGCTTTGGGATATTCTGAGGAATCAAGAGTGCCTCTTCGTTTCGGGATAGTAAGAAACCATTATATTGGCAGGACATTCATACAACCGGAGAGCGATTTAAGGCATTTTGGGGCAAAGATGAAGTTTAATGCTGACAGGGCAATTGTAAACGGGAAAAAGGTTATAGTTATAGATGATTCTATTGTCAGGGGGACAAATGCAATGAAGATAGCCCATATGATAAAAAAGGCCGGCGCTAAAGAGGTGCATTTAAGGATAACCTTTCCTCCATGGAAAAGGCATTGCAAATGGGGTATTGATACAAAGTCAGACAAGGAGCTGCTTGCTGCCCTGTATAATACAGAAGAGATGAGAAAAAGGATTGATGCAGACAGCCTGCATTATCTAAGCCTGGAGGGCCTGCTTAAATCCATTCCCAATTCAGAGAAAAAGTTCTGCACTTATTGCACGGGAGAGTAGCGAGTTTGCCCCGAAAATTAAAACAAATGTTTATATACTTCAACAGTGTTATTAATCTATAATGCAGGCTGTAAACAGGAGGGTATTATGAGTTTATATGTTGCAGGAAGTTCTGAAAGGGTTCGGGTTGACTGGATTCAAGAGATTATTTTAACAGAGCCTGGGCGAGGCAAATATGGGGAGATGGAGAAAATAATAAACGGGGGCGTCAGCTGTGAAGATGATTGCGGAGAGGTTTATCTTTTACATAGGGGCTTTGTTTGGAATACTAAAGACTTAACAGAAGACTGGAAAAAGAAAGATGATTGGGTGGGTGGGTTGATGGGGAAAATAAATGAAGATGCCAGCAGGCAGATTAAGCTGGAAAAAGATTTCATTGAAAAAGCATATATAAGACAATCAGCAGAGGGTAACTTGGATAGCTGGCCGTCATTTCAAAAAGCTGTAAAGATAAGAGAGCATTACAATAAAACAGGCATACCATTCACTAAATTCATCCTGAAGAATTTTAAGAAAGGCAATTCTCTTTTTCGCATGTCATTCAGGACAGAATTTGGAGTAGAGGCAGCACCATATGGTGAAAGGTCTTTTAAAATAATTGGAGCGAAGGCGTCAGAAAGGGGGCTTAAAAATGATATTCGCAATGTAAAAGACAGGGAGCTTCTGGAAGAGTTGTGGGAAAATTTTTCTGAAGTGCAAAAAAATGATACAAACCCTAAATACCAAATAGTAATCATCGGGCATCCTAACTATCAGCATAATCTTTTCTCTGGGGAAAAAGACTTGTTTTCTGTTGAAGAGTTAGACTGGCCAAGATATTCTTTTGGCAGCAAGAAAAGCATAGCTTTTGTTCTTGCACCTAAAAACAGAAATTTTGCGTATCAATGCAATACACATGTGACTGAAAGCGGCCTGAAGGACGACGAGACAGCACAAATATTCGCGGCAATTGGGCTGATAGGGCCCGGCGGAAAAATTAATCATATACTCAGAAAATGAAGGAATGATTAAATCAGGCTTAAGACTATTGAGCTGACAAGAAGGCATCCCATCAAATGAGTTCTTCTGACACCAAGCAATATTGCTGTCAAGCCTGTTGCAGTTGAAACGATAAGCAGGATAAGCCCGAGCCAGCCAGAGAAGAATATCACAACTGCTGTTATAAACAAAAGAACAACAATGCTCAGCCGGCTGTAGTCAATCTTTGTGATTACTGGCGAGAATTTCTTTGCAATAAACACTGTCAGAAAGAACGCGAGAGCGCCGGTTATTGCAGCTGTGAGAATAATCACTGCCAGAGATGAAAGGGAGAAATTTTCAAGCAGCTTGGAGATAGCAACAGCGCTTCCTGTCCTTGATTTTTGTATTGTGTAAAGCGTGACAAAGCTCATTCCCATTACAATCGTATTGACAGAGCCAAGCAGCATGAGAAAACTTTTTTCTTCCATTCTTTTTCTGGATATTTCCGAGCCAATCAGCGCTGCCTGGGATGAGCCCAGCCCGGGAAGAAAACTGCACAGCGGGGAGGCAGCAAGCGATGAAAAAAACACCTTCAGGATTTTTTTAGGCATTATTTTTATTTTTTTCAGGGCGCAGACTTTTTGCTCAGGCAGCCTTTGCTTTTTTATGATGCTTGTAATCAGCGAGGATGTGCCGAACAGGCCGCTGAGAAGAGGCAGGAGCGGCTCTTTTATCTGCAAGTTTAGCGTTACCAGTCCAAGAAAGCCGGACAGGAGGAATATAACCAATGCAAGAAGCCTGTTTTTCTTCTCACTAAGCACAAGAAAAAGCGAGGTGATAATGAGTATAAACGGAATTGCTGCTTTTATGTAATTATATGCGAAAGGGAGAAAGAGAACAAACAAGGGGGACAGTATAATTATTGCAAGAATGCCGAGGGCACTGCCATAAGCAGTAAGGATTACTGCTTCATAGCCCCTGCCTTTCAGGAGAAGCCTGTGCCCCGGAAGGACAGAAAGGGCTGTGTCTTCATCCGGAGCGCCCAAGAATACAGACGGAATAAAATCTATGAAGGTATGCGTTATGGACATCGCGACAATAAAGACAGCAAGAATCAGATGGCTGAAAAAATTAAGCAGGAAGGGAGAGACAGTAACCAGGCCGAGTGATACGAGGTTAATGTGTATTGCCGGAGCGAGGCCTGTGAATGTTCCGGCGAGAATGCCTGCGAGAAGCGCAAGAAGCAATGAAAAAAGGGTTTCAATGAGCATTTTATCTGCCAGCTTCAATTATTTTATCTGCCTCTATCTGCAGCTCGTTTTTGTATTCTGCAAGCTTTCCAACAACAATAATATCCTTGCCCGTGAAGTTATTTTTATCCTTTGAATTAAGAATTACAGAGATGCACGCAGAGCTGTTGCCGCACAGCTCAAGCACCCTGAAATCACCCATGTTTTTTTCAGAGACAACACTTCCAAGCAGGCTTAAAGATTTGCCAAGAATGTTTTTATTTATAGAAGAGATTTCTGTTAAGGGCGGCTGCATAACCTCTGATAAAAACAGCAGCAGGAGAATTCCAAATAGTGAGACAAGGAAACAGGCCTTGAGCAGCTTATCTTGCATTTTTGATTTAGAAAGATTTAATAATTAAACTTTGCTGTTTTACGCATGGACATAGAAAAGAGGATTGAGCTGATAAAAAGCGTCGCAGAAGGCGGAGAGATAATCACAGAGGAAGAGCTCAGGAAACTTCTTGAAACAAATGAGCATCCTGTTGCTTATGATGGGTTTGAGCCAAGTGGGTTAGCACATATTCCTTTCGGGCTGTTAAGGGCAGAAAATTTAAAGAGCATGCTAAAGGCGGGGGTTAAATTTAAGCTGTATCTTGCAGATTATTTTGCTTTTATTAATAATAAGATGGGAGGGGATTTGGAAAGAATCCAGAGGGCAGGAAAATATTTTATTGAGGTTTGGAAGGCGTGCGGCATAGACATAAAGAATGTAGAGGTTATATGGGCATCTGAGATTATGGATAAATTAGAGTATTGGGACAGGGTGCTGAAGATTGCGAAAGAAACAACAATAAACAGGAGCATAAGGGCAACTACAATTATGGGCAGGAAGGAAGGCGAACTTCAGTCAACTGCCCAGCTTTTTTATCCAAGCATGCAAACAGCAGATATTTTTGATTTGGATGTTGATATATGCCAGCTGGGGCTGGACCAGAGAAGGGCAAATATCCTCGGAAGAGAGGTTGCAGAAAAGCTGAAGTGGAAAAAACCAGTTGCAGTCCACCACCATATGATTATCGGGCTGCAGGGGATGCAGAAAGGGGGAAATGAAGATGAAACACTCCTGGCAAGCAAGATGAGCAAGAGCAAGCCGGAGACATGCATTTACATGCATGACAGCGAGGAAGATATAAAAAGAAAAATAAACAAGGCGTTCTGCCCGGAAAAGACAATGGAGGGAAACCCTATTTTTGATTATCTTAAGTTTTTAATATTCAAGAGATACAATGAGATTAAGATAGAGAGGGATAAAAAATTTGGTGGAGATTTAAACGCAGATTATAAAGAGCTTGAAAAAATCTATTCTGAAGGCAGGCTTCACCCGGCTGATTTGAAAAATGCAACAGCTTTTTACCTTAATGAGATGATTTCTCCTGTAAGAAAGTATTTTGAAACAAACAAGAAGGCAAAAGAGCTTTACGAGGAGATAAAGGGATACGCGATAACAAGATAAATGCTGCCAAGAGCCCTAAATTCATTCAGTCCTGAATTCCACAATATCCTTGTCTTTTAAAACATGCCCCAAGCCAACTTTCTGGTTTGGAAATTTGCTTGAAGGGCCGGTGATTCTTACTTCCTTTATCTTGCTTGAAAATCCATGCAGGATTTTTTCTGCGACATCCTTAATATCTGAGTTTGGCTTCATTAGTACAGGGTCCTTGTCTGCGGGCCTGCCGGGCTGCTTTGTGTAAACCCTGATGATGCTGGAATTTTTCAGGAGCTTTTGCTTTAGCTCTTCTATTCCTTCAGATGTTTTTGCAGAGATAATGCAGAAGTTATATTTTTTGCTTTTAAGCGTGGCTTCGATTTTTCTTTTCTCGCTTTCTGAGAGCAGGTCAGACTTGCTAAATGCAATTATTTTTTTCCCGGGCGCTTTTTCCAGGAAAGGCAGTATTTCATTTATTTGCTGCATGCTCTCTGTAATGATGAGAAGGATGTCTGCGCTGTTTGCCATGCCCTGGTCAAATGCCTCATAGTTTATTGCAGGCATGTCTATTATCTGGAAACTTATGCCTTCATAGTCAAGCATGCCTATTGCCGGCTCTTTGGTTGTGAAATCATAAGGGGCAATTTTGGGAAATGTGTTTGTCAGAATTGAAATCAAGGATGATTTGCCCGAGTTTGTAAAGCCAATAAGAACAACCTGTATGCCTTCCTTTCTGATACCCTCTTTTCTCCTTGCCTGCTTCCTCTGCTGCTTTTTCTTTGCTATTTCTTCCTTTAGCTTCTTGTATCTTGTCCTTATGTTTGCCCTAAGTCCTTCTGCTGATTTGTGCTTTGGCATGAATTTTACCATCTCTTCCATGCCAAGAAGCTTTTCCTCGTCTGTCTGCGCCATCAAGAATTTCTTCTGCGCAGACAGGAACTCTGGGGACTGGTTGGTTGACATCTTAAATAAATCTATTTATCACCTTTATATAATTTTTATTTAATCCTCCCAATCTAAAAATTATGGCTTTATTAAACCCTATTTTCTTTATAAATTTCAAATCTTTTTCAAGATTTTCAGGGCTTAAGATTAGCTCGTTTCCAAATATGCCTTTTGCTATAGTCCCTAAGCTGACAGAATAATCTTGCTTATTTTTAAGCTTTGACAGCCTTTTTTTAATGAAGTTATTCATTTTTGCAGACAATGCGCTTGAATAATACATCAGGCTTTTTTCCGAATTTACATTATAATCTAAACCAATAAATTTTGCAGGTTTTACTATCAATGGAAACTGGGCAGTTGTTATTTTTTCCTTATTTTCTTCCAGATAACGCTTTATTATTTTTTTATTTTTACTAAAAGAGAACAGGTTTTTAATAATCATTCTTTTATCTAATGGCGGCTCTAAATCTACCAGTAAATTTATCTTAGTTTTATTGAGCTCTGAGAATAATTTTACTAAATCCTCTGTGCTTGAAAAAGGAGAAATCCAATAAGAATTTTTGATAATTGGCCAGCATGCATAATTCAGATTTTTATTTATTCTCCTTGCTTGCCAGGCTATTTTATTGAATTCATTTAAAGATTTGGCTGCTATAAATATTCTCGATTCAAACTTAATCAGCTTTAATTTTTCTAAATTGTCTTTTGTTGGAAATTCTTCATAAAAATCTATTTGCATAACTCTTTTAAACAATATAGATTTAATAACCTTATGAAAATTGGCGTTTTATTTTCCGGCGGGAAGGACAGCACTCTTGCACTGCATTATGCCCTGAAATACAGCGATGTTAAATGCCTTGTGAGCCTTGTTTCAAAAAATCCTGCAAGCTATATGTTTCATACGCCGAACATCAGGCTTGTTGGGAAACAGGCAGAGGCAATTGGAATTCCAATTATTATTGAAAGGACAAAAGGAGAGAAGGAGATTGAGCTCAAGGATTTGGAGAGGGCAATAAAAAAAGCCATCAAGATTTACAGGATTGAAGGCATTGTTACCGGAGCCTTAGAGAGCATTTACCAGGCATCAAGGATACAGAGAATATGCAGCAAGCTTGGCATTGAATGCTTTAATCCTCTGTGGCAGAGAAATCAACTTGAGCTTCTTGGCGAGATTATAAAACTGAGGTTTGATGTTATAATCACGGGCGTTTTTGCCGAGGGCATTGAAAATCTTGCTGGAAAAAGAATTGATAGGGAATTTCTTGAGGAGATAGGAAAAGCGCATGAGAAATACAAAATAAATCCTGCAGGAGAGGGCGGAGAATTCGAGAGCCTTGTTTTGGACGCGCCATTTTTCAGGAAGAGGCTGGATATTCTGAAAAGCCGCATAAAAGAAGACAGGCAAGGCGGAAAGGTTCTGGAAATAACTGAAACAAGGCTGCTAAAGAAGGAGAAGAATGAAAAAAATGAAAAATAAACTATTTAATATTTGCAGGGAGAAGCTACATTAGATAATATGAAAAATAAACTGCTGATAGTCAGTGTTTGCAAGGAAAAATTGCATTATTTTGAGTTTGTGAAGCCGATAGAGGATATAGCAAGAGGAATGGCAGAGGAGGATATTTATTTTGAAACAAGAAGCTATAAAAACCTCGGGCAGGAGGATGTCAAGAAATTTGACAGGATAATAATATGCGGCACTTCACTGAAAGACTGCGAGTATCTTAACAGAATAAAAAAATTTTCGTGGATTAAAAGGCATGGTGGGAAGATTTTGGGGATATGCGCAGGCATGCAGGTTATCTGCCTTCTTTATGGGTGCAAGCTAGAGCAGAAAACAGATATTGGGCAGAGGCTCATCTCTGCAAGCAAGAGATTTTTAGGGATGGAAGGGTGGAAAGAGGTTTATGAACTGCATAATTATTCAATAAAAGACACAACCTCTTTAAGAAAGTTGTTTGAGGTTTTTTCCCAGGGAAGCATTGATGCCATCAAACACAAGAAAAAAGAGATTTATGCTG
>Ga0209541_10009538_pt1 | contig 15723 bp, 16 predicted proteins | sample RifCSPlowO2_01_FD_184027 | JGI IMG/M metagenome (GOLD analysis project Ga0209541, IMG submission 184027) | Groundwater microbial communities from Rifle, Colorado - Rifle CSP2_plank lowO2_0.1 (SPAdes) (version 2) | ecosystem: Environmental > Aquatic > Deep subsurface > Groundwater | place...
CAATTGATTGAAGCTGGATGGCCATTGGATTTAATTGAAAAAAATTTAAAATAAAAAAAAAATTAAAAGCCGCACCAGCTTTTGCATTGGTTTGCATCTGCAGTCGAGGTTCTATTTCGTGCCATCATCCAATCTGCGCAGGAATAGAAGCAATCCCAGCTTGCTTGTCCAGTAAGTTCGCTTCCACTGTTTACTACAACAGCTCCAGCATCATTATCGTTGTTAAGTATTGTTACTATTCCAACTAATGCTACTACAGCAACAACTGCAACCATTATTATGTTTTGGTTATCTGCTATTTTTATCACCTCCTTTTATTTATAAATTCCTTATTTTTTCTCTCAGATTGTCGATTTCCAAATCCAATCCTGATTTCTCTGTTTCTTTTCCGAATAATCTTTCCTGCTGCTTTTGTTTTCTGTTTTCTTCTTTAATCAGTATTTTTTTGGGAATGCTTCTTTTTATTTTTTCATGCTTTATTTCTGACAGCGGCGGCAATTCTTTTTCTTCTAACTTTGCCCTTAGAATCCTTATTTCCTCGAATAATCTTCTCAACTCTAATTTTTTTTTGTTTTCCTCGCTCTTGAGCTTTTTAAGGAAGTGCATTGACTTTAGAATCTCTGCCGAGTATATGGCGGATTCAAGCAGAGTTTTTCTTACAAAAAGAGGATTCTTTATCTGCGCATGTAATAATTTTTGCATTGGGTCATATCTCAAAAAGATTATTGTCGACTAATGTTAATTTTTCCTTTATGTTGTTGATTGTGCCCTGCCATTCTTCCAGCTCTGCTTCTTCTTTCCTTTTTAATTCGCGCAATTCATTCAGAACTGCCTGAGCTGTCTTTAATTTTTCTTTTATTATTTCCAATGTGTCAATTGCTTCCTTGTATTTTTCAACTTTTACAAAAATTGCTTTTTCTTCTGGAATTGCTAGGGGCCTTTCTTCGTGATCAAAATCCTGCACAGCCCTTTTTATATTGTCTAGAGACGAAGGAAATGTTGGCTCGTAAGTTGGAAAATTATGTTCTGGCAAACCAGGGAACATGGGCGGCTTAATCTTTTGCTTTATATCATCTTTTCTTTTCTTGAATAACGCCATCAGTGTAACCTCCTAATGATTACGGAAACTTTTATTCTTTATTAAACTTTTCTTATTATTAATATGTAGTGAACCTTCCTAATAACGAAAATTATTTAAAGTGATTTCATCGGTTTATCTTAATTTATGGACCTTTTAGACAAAATAGTTGATGATTTCATCTCGGAGATGGTTGGGAAGGATGTTCTTGAGCTTGTTCAATATCTTAAAAAGAGAGAGAATGTGAGCGAGTTTAAATTAGCTGAGCATTTTAACCTGACTGTCAACCAGATTAGGAATATGCTGTATAGATTATATGCCCATAGCTTGGTTGATTTCACGAGGAAAAAGGACAAGAAAAAGGGATGGTATATCTACTATTGGGACTTTTATCTGAAAAGGGCCTTGGATGTTGCCTTGGCTCATAAGGAGAAGAGACTGGGAGTTTTGAGGGATCTGCTGAAGAGAGAAGAGGGCGGACAGTATTTTAGCTGCCCTGATAACGACGTGAGATTAGGATTTGAGCAGGCAATCGAGCATGGATTTAAATGCCCTGAGTGCGACAAGGTGCTTGTGCAGGACAATAATGCCAGGAAAGTTCAGAGGCTGATGAAGACCATAGAAGAATTAGAGGCTGAGATTAAAAGCGGGAGAGAGATTGTTATCGAGAAGAAAGAGGAGAGGGTTGGTAGGAGAGCAAAGAGGAAGAAAGTGAGGGAGGAGAGGATTAAAAAAATTAAGAGAAGAGAAAAGAAAAAAATTAAAGATGGCGCAAAGAAACCTGCTGCGAAGAGGAGAGTGAAAACTAACCTAAATAGAAAACATAGTAGAGGCAAGCGCTTCAAAAAGAGATAATTATTTTTCTGATCTAAACTTGCCGCCTTTTTTATAAACTCTGTAGCGCCTTTTAGCTTTCTTGTCTCTTTTGCTTTTTCTTCTTTCGTAATTGGGTTCTTGCACCATTTTTCGTGTAGATTGAAATTAAATGAGCGGTTAGGATATTTAAATCTAGTGAATAAGTTGAGATTGCTTTTGATGCTATGGCTATAATTATGAGGCTTAATGTAGAGCCCAGAATGGAGCCGAATTTTACCAATTTGCCTGTTATGATTTCAGATCCTGGAATGAATGATGCGAATGTTGATGCGACTGAAGAATATAAGACTACGAAGAAAATCGCTCTTGTTGTTTCTAATGACCTTAATTTTGTTCCTGTATGCCTGAGTTTTTCTTTTAGCTCCTGCACCTGCTTGAAATCCTTTATGTTTATTTTTGATGATTCCTCCAAGGCATTTATATAATGCAGAGCTCTTGTATATTTTCCTACGCCATTCATAATATTGTATTTTATTTATTTAATATAAATAGCTTTTGATTATTTTTTATATGGGGTGCGACATGGATGCGTAAAGGATATATAGCTTGTTCTCTTATTATTACAGATGTTTGTTGCCAGGCCTAAATGGAAAGATGTCGAACTCCAATTGAAAGTTAAGAGCGCCTTTAATTCTATTTTGGAGTTTGGAAAAGACAATTTCTTTGGAAGCAGCCCTCCGAGTGTTTTTGTTGGAAGCAAATTAAAATATCCGAATGTGAATGTCGGGATTTTAAGCCCTCCTATGCATGATGAAGATTCTTGGATTCTTGACAATCCACGATACTGGGCTAATTCTGAGACGACGATAAAAGACGTTGTTAATTACAGAGGAAGCTTGATCAACTCCAGATTTAGAAGCAGTGTTAAAGACGTTAGAAGAGAGGATAAATTTCTTGATATTGCGAAGGAGATTGCACTTGGCTATAAACCTGTTGAGCTTGAGATTTATCTGAAAAAGAAACCTGGTTTTGGATTGGATAAAGATAGGATTACTATGCCGGCCGGTCCTGCTATTGCGCTGAAGAAGATTAAGATTACTGAGAATGTTAAGGTTTTAAAACAAGTTGAAAAAGTTTTTTACGACACTGATTTGAAAGCTGATGAGGGGATTAATTATCTTTATAAAAATGATATTGACGAAAACTTCTTGACTAAACTGCTTAGCATCGGCGGGATGGGGTTGAAGAAAAATAGAAAATTAGTTCCTACAAGATGGAGCATAACTGCTGTTGATGACGCTGTTGGAAAAAGATTCATTGATGAGATAAAAGATTTTCAGACAGTTGATAAATTTCAATTATTTACTGGGAATTTTTTTGGAAATTATTATTATGTAATGCTGTTTCCTGAAGTTTGGAGCTACGAATTATTTGAGGGTTATTTGCCTGGAGCTGTTTGGAACTTTTCTGGGAAAATTGAGTTTGCTACTGATCATGAATGGTATGATGGGAGGAAAAATTATGCGACGAATTGTGCAGGAGGATATTATGCCTCTCGTGTAGGTGTGCTTGAATATTTGAGTAAAATAAAAAGGCAGGCTTCTGTTTTAGTAATTAGATTTGAAACTCCCGAATATACTGATAGCTTAGGAGTGTGGGTGGTTCGAGAGACTTGCAGAAAAACTATGAATGATAAACCAATTGAATTTGAAGATAAAAACCAAATGCTTGAGTATTGTAAACAAGCAATAATTAAAAAATTTAATTTCAATATTGAAAGGGTGTATAATCAGAGTCTGCTGCTGGAGAGATTGAAGAGCCAGAGAAAACTGAGCGAGTTTATTTGAAGATATTTAATCCTAGGAACTTATTTGATAGTAAGTTGTTTGTTGCCAATAGAAAGGATAGAATTCCTATTAGTCTTAGATTTTCTTCTCTGAATAAATTTAGTGTTTTCAGAATTTGCGTGAATTCGTTGAATAGTATTATCGTTATTATTATGAAGAGAATTCCTTCAAAAATCATTTTTATTACTGGATTAATAAGATATAATCTCATATTATCTGGAATAATTTAAGAATTATATACAGTATTAATAGATAAACTACCAATCTTATTATTTTATCTACATCTGTTAACTTTATTTTTTCTCCTATTTGTTTTGCCACATGTTTTATGGGTTTTTGTATTTATTTAAACTATTCGGTGAAACCAACAATGATAAACATCAAGCCAACCAGAATTACTACCAGCCCCACTGCGCCCTTTATTATTGTCCATAAGGCTGTTAATGTTGACGGCCATTGGATATATGTCCAGGCTCCTGCAAGCATGATTAACAACCCGAGTATTATTTTTATTGATTTATCCATGCTGGGGTTGTAAGCAGATAATATTTATATAGATAGCAGTTGTTACTTAAGGTGATGATAATCGCCGGCTTGACCAATAGCAAATCTCTTGCTAAGAAAATTGCTACGAGATTGAATGTCGACTACGATGATTTGTTTTTGAGGGATTCTTCCGACGGCGAACTTCATGTCAAGTTTAACTCCGATGTCAAAGGAAAGAAAGTAGTATTGGTCCAGAGCTTGTATCCTTATCCAAATCATTCTTTATTTGAGGTTCTTTATGCGGCTTCTGCTGCCAGAGACTTGGGGGCCAGAGAGATAATCTATGTTGCTCCATATATTGCTTTCTTCAGAGAGGAAGACAGAAAAGAAAAAGGAGAATGTGTGCAGCGGAATATTGTTATAGATCTGCTGAATAGAAATGTAGATAGCATCGTTAGTGTTGAGCCGCATCTTCATCAGCACGATTTTCTTGGAAGATTCTCGGTTCCTTTTTACAGGCTGGAGTGCAATGAGCTTTTGAGGAGATATGTAAAAGAAAACTTTCTTGGATGCAGAGTTGTCGGATTTGGCGAGAGGGCCTGGAAATTAGCCAAGCACGTCGATAAAAATGCTGCGCTGTATGAGAAAGGAGAATCTGCTGAATATGAAGGGGATATATTGGTTGTGGATGATATGATCTCCAGCGGGAAGAGCATTATGGATAATCTTGGGAATTTGAAGGCAGACAGGATTAATGTGCTGGCAGTTCATGGCTTGTTTAACGGCGACTCTTTTTTGAGATTGAGGAAAAAAGCTGACAGGATTGTTAGCTGTAATACTGTCGAGCATGAGAGCAATAAGATAGATGTAAGCAGCTTGATTGCTGGGAAGTTGATGGAGATATGATAGGAAATAACCACCACTACATCAAATTTTTTTTGAGCAATGAATTAAATGCGCTGTATATTTCCATTATTTTCAGGGCACTTGCCTTTAGCAGCGTCGGAATATTTGTGCCGTTGTATCTGCATAATGAGCTTGGCTACGGACTGAGGGCGATTATTTATTTTTATCTTATCTATACACTTTTTTTTGGGTTGTTTAATTTTTTAATTGCACATCCTGTCAGCAAATTGTCTTTCAAATATATTCTGCTAATCTCGTCGCCGTTTTACATTTCCTATTTTGTACTGCTTTATTTTCTTCAGTTTAATCCTCTGCTGTTCTATCTTATTCCCGCGATTCAAGGGAGCGTAGAGGCATTTTTTTGGCTTGGATTTCATTCTGAGTTCTCTTATGTTAGCGATTTTGAAAAAAGGGGAAAAGAGGTCGGCAATTTTTTTAATTTCTCAATGCTGGCCGGGCTTATGGGTCCTTTGATTGGGGGCTCTATAATATTATTCTCTGGATTCCAGCTGCTTTTTGTCCTTGTTTCCGTCCTTTTGTTTGGCAGCGCTGTGCCTATGTTTTTTTCTAAGAATGTTAGGAAGATTAGGAAGATAAATTGGGGAGAGATTTTTAATAGGAAATATGTAAAAGATGGGGTGGCCTTTTTGGGAGAAGGGGGAATAGGGATTACGCTTGGTGTTTTTTGGCCGATTTTTGTATTTACTATTCTTCATGGGTATTTGAAATTAGGCAGCCTGGCAACGGCTGTTTCATTGTTTAGTATTTTATTCACTTATGTTGTTGCCAAGCTCAGCGATTCTTATAATAGAAGATTTTTGGTAAGAATAGGAAGTTTGTTTTTCGCTGCTGCATGGTTTTTAAAAATCTTTATTAAGAACACGTTCCAATTAGTTGGATTATATTTATCCAGAGATTTATTCGGGATTATTACTGGACTGCCTTTTCTTGCGCTGACATATGACAAATCTAAAAACAGGATAGAGTATTTTATTATGAGAGAGTTTTCCATGTGCGTTGGGAGAGTTCTTGTCCTGCTCGCTGTTTTATTCATCGGAAATCTGAAAGTCAGCTTCATTGTTTCTGGCTTTTTTAGTCTGCTGTATATGTTCTTGTAGAAAGTTTTAAATCTTTGTTTACATTTTCTGTTTTATGGATTACCCTATTGTTGAAGTAGAAACTATTGATAGAATACCTCTTTACGGACTTTTCTTAGAAGCTAAAAATTCCAAAGTTGTACTAATTAATATCCATGGAACTGCAAGCAATTTTTATGAAAACAATTATATGAACCCAATTACAAAATCTTTGTTAAAAAATGGAATCTCGGTTTTGTCTACGAATAACAGGGGAGCCAGTGTTATGCAAGTTTATCCCCCTGCTGGAGCTGCCTTAGAGAGATTTGAAGATTGTATTTTAGACATTGATTCTTGGATAAAATTTGTCTTATCTAAAGGCTATAAGAAAATTATTTTGCAAGGGCATAGTTTGGGCTCTGAAAAGGCTGTTTATTATATGAGTAAAGGGAAATATAAAGACAAAATAAAAACGGTTATCTTATTAGGACCTGCTGATTCATATGGTAATACTTGTAAACTTTTGAAAAATAAAAAGGAGCTCTTGATAGAAGAGGCAAAAAAATTAGTTAAAACCAGAAACGGTGAACAATTTCTAAACACTGTATGGTTATGTCATGGAAATATTCTGCCTAAAGGAGCTGCTTCATTTTTGAATTTTTTTAGCGACGGTTCTGAACTTTCTAAGGCTTTGCCATTAAGACAAGGAGAGGATTTAGGATTATACAGGAAGATTAAAGTTCCTATTCTTGTTGTCATCGGAGATAAAAAGGAGTATACAGTAATTTCCATAAAAGAAGCTTTGAAATTAATGAGAATAGAAAATAAATTTGCTGAATGCTATCAAATAAAGAATTGCAATCATGATTTCGAAGGCAGGGAAAAAGAATTAACTAAAATAATATCTAATTTCTTACGAAAATTTAAGGCATAGAAAGTTTTAAAAGAGGAAATTCTCAATGTTGGATTATGTTTTATCAGAGGATTAAAGAGAGCTGGAGAAATCTAAGCAAAGAGTCAAGACAGGATAGATTAATTGAGTGGAGAAGATCTAATGCTGTCGTTAGAGTTGAGAGACCTACAAGACTTGACAGAGCAAGAGCTTTGGGATACAGGGCCAAGCAGGGAATTTTTATTGTGAGAGTAAGGGTGAAAAGAGGCGGAAGAAAAAGAGCAAGACCAACTAAGGCAGGCAGAAGAAGCAAGAGAGCCACTGGCAGAAAAATAGTGAAGATGAATTATTTATGGGTTTGCGAGCAGAGAGCTAACAGAAAATACAGAAACTGCGAGGTTTTAGGAAGCTACCCACTGCTGAAAGATGGAAAGTATTTTTTTGCTGAAGTGATATTAGTTGATAGAGATAATCCTAACATTATTAATGACCCGATTTTGAGGAATATTGCGAATCAAAGAGGAAGAGCTTTCAGGGGATTGACAAGTGCTGGAAGAAGATCACGTGGAATTCTAACTAATAAGGGAAAAGGAGCTGAGAAATTAAGGCCCAGTCTTAGTGCTTATCGTAGAAGGAAAAAGTGAATATATCCCTTTTCGGATTCTTATAATCTTCTTTTCTTTATGTAATAAATGTAGTTGGTTAGTTATAGATTTGATATTTCCTCCAATATTTTTATGAATTTGTTTTATACTAATTTGTTTTTTAGAGACTTTCCAGATTTTTATATTGGATGGAAAAGGAAGGGGTTATGAGAAAATTAGGTCCAGCATAAGAGCACACTTTGAGAGAGACAAATAAATAGGTAATTTTATATAGAAATTTTCATTAGTTTTTTAATATGAAAAGAGGTTTGTTTCTTGTTCTTATATTTATTTATCAAGAGGAACTTATTTCAGGATAATACACTTTTATAATAGTAGAAAAATTTATAAACAGTTGTTAATAATATTTAACACATGTTAGAAATATTTAACAGTCTTAACCCTTTCTTTGAGGACAACTATAGGAAGATTAGTGTAAGGGAATACTCCAAGATACAAAAGATTAGCCCCCCGACTGCATCAAAATTATTAAAAGGTTTAAAGAAAGAAGGCTTGCTTAATTGCAACAAGGAAAAAATCTATATTTATTACTATGCAAACAGAGAAAATTCTATCTTTGTTAGTCTTTCTAGAGTTTATTGGCTCCAAATATTTAATAAGATAGGGTTATTAGACTATTTTGAAAGAGAATTGATTCATCCTATTGTAATTATGTTTGGATCTTTTGCAAAGGCTGAAATAACTCCTAAATCCGATATAGATATTGTTATATTTTCCATTTCTAGAAAAGAGCTCAATTTGCATAAATTTCAAGGAATATTAAAAAGAGAGATTCAGACATTTATGTTTAAATCATGGGATGATGTTAAGAACAAGGATCTGTTAAATAGCATGATAAATGGGTTCATCCTTAAGGGAGGCTGGTAAAAATAAACTGGAGCGACTGCAATAAAAGAAGATTTGTGAAAGATGTTAAGAAAGATTTTGGAAAAATAAACTCTGTTAAGGAGATTGCTGAAAGTAAAATAAAAGCTGCGAACGCACTAGCAGATGAGCATTACTATGGGAAGCTTACTCTTTTTTACGATGCTTTAAGAGAATTACTTGAATGCGTGGCATTAGTGAAGGGATACAAAATATATAATCATGAATGTTACACTGCTTTCTTGAAGGAAATTCTAAATGAATCTTCTCTTGGAGACGAGTTTGATAAATTTAGGATTTTAAGAAATGGAATAAATTATTATGGGAGGAGGATAACCCATGAAGAGGGGATTGGGATAATTAGACAGATGATTATATTTATAGATAAGATTAATCTTTTGATTAAGAAGAATAATGATAAAAAATAAGATGAAAAGAAAGAGGCTGATAATTTTAGTATTTTTAGTTTTAGCTAGCTCTGTATTTGCTCTAAATTCTGATTTCAACAATGATAACAAAATAGACCTCGATGACTTCTTTCTGTTTGCTGATCAATACGGGAAAAATACTGATGCAAATAATATGAAATTTGATTTGGATAAGAATGGTAAAATCGATGTTGAGGATTTTTTTATTTTTGCGGATCACTTTGGAAAGCCAATCGGGGACTTTGATAATAATGGGTGCGTCGATCAAAGGGATTTGGATTTGGCTAATAGGGAATTGAATGGGGCTTATGACGCCAAGGAAGAAAATTGGAATCCTACAGGAAGCTACCCAGATGATTTTGGTATTGGGCCAAGATCGGATGCCATAGGACTACGACCAAACTATTATACAAAAATTAGACCTGTGGTTTTAAAATATGATCTGAATGGAGACTTTTATGTTTTTTCTTTGCCACCAAGAGGAAATAATGTTACTTTAGCAAAAAAAGATTTAGAGATTTTTAATAAAGTTTTGGGGGCAGGTTGCAAGAGAGAAGAGGTCTTAACTAAACCCGGAGTGGATTGCAGCGCTTATGAAAAAGAGGAGCAGAGGAATGAGTGCTGGATAATTCTTGCTGGAAGCAATTTAGATAAAAGTTTTTGCAGCAATATAAAAGATTCTGCGGATGCAGTTAATGGGGAGAAGTTAAAGAAGGTTTGCAATGACAAGGTTGATTTCTTTAACAGGGCTTTGAAGCCTGCTGCTGTAACTGCTCCAACTCCTGCCACCCAAGCTCCAGTATGCGGCAACAATAAAGTTGAATCTGGAGAGGAATGCGATGGAAGTGCTGATACTAAAGCTGAAGGAGCTTTGTATGATGGGGATAAGTTATGCTCGGATAAATGCATTTTTGAAGCAAATCCAGTAATGCCTGATTGGCTTACTTATGATAGTAGTCTTGAGGTTTTAAGTCCAGGTGGGATCAAAGGGGCTGGTAGTGGGGGAATATACTACACAAGTCTGCAGTCAAAGGTATTTATTCAAAAAATTGGTGTGAATGGCGGGGGTATTTCAAATGACTTTGTGAGCGGGATGAGTGATTTTGCTGTAGATAAAAATGGGTATATTTACATCATTAATCCTAAAAATTACATCATTGTCAAGTTGGATCCTTCTGGAAGAAAAATGCAGGAAACTCATCTTGTATTAAAGCATCCTCAAAACGTGTATCGTCCGTTTAGGGGGATTTATTATGATCCTTTTAAAGATCAGATAATTGTCTTGCATACTCTTGGAATGACATTTTTGTACACAAATTTGGCTGTTATAGGCGAGTATTCCCCTTTATCATCTCCAATAGATGTAGCAATCACTAAACAAAACTTGGTTGTTCTTGATGAGGGGGGATTTGTGTCTATATTTGATAATCTTAATTTCAGATTAATAAAAAGTTGGGGAACTAAAGGAGTATCATATCCACGGGGAGTAGCAAGCGATGGAGCTGTAGTTTATGTAACTTCGGGACCACGTGTTACTATTTTTGACATGAATGGAAACTATTTGGGATTTATAGGTTCACCAATTGGAAAACCAGGTAGTAAACATGGAGAATTTTCGAATCTTTATGGAATTTTATACGATAATGGGTATTTATATGTAGCTGATGGTGGAAATCAGAGAATAGAGAAATTCAAGAGTGGTACACCGCCAGTACAACCATTACAACCTAATCCGCCTCAGGTGGCTCCATCGGGAGAAACACCTCTAACTAATTCTGAAGATCTTAATGCTCCTATACCAACTGCAAATGCTATTTCAGGTTATGTTGTGAAAGATTTAAGCCAAATAACAGGAATGGTGTTTTCTTCTGATTGCGTTGTTTCTGGAATTGTTAAGGATGCGAAAACTGGAGGAGGACTGCCTGGGGCTAGTGTTCAGCTTTATGACGGGGTTACTAAAAAGTTTGTTAAGGGATTGGATGCTGATTATAGTGATGGATCATATTGTTTTAGAGAAGGGAGTGTTTTAGCAGGAAGATATTCAATAGTGGCTTCTATGATTGGTTATGTTGGAAGGACTGATAATTTGGTTTTAAATGCCGGCGATAAGAAAAAATTAGATTTTAGTTTAAAAATAGTTCCCATCGAGCTGAAAGGGGTTGAAGAAGTATCAGGGGTGTCTCAAAGGGTTATCGTGGGGGGGAGGGTAACAGACGAAAGAGGATTGCCAATAACACAGGGGTATGTCATGATGGGCTTCATTAAAATTTACGGGGTTGACATGAGTGAGATAACAAAAAAGGCTGCAGGAGGGATGGCAGTAGATGACCTGACTCTTAGGGATGCGTATCTTTTTGATGATGGAACTTTCATGCTAGGGAATATTCCTGCAGGCACAAAAGAAAATCCTACACGGATTTACATAGTAGCCACTGCGATAGGATATGAATCCCCTAAAGAGGGAATGGGAATTGCTTATTTCGATGTTATGGAAAATACGAACAATATCGTTCCTGACATCAAACTCAGGAAAATTTCAAGACCTGTATCTAGAGGAGAGATTGCAAGTTACTTAACTATTGAAAATCGCGACAAAAACCTTGTTCTTGATTACAATCAGGATAAGTATAAATCTTATAATGTTCAATCTGGAAAGGTAGAGCTGCAAGATTATTTTGCTAGTGCCCAAGAGCCAATAGATGTTTATTCAGGCGCTAGACTGACTTATTATAATAAAGATTATAAAAAGATAGCTACAATACCATACAATTATGGAATTTTTGGAGAACGTGTTTCTACAGGAATAACAGATTATTATGAATTTAATGATCATGGAATTATAATTCATGTATATAATAGACCACAAGAAATAGCTGAGCAGCCTTCTGTAGCAACAAGAGAGGGTGTAAAAGGAGATTCTAGCAAGTTGTATTTTAACGGGCAGATTATTCCTGCTGATGTTAATTCATGGCAGTGCAAGGACAACAAAGCACTTCCCGGGAAGAGTAGCCTGCCTGAAAATGATTTAAATAATTTCCTGAGAAAGGGAGGGATTTGCGTTGCTCAACAAATGAAGAAAAGCGGATGCAGCGAGGATAAAAAATCTGTTTTGGTTTATACTTGCGATGATAATTGCGGGAGTGCCAAGAAAATTGAGTGTGGTGAAGGGAAAGTTTGTGGGTTAGATGAGAATGGGATTGGGGCTTGTGTTATGGGGGGGGAAGAGGAAGAATTAGAGTGTGATCCTAAAGAACCAACTTTATTGAGAAGATCTACCAAGCCTATTTCTAAACTTCTTAAAATTGGAGATGAGAGAGAGTTTTGTGGGAATGAAGAGATAAATGTTAAAGAAGACTGGAAAGACTCTGTAGAAGGGTCTTATTATCAGAAAAGGATTATTACTAAGAATGTTAATGGTGTTGATGTTCTCTATAAGCAAATTAGAAGGAAGGGAGAAGAAACAATTCTTGGAACAGACTTGATACTAGAGCCAAGATTAGATATACCTGAGAAAAAGCTGGATAAGTATGGAAAATCCTATAAAAAAATGATTAATCAAATAATTAATAATGAGAAATTCACCTCTCATGAAGAGATATTGAGTTTAAAATTGATTTATTTCGATTACCTTATTAATGTTGTACATAAAGATAATATCGAAGCATTTATTGATGATTCCTCTATTAAAGAAAAAATAGAAAAGATAAAGAAAGATAGTAGAGAGAAGTTTGATAGTTTAAATATTCCTGATGTGTATAAACTTCAATTAGAGTTTGCTAGGACTTTAAAAGAGCAGGAGAATGAGATTAATAAGTTATTTTATGGAGTTCCATCCCCGGCTACTTTTAATGCTAAGCCTAGAGAAGGAAATTATAATGACTTTACTATAAATCTTGCTGATGCTAGTCATTTTTCAAGGTGGGCAAGATCAATTACTCCTGAAGTTCTTTTAGAAAAAATCTCCCCTTTATCCAATATTCCTGCGGGATGGATTCCAAGAACATCTCTTGGGAGGATTATGGGGAGTTATACGCAAGCCGGTTTAGGTAGTATAACAAGGGTCCTCTTTAATTCAGCTCCAACTGAAGAAGATAAAAGAATATTTAACGAATTTAAGCCCGGGGTTAATGTTGATAGCTTAAGCAATGATCAAAAAGTTCAGATACTTAGTGAATATAATGCTGGTCTTACTTCTAGCATGATGGCTATAGATATAGGGGATCCCGAAGCCTATAACAAAGGGGTTTATGGTGAAGAATCAAAAATTGATTCTGGAGGAGAAGAGCAAGGCTCTTTAGACTATGATTTTGAGCAGTTGCAATCTTTCTTAGAGCCTGAAATAGATACTAGCAATATTAAGACAAATGATGTTTCATGTGCTACTTATGATGGGGGGTTCTTGGAAAAAACTGGAAGTTTTGTTAGAGATTTGATTGGAAAAGCTACTGGTGATTTTTCAAAATGTAAAATCACTTTGGGATATAGTGATGCTTATGTAGAGAAATATGGAGGGGTTGATATTAATGAGAAGCTATCAGATATACATAATCTTATTAACACTAGGTTTAGGCCTTTAAATGTTAAAAATATTAAGGTTTATCTTGCCACAGATGAGGAAATTAGAGAAATTGTTGGGATAGCAGCAGCTTTATACATTCCGAGAAAGAATATGATCATTTATAATGATAATTTTAAATCAGATTTTGGGGAGGAGGATTCTCCAGAAAGTAAACTTTATCATGAATTTATCCATGCATACTTCCACCAAATTAGTGATGAATATAACTCTGTGAGGAGCATTCAAGAAAGAAATGAAGGATATTCTGATAGTGTGAATAGAATTGTAGAAGCTATTAAGAATATGAAAGAGCCTTATTATAAAGATATTTTTAAACGTCCTTATATTGCTAAAATATATACAAGCTATTCTCCAGACCCTTATACTGATGACGATGTTTTAAGAGGTCTCATAGAACTCTGGAGTATATATTCTATTGGTAAATATGTTCCCGAATGGACCCATATACTAGAGCGGGAACTTTTGAGACCTGGTATTCAAGAAGTTAATGATTTTTACGAAACATTAGACTTTTGCAGCCAGTATCTTATTTTTGATTCGGATGTGGGGGTTTTAAGCTGGCCTATGGAGAAGGGTTTTATCATTTTAGGGCCTAGATATGGAGCTTATACAGCACACCAATGTAAAAATATAGATGAGTTTTTGGCTGTTCAAATGCAGTATATAAAATTCCGTCCAGATATAGTTTACAGGGCAATCAACGGAGAATTCGGACATCAAGAACTCTACCAGAAAAATCTAGATTTAGCTTTGAAGCATAAATGGATTACGCAGGAGGATTATGAGAACGTTTTGGATGCCAAGCTGAGGAAAAGTGTTGGGAAATGAAGCCCGCCGTTTCTAAAATTTAGAGAAATTTTTAAAGTAAGTTTTATATAGAAACTTTCTTTTGTATTGCCATATGAAAAGAGGTTTTGGTTTTTTATGTTTGCTGATTTTTTTTAGTTTTAGCATTTCTGTTTTGGCGCAGGGGAATACAGTTACTTTCAATGGGACTATTTCTGAGTTGACTATAGGAACCGGGATGAATAGAAATGTTTTAAACCTGAGCGAGCATTTTTCGAGCAATAACACTATCACTTATAAATATAAGGCTGGAGTAGACGGGATTGGCAGGTTAATAATCGAAATTGGAAACGACGGCAGAGTTAATATTGAAGCAAGCGATTCTGGAAGCAGGTCTGCCATCTTTATTGCCGACGATGATATAACTGCTGTCCAGAGCAATGACGTGAAAATAAAAATCACTGGAGAATCAATTGTTAGAACAAGCTTTTCTCCGAATACAGAGAGTGTTCAAATAGAAGAAGGGAAGGGCCAGGTCTTTGCTGTTTCTGGAAACAAAAGCGTTGAGTGGTATCTTGATAATGCGAAATTAAATCAAACTGGAAATCTTTACGATTTTACTGGGGGTGTTGGGCTGCATACTATTAGGGCTGTTGTTGACGGGGAGCAGAAAATCTGGAATGTTTCTGTTTTGTCGAGTGCGGTTACATCTCCTCCTCCTGTTGAGCCTGAGGAAGTGGAGCAGCAAGGCCCTGTTTGCGGAAACAATGTAAGGGAAAGTGGGGAGAACTGCAGCAACTGCGCTAGCGATGTTAAATGTAGCGCTAATACCGAATGCGTGAATGGGAGCTGTGTTCCTGTTAAGCAGAAAAGCAAATTGATTTTATGGCTGGGATTATTTGCGGCTGTAATTGTGTTTGTTGTCATGGCGGTTATATTCTTGAGGAAGAAAAACATTGGCGCCGGGGCTTTTGATAAAATTAAAGGGATATTTAAAAAAGAGAAGAAGAGAGAAATAAAAATAGAAGAAGAGAGAATAGAGAAGATAGAAGAGGTTGACTTGAATCCACTGATTTTTTATTTTAAGAATAATCTTGGCAAGTATGAGAGGGAGGATTTGATAAATCAGGCTTTGGGGCAGGGGTGGACTCAAGAGCAGGTTGAAAAAGCATTGAGCATGATGGGGGAGAAAAATGACGAATCTGGCGACGATAAGAAGTTTGCTGAAGAAAAGCAATAATATATTGTATTTTTACGACGATGATCCTGACGGTTTAGTCAGCTATCTTTTGCTGAAAAG
>Ga0209541_10009539_pt1 | contig 15722 bp, 19 predicted proteins | sample RifCSPlowO2_01_FD_184027 | JGI IMG/M metagenome (GOLD analysis project Ga0209541, IMG submission 184027) | Groundwater microbial communities from Rifle, Colorado - Rifle CSP2_plank lowO2_0.1 (SPAdes) (version 2) | ecosystem: Environmental > Aquatic > Deep subsurface > Groundwater | place...
TGCCGGTAGGCAAAGAGGCAGAGCGAGCGAAGGTTATCCAAGCCGATCATTTTGGGTAAATATCCAAAGTCCTTTCAGCCATACCCTGATTGCCTGAAACGGCGGTAGAACGTTAAAAAGCAGATAATAAAGCTCCACTAAGCCCTTAAGAACCCACCCGGGAAACCCCCAAACCACCAATGGTCCCAATTTGGCCACCGCGTATTTCCCGCCAACCGGAATGACGTAAGGGTAATCTTGGGGAATGAATTTTTTATGTTTTGCTGTTTGCGATATTCCTTCCGCGAGCTTAATATCTTCCATAATATTGTGGCTGATGATTTTCGCTTCTTCAATGGCGGCTTGAGCCAAGAGAGGAATCGGGCGGTTCGTCAGAGGGTCATAAAAACAAATCGCATCTCCCAGTCCGTAGATTTTTCCGAAAAGTTTCAAATCCTCGCTTTGAGGAAAACATTCCATTTCTCCTGCCGCCACCACTCGCCCTTTTTGCTCTTTTTTAAGCGGCAAAGTTCCTATCAGAGAAACCGCTTTTACGCCGCCGGTCCAAATTAAAATGTCATAATCAACCATCAGTCCACTTTTTAAAAATACTTTATCGGATTCAGCTCTTTCAATAAATTCATTTAAAAGCAGTTCAACGCCAATTTTTCTTAGCCGTTTGGCAACCTTTTTGATTATTCGTTCATCTAATCCTGGCAAAACCGTAGGCATTCCCTCAATAATAGTCACCAAGGTTTCACAATCTTTAAATTCTTCTTTCAGCTGGCAAAGCCAGGATTTAATCTCACCGGCAATTTCTACGCCGGTAGCGCCGCCGCCGCCGATAACAATCTTTATGCTTTTGGCGCCGCTTTCAACTTTGCTCCAAATTTTATTTCGGATTTTGATTGCGCATAAAAACGACTTAAGTGGCAGAGAATTTTCTTCCAGTCCCGGAATGCCAAAATAATTCGTTTCCGAGCCAAGCGCCAGCACCAGATAATCAAATTTTAACTTGCCGCCGTCCTGAAAGTGAATGTCGCCGTCAATCAAGTCCAGCTTGCTCACGACTTTTTTCAACAGCGTAATTTTCCGGCCTCTGAAAACGATTTCTAAAGGAAAAGTAACGATTGACTTCAATTGGATTTGGTTGGCGAGATTTTTGGAGGTAGTGGCGATTTCATAAAGTGTTGGCGTGTAAGTGTGATACTGATTTCTATCCACTAAAAATACTTCGTATTTATCTTCCAGCCCCAGTTTTTTTAATTTTTTGCAAACAATAAAAGCCGCCTTCACGCCTCCGAATCCGGCGCCCAAGATTACGATTTTTTTCTTTGCCTTATCCATCTCTATAATCTTATCAAAGAATTGGTTATAATTTAAACATGCGTTATTTAAAGTTGCAAGAGCCCGGAAATTTAAAAAACAAAATTTGCCTTTTGCGGCTGGATTTCAACGCCGAAGATAATTGGCGGATAAATGCCAGCCTGCCCACGATTCAACTGCTCATTAAAAATTGCCGGGCGGTGGTTATTTTAAGCCATAAGGGACGGCCGAACGGCTTTCAAAAATCTTTAAGCCTTCGGCCGTTTGTAAAAATTTTAACCAACCTGCTTAAAAAACCAATAATTTTTGTGCCGCATTTTCATTTTAAAATCATAAAAGATTTAATTAGTGCTTCACCGCACGGTTCGCTTTTTTTATTGGAAAATTTGCGATTTTTAAAAGAAGAAACTGAAAATAATACGGCTTTCGCGGAACATTTAGCAATGCTCGGCGATATTTATGTTAATGATGCTTTTGCCGTATCCCATCGAGCCAACACTTCCGTAACGGCAATCGCCAAATTCCTGCCCAGTTATGCCGGCTTGGAATTAGAAATGGAAATTAAAAATTTATCCCAAGCGATTAAAAATCCGAAAAAACCGCTGGTAGTCATTCTTGGCGGACTGAAAATTGAAGATAAGCTGCGAGTGGTCAAAAATTTGGAGAAAAAGGCCTCCGCTTTTTTAATCGGCGGCGCACTAAACAAGAAACTTTTAAAATTAAAATTACCGAAAGTGATTTGGCCGATAGACTACAAAATGGGAAATGGGGCGATTAAGGACATCGGCGACAAAAGCATTGCTCTATTCAGGGTGGAAATTAAAAAGGCCGGCACAATTATTTGGAATGGGCCGGTTGGGGATATTGGGCGGAAAAAATTTGAAACCGGAACCAAAGAAATTGCCAAAGCCGTATCTCAAAATAAAAGGGCTTTTAAGATCGTAGGCGGCGGAGAAACCGTAATGTTTTTAAAAAAAATGAAGCTGGACAGGAAAATTAATTTTACTTCCACCGGCGGCGGCGCGATGCTGGAATTTCTTGCCGGCAAAAAACTTCCTGGAATTGAAGCACTAAAATGAAAAACATTGTAGTTTTATATCACGCTAATTGTTCCGACGGATTCGGAGGTGCCTGGGCAGCTTGGAAAAAATTCGGCAATCAGGCGAAATACATTCCTGTCCATCATCAAGTTCCACTGCCAAAAGGACTAAAAAATAAAGAAATTTATAATATTGACTTTACTTATCCCCTGGAAATTACTAAAAAATTAATTAAAGACAACAAAAGGGTAACTGCCATTGACCATCATGTCACCAGAGAAAAAGAGGTTAAGCTGACTAAAGATTATTCTTACGCTCTCCGTAATTCCGGAGCGGTTTTATCTTGGCGCTATTTTCATCCGACCAAAGCCATGCCGCAGATTCTAAAATATGTTGAAGATATGGACCTTTGGAAATTTGAAATTCCTCACACTAAAGAAATTTTTGCTTATTTAAATCTTTTTGAATTTAATTTCAAAGTATGGAATAAATTGGCGGCAGAAATCGAGAGTCCCAAAAAACGAAAGGCTTGCATTGCCAGCGGCAAAATTATACTTAAATACGAAGACCGATTGGTGGATAAATTGATTAAAAATAACGGCGATTTAGTGAAATTTGAGGGATACAAAACTTACGCGGTCAATGCCGCCTTTTTGGATTCCCAAATCGGGAATCGAATTGCCGAAAAAATTCTGCCGCCGATCGGAATTATTTGGAAGCAAATAAAAGGGCAGATTTCAATTTCTTTAAGGTCAGACGGAACGGTGGATGTAGCGAAACTGGCGGAAAAATACGGCGGCGGCGGCCACAAGGCGGCATCCGGATTTAAAATTCCAGTTGGCAAAAAACTGCCTTGGAAATATTTAAATGAATAAATATTACGCCTATTTTTTTTCTGAAAATAAAAAAGGAATTTGTGACAGCTGGAAAGAATGCGAAAAAATAGTAAAAGGCAAAAACGCCCGTTATCAAGGATTTAAAACTCTGGAGGAAGCCGAGCAATGGCTCCGGCAAGGCGCAAGTTATAAGTTGAAAGTTAAAAATATTTTGGAACCGGGAATTTATTTTGATGCCGGAACCGGCCGAGGCAGGGGAGTGGAAATCAGCGTTACGGATGAAAACGGAAAAGACTTATTGGATAAAGTTCTGCCAGCGAAAAAAATTAATAAATACCATAAACATTTAATTAAAGGTGCCACCAATAATTATGGAGAGCTTTTAGCTGGTTATTATGCTTTAAAATTGGCTTTAAAAAGCGGCGTTAAAAATGTTTTTGGCGACAGCAAAGTAGTAATTGATTATTGGTCTAAAGGCATAATGAGAGAAAAGTTATTGCCATTGCGGACAAAAAAGCTTGTTAAAGAAGTTGCGGAATTAAGAAAGGAATTTGAAAATAGCGGGGGAGCGATGGAGCGCGTTTCCGGAGACGATAATCCGGCTGATTTAGGATTTCATTAAGAAAAGCCGCTCCCTGATTCTTGGGGGCGGCTGTTTATTAAATAGCTTGCCTAAGTTGGAGCGATCTGAATCAGCCAGGCAAGTTATTTAAAGTATAATTCACGCGGACGCTAGTTGTCAAGCTTTAGGAAATATGTTATATTAAATTTGGTAACTTAGATGATAGCTTCGACGTAAAGTCGGAGAGGAAAGTCCGGACACTCTTTCCCCGCATTGCGGGGTCAAAAAAGGTAGCGGCTAACAGCCGCCAATAGCAATACAGAGGTGCGAACAGAAACGTCTCAATTCGAAAGAATTGAGGAAGCCTAATCTCAACGTAATCGGCTTAATCCAACCATAGAGATAAAAAAGTTGGAATGAAACGGCTAAATCCTTACCGAGCGCAAGGCCGTACCAAACATATAAATTATGTGCTTGGGGTGCCGCTTGACCCCGCGAGTAATTGCGGGGCTAGATAAATTATCATCAGTCAGTGCTTCGCACTGACACAGAATCCGGCTTATTAGTTGCCATACAAAATCGCTCCAAAAGGGCGATTTTGTATTTTAAAAAAACAACAGGGCTACTAGTTAAGGTAGCCCTTGAGTCTTTGGAATACTTGGCGTTTAATCCAGAGCGGATTCCTATGCTCCTTGAATGAAAAGAACATCAGGATCACACCAATAATGCCTAGGACGGCTCCTAGCAAGAAACTAAAACGGTTCAGATTACTATCTGACGTTCCAGCTCCCATTGCCATAAGAAACATTCCCAGCCAAAACATCCACATTTTCATGGTATGTTTCTCCTTTGGAAAGTTTATTTAAAGAACCTAATCAATATAACATACTTTATTAATTTCGTCAAGGGGCTAAGAGTTTGCTTGAAATTTTCGTGTTTTTAGATTATAATTTAAGCAGTACACCAATTTAAGTAGGGATCTTGTTAGAACGAAAATGTCGGGCGGAAGAGGTGGAACGCGATCCGGTTACTAAAAAAGTAATTTGGGTGAGAATCCAGTATTTTAAAAATGACAAATTGTTTCATGATGTCCGATTTGTTCCAATAATAAAGGATAAGAAACTATGGGTGACGGTAGCGGAAAAAATCACCGGAGATTTCATTCCTTGGAATCGTTATGAAAAAATGAGGAATATGGCCTTGGCGATTGTCCGCGACAAGAAGAAAAAACCGCCAAAACAATTGCAATTGCCATTTGAGCCCCCCAACTAAGGGGCTTTTTATTTTGAGACAAATGAGACATTGCTTGGCTGTGTTCTCCGGTCATGAACCGGGTTTTTAGAGGGGATTTCGGTGGATTTAGGGTGTGTCTCATGATGGATCTCGGTCGAGAGCTTTAATGAAAATAATTTTATTTAATTATAGGTAAGCCCTCGTTATCATATTTAACGAAAACACTTGAACATTTATGTTCTCGGTATGTTTGAGATCTTCTAATTGATTCATAAAATGGGTCATCCCTTAACTTTATTGGACTAACAATACTATCAATTTTATCAAGTGGGTTTTCATTAAACGAATAGCACATTCTTATAAGAATAGTTTTACCTTTAACTTTTAAGTCATCTGGCACAGAAATAACTTTTTTATCACCAGGTTCTAAATCATATATCATTGTATAAATATCGTCGGTTAATCTAGCTGTATTAGGATTTACATATATATCCACAAATTCGGATTGGAAATTATGCAAAGACACTACACCAATATTTTCAATTTTTATATCAGTTTCAAAGGCAGTAAATTTAAGAGACTCATTATATTTAGGTGAATTATTGATATTGACCAACAGTTCATTTAAATCATTTTGTTTTATTCCAACTTGGAATGCCAGATAACCAACAGCAATGACCGCGATAGTTTGAAAGAAAGTTGAATTTAAGAAAGATTTTATATCTTTCCATTTAAATAATTTTATAAACCCATATCAAATCTTTGAAATTTTTTCCATATATTTTAATTTGCTGCGGGACAGGGAATCGAACCCCAATTTTATGGTTCAGAGCCATACGTCCTACCGTTAGACGATCCCGCAAGATTTTATATCATTTTAACCCCAAATTATGCTATAATTCAACGTATGCGAAAAGCGCAACTACGAAAACGCGCATGCGAACAATACTATGATTCAAAAATTCTTAAAACTTTTAGATAAGATTAACCCGGCGGAAACGGTTTATGCCCATTGCGATGTGCCTTGCGGGATTTATGAAACCGGCACAATGATGACGGCGGCACAAACTATTGAAAGAATGGCGCAAAAAATCCTGGATTTAAAAAGGCCGGCAACCGAAGCCCTCAAAGAAGAATGGCTGGCATATCAAAATACGCTTACCCGAATGATAGTGGAAAAAGAAGAACAGGGGGAAATTTGCAAAAAGGAAATTTTAATTCTTTGGACGGATTATTTTAAAGAAGAACACTTAAAGATGTTTCCGAATCTTCACGAGACATTTTGGAAAGCCGCTAAACTCTGTTCCAAAAATAAGCAGAATGTTGATTTGGCGGCGGCGCAGGAATTGCGAAAGGCAATAGCAAGAATTGATGATATTTTTCAAAATGTTTCTAAAAAGATATAAAATTTCCGGAGAGAGCATGCTGACGGCTTTAAAAGACGGCGATTATACGATTGCGGAAAATCTGACGCAAAGATTATTCGCGCCGAAAGTGGGGGAAATAGTGGTATTCAAAGAGCTAAATAGCGGTAAAAAAATGGTTAAACGGATAATTTTTAAGACAACGGGCGGCTATTTTGTGAAAAGCGATAATATCGGTTGGGGCGGATTTATCCACAGGAAGGATATCCTCGGCCGGATTATTTTGCTATAATTTAGACATCGCATATGGTATTTAACAACAAAAAATTATCCGATGTTCACCGCTGGAGCGGAGAGCATTCTGAACCAATGAAAATCGAGATGTTGGAATCGCGATTCGGAAAATTTTCAAAAAAATTAAAAGATTTTTGCCTTGCCTGCTGGCCAAGGAACTGGAAAAGTTGGTTAATTTTGCTTTTGGCATTAGCAGTGCTTTGGAAATTAGCAGTTTGGGGAGGATTTCTGCCTTCTTTGACTTTTCCAGCAGTTGATAAAAATAAAGTGCAAGCGGTTTTTCTAAACAATGGCCAAGTGTATTTTGGCCAACTTCGAGAACTTAATAAAACTTATGTAGTTTTAGAAAATGTCTATTATCTAAGACAAGATCAGCAGCAGCCGAATTTGGTTAAGCTTGGCAATGAAATTCACGGACCAGAAGACACGATGTACATCCCTAAGGAACAAATTATCTTCTGGGAAGATATGAGAGATGATTCTCCGGTGGTTCAAGCGATTAAACAACAGGAAACCGGAAGATAATGAAAAAAGCCGCGGATTCCCGCGGCTTTTAATTAGTGATTTCAACTATAGTCTGCTGCTTTTTTTTCGGTATCCAGAACTCCGTTTCTGGATATTTTTCAAAAACTAAGTTAAATAATTTTTCTGCGTCATATTTAGTAAGTCGGACACATCCGTGAGAATCAGGATACCCTGGCAGATCGCCGCTATGAATCCAATACTGAACCATACTTTTATTAACATAAAATCGGATCGCCCAATCCATCGGATAAGGCGCGCCCGTAGAATCGTTATAGATGGAAGAAACGTGGTTTTTATCGCCTCCAAGCACAAATGAAAATCCTATTGGCGTTGAGCAGTTGCCAATTGGCGAATCGCAGCGATCAGGCGAACGGCCGGAAGAAATTGGCGCATCAAATATCAATTTTCCATTTTTATAGAAGCCAAGAAATTGTTCTCCTAATTTTATCAGTATATATTTATCGTAGGACATTGCAGGAACATGATTTTCTGGCATCGGGGTCCAATTTCTTAACATCTCTAAATCTTTTGGAACTTTTATTTCTCTGCCGACTACAAGATGTTTTTCATCTAATCGATTAAATCTGGCTATCAGTTGCCAGTCTTTCTCAAAAAGTTTATAAAAGGTATCTCCTTTTTTAATTTTTACCAAATGATAGGAAGGGGACTGTATTACTCCCAAAATTAAGATGAGGAAAACCATCTGCAGCACTCCTGAAAATTCAAGAAACTCCGTCTATAATAACATGGGATTCATTAGCTGGCAAATTCTTTAAAGATTATTAATTTTTGTTTGGTAACCGTTAAGAAAAGCAACATAAGACATTGCTTTTTTGCCTTCCGGCTGAACCTTTTCTAAATTCAATTTTTTTCCGTCAAAATCCGCCTCCAATAATTTCAAGCGCAATTCTTTTCCGCTTTTAAGTTTAAGAATTGTAAAGGTTCCCGGCTCCGGATTTAAGGCGCGGATTTTTAACCAAACCTGCTTTGGGTCTTCATTTTTTAAATCTACCTTTGCGCCTTCTGCAATAAATTTTCTGGTATAAGTCGCCTGAGATTCGTTTTGAACTTGCGGTTCAATTTCGCCCTTCAGCCATTTAGGAATTGTTTCTAAAATAAGCCCAATGCTCACTTTGGCCAATTTTTTAAGCAGGGTTTCATAGGTATCACTATCGGCTATTTGCAATTTGCTATTTGCCAGAATCGGCCCATGGTCAACTTTTTCGTCAATTAGAAATAAAGTTACGCCGGTTTCCTTTTCATTATTCAAGATAGTTGATTGAATAGGGGATGGGCCTCGGTATTTCGGAAGAAGCGACGGATGAACGCCGATTGCTCCTCGCGGCGGAATTCCCAAAATTTCTTTTTTCAGAATTTTCCCAAATGAGGCGACCAAAAAAAAGTCCGCCTTTAAAGATTTCAGATAATCGGCATCCAACGGCGCTTTGGCGTCTTGAAACGCGGCCGCCGGCGGGAAACCGGCTTTGCTAAGGCCATCTAAAATGATTTGGGCAAAAGGCGAATCTTTGCTCCCGAAAAACACGTATCTCATTAATTTTAGGTAGACTCAGTTTTATACAATTTTTCCGCTTTATCAATAAATAATTTTCCGTTTAAATGGTCAACTTCATGCTGAATTATTCTTGCCAGTAATCCCCAGGCTTTAATTTTTATTGATTTGCCGTTTTTATCCCTGCCGCTAAGAGTAATTTTTGAGGGCCGGATAACGGTGCCAAACGTTTTCGGAACGCTAAGGCAGCCCTCCTCCATTGCCGCCACTTCTTCGGAGAATTTCAGAATTTTCGGATTAAAAACCGCGTAAAACTTGCCGTCCGCCTGAGCCACGAAAACTTTAAGGTCTAAACCGATTTGATTGGCGCTTAAACCAATCCCGTTTGCTTTTTTCATCGCCTCCCGCATTTTCTTTACCAAAGACTGAATATCCCTTTTGGGATGCCTCTGAAAATCAAAATCCGCGGCTTCTTTCCTAAGCAATTTTGTTTCTTTTTTATTATCTATGGTCCAAATGCCTTCATTGGTCATAATTTTTTTAGGTTATTAAGCAACTTCATAAAGTAGGCTCCTTTATTATCAATATCTTTTCTTTCGGCTAAATTTTTCGCTAAACGCAATAGTTCATCATTATCATAGGTTTTTGCCAGCTTCATATAAAGCGATTTATGTTTTTGGTCCTTCAGAATTTCCGCGAGCATCAGGCCGATCAATTGATGCGGTTTATAAACTCTGGACTCTTTGAAGCGTTCTTTTAAAATATCAAAATATTTTTGATTGGTTCTTTCCAGATTTTCCATAATAAGTCTTATTTTATGATATATTGAAACATATGAAAAGGCGTTTATTTATAGCGATTAATTTACCGGAAAACGTTAAAAACGAAATAGAAAAAGAAATAGAAAAAATCCAATATGCTTTTACTAATGATATCCGCTTTCTTGACCGGAGAAATTGGCATATCACGATAACTTTTTTGGGATATCAGGATGATGAATCTATTGTTCCGATTGTTGGAAGCCTGAAGCAAATCGGCAAAGAATTTGAATCTTTTAGGATTCATTTGACGGATATCAGCTACGGGCCAAAAGATAAAACGCCGCGCATGATTTGGCTTAACGGCAGCGAAGAAACCGCTAAAATCCTTTCCCGCCTTAAAGAGCGCCTGGAAAATGTTTTAACTGATAACGGCGTGACTTTCAAAAAAGAGCGCCGCCGGCTGAGCGCGCATATCACTTTAGCGCGATTTGTTGGCGCGCGCGGCCTGCCGAAAATTGATACGCCGCTCGCATTGTCTTTCCCGGCGCAAAGTTTGGATCTAATGGAATCACATTTATCGCGGCAAGGCGCGGACTATGAGCTTTTACAATCTTTTACGTTTAAATTATAATGCAATAAATGCAATCCTGGCTTAAATTAGCAAAAAGAATCTTACCTCCGGCCATCATTCTAACGGTTGTTTTTGGAACCGCGTTTTATGGCGGCTATCAAATTGGTATTGCGAGTCCAAGAACCATTGTTTTGGAAAATATTACTAACACCGACGCGGATAAAAAAACGGTGGATTTTGGAATTTTCTGGGAGGCCTGGGACCTTTTGAAAAGGGAGCATTTAAAGGGGGCGCAAGCGGAGGACCAGGAATTTTTATACGGCGCGATTCGCGGTTTAACAAATTCTTTAAAAGACCCGAATACGATTTTCTTGCCGCCGGAGGATTCCAAAAAATTTGAAGAGGATGTCAACGGCCGTTTCGGCGGCATCGGAGCGGAAATCGGAATCAGGAATAATCAGCTGGTAATTATCGCGCCACTTAAAAATACTCCAGCAGAACGAGCGGGATTGAAGGCGGGGGATAAGATTCTTGCCATTGACGGGAAAGGCACTGAAGGGCTGGAGGTTTCGGAAGCGGTCCAAAAAATCAGGGGAGAAGAAGGAACCGATGTCGTCCTGACCATCCTGAGAGAAAACTGGGATGCCGCTAAAGACATCAAAATTACCAGGGCAAAAATCGAAATCCCAACCATAGAATCCAAAATTCTGGATCAGGAAGCGCTTACTCTTGGCAATAAAGAAATCGCTCATATTTCTCTTTTTGCTTTTAACCAAAACGCGCCGTTAGCTTTTTATAAAGAAGTTCTGAAAGTATTGCTTGGCCGAGCGGACGGAATTGTTTTAGATTTGCGCAATAATCCGGGCGGCTTTTTGGAAGTCGCCGCTAATCTTTCCGGCTGGTTTTTGGATAAAGGCGCGGTGATTGTCACGGAAAAATTCCGGGACGGCCGGGAGATTGTTTTTCGGGCTAACGGCAACGGCGCACTCAAAAATATCCCGACGGTAATTTTAGTCAATAAAGGGTCGGCTTCGGCTTCTGAAATTTTAGCCGGCGCCCTCCGAGCCCAGCTGGGAATCAAATTAATAGGCGAAAAAACTTTCGGCAAAGGAACGGTCCAGGAACTGCGGGAATTAAGCGATGGTTCAAAAATTAAACTTACCATCGCCAACTGGGTTTTGCCGGATGGCGCGATTATTGAGGAAAAAGGATTGACTCCGGATTATGAAGTAAAAATCAGCGAGGAAGACGCGGAAAAGAAAAAAGACCCACAGCTAGAAAAAGCAATAGAAGTTTTATTGGAACAACTATAAAACATTTACTACCGTAACTGGGCGTTTAGAGCCGTCAAAACGAATTTTTTGCTTAGCGAGATATTTAACCTTGCCGTTCTTTAAGGCATAAATCGTATCGTCACCGCCTTGTTTAACGTTTAATCCCGGAAGGTATTTGGTGCCCCGTTGGCGGACAATTATCTGGCCAACTAAAACTGCCTGGCCATTGCCCTTTTTTAATCCTAAACGCTTTGATTCGGATTCCCGAGCATTTTTTGCCGCTCCAACTGATTTAGTATGTGCCATACTTTAAATTATCTAAAAATTATATTACTATATTGAAATGTTGTCAAATCTCTTAAATCGGCTTAAGAAAAGAGAAATGGTTCTATTTCTACTTTTATTTTTAATCAGTTCGCTTAGTTTTGGATTGGGATATCTTCTCGCTAGGCAAAATCCGGCGCCAATTATTATAGAAAAAAGTAACTAATATCTAGTAGCTACTAGCTAATAGATTCTAGATTTTTAAAGATATCCGGCTTCTTTAAGCCATTTTGCATTTTCCCATTGCCACAATTTTTTCGCGCCGAGAAACGCTTCAAAATCCTCTTTCCAAAAAGGAAATTCCTGAAGCTCCACCTTGCCGGTAAGAGCCGACCATGGATGCTCGGTTTCAGCGCAAGGCGAAACGCGGCCGCGCCTGATTTTATTCCGGCCGCCTTTCGGCCGCATCGTGGCGCCGCATTTTAAACAGGTTTTTATCTGGTCAATGCGAAGAATCCAGCGAGTTTCCAGGCTTGGCAATTCCGAAAGCAGCGCCTCTATGTAAGCCGAAGTTTGAAGATTATAATCGCGATAAATGGCTTGCGAAGTTTTAATGTCCAGCACTCCGAATTTCCCATCAATTAAGGCAAGGGTGTCAATGGTGCCGGCGTATCGGTGTTCCGGATGAAAAATCCTTTTTTCCACGAATTCCTTGTCCACTTGGATATTTTTTTCTTCCAGAAAATTCAAAAAAGCGGCAATGGCGGGATTGATTTCCGCCGGAATTTCCGGATTTTCGCCGACCAGAAATTTCTCGGTAATTTCATGAATCAGCGTGCCTTCTTCGGCGGATTTTTCCGTTATCTGTCTGGCAGCATTATAACTGGCGGCTTCGCCATAAAACCAATACAAAGCGGGCTTGGATTTAATTTCCACGATTTTGGTTACCCGCGGATACCATTGGCCGTCAATCACATAACCGCATTTTTCTTTAAAGTCTTCAATATTTTTAAAATCAAACATTTTTGTTTTATAATATCCTATATATGGGGAAACAACCAGTAGTACTTGTGATTTTAGACGGCTTTGGAATTTCTTTTGAAAAAAAGGGAAATGCCGTAGCAATGGCCAAAAAACCAAACTTAAAGTATATTAGTGAAAATTATCCCGGAACGACCTTGCGCGCTTCGGGAATGGAAGTCGGGCTTTCTTGGGGAGAAATGGGCAGTTCCGAAGTCGGCCACGCTAATCTGGGTGCCGGCTTAGTAGTTTACCAAAACTTGGCAAAAATCAATTTAGCAATTAAAGACGGTTCTTTCGCCAAACTGCCGGCCTGGAAAAAAGCCGTAAACCACGCCGCCGAAAATCAATCCGCCATTCATTTAATGGGGCTCCTTTCTAATGGGGGAGTGCATTCCCATATTGACCACTTATTTACCATTCTCAAAGCTATTAAGGATTTGAAATTCCGCGGTCCGGCATTTATCCACGCATTTACCGACGGCCAAGACGTAGCTCCGGAATCCGCTCCAAAATTCATCAGTCTGCTGGAAGCGGAATTAAAAAAATTAAAAATCGGCCAAATTGCCAGCCTTTCCGGCCGTTATTACGCCATGGATAAAGGCGAAAACTGGGACCGCACCCAAAAGGCCTACGATTGTTTCGTAAACGGCGCCGGCAATCAAGCAACAAATGCAGAAGAGGCGATTGCCGAATCCTTGGCAAAAGGAATCAAAGACGAACATCTGGAGCCGACGGTGCTTATCGATAAAAATGGCCAGCCGCTCGGCCTGATAAAAAATAATGACGCGGTAATTTTTTTCAACTTTCGCGCTGACCGAGCCCGCCAAATCACCCAGGCTTTTATTTTTGAAAAATTCAATAAATTTCCGAGAAAAAAGTTAGAAAATCTTTTATTTATTCCCTTAACCCAATACGGTTTGGATTATCCGCTGGAACCGGCTTTTCCGCTTCAAAATATCGTTAATCCTTTGGCAAAAATTATTTCTGACGCCGGCAAAACCCAATTCCATATTGCCGAGCAAGAAAAATACGCCCACGTCACTTATTTTTTCAATGGAGGAGAAGAAAAAGAATTCCTTGGCGAAAACCGCCTGATTATTCCTTCAAAAACTGCGGCCAGTTACGATTTAATTCCGGAAATGAGCGCCTATGAAATTGCAGATAATTTAGTTCAGCGGATTAAAGCTCAAGAATATGATTTTTTGGTTGCGAATTTGGCTAACGGCGATATTGTCGGCCATACCGGCAATTTAAAAGCGGGCATTAAAGCGGTGGAAGTGCTGGATGAGTGCCTGGGAAAAATTTTAAAAGAAACTTTAAAAGCCGAGGGGACGATGCTGATTACCGCCGACCACGGCAATGTGGAAGAAATGATTAGTTTAAGCACCGGCGAAATTGATAAGGAGCATTCCGTAAATCCGGTGCCGTTCTGGATTATCAGCCCGAACAATAAAAAAACCGACTTGCAAAAAAAGAAACAAATCGCTCCGGAAGGAATTTTGGCGGATGTGGCGCCGACTATTCTGGAATTAATGAATTTGCCTAAACCGCCGGAGATGACCGGCAACAGCCTTTTAACCCTTGTTTCCGACTGCCCATTGCCGGAATAATAAGACAAAAATCCTATTGAGCGCGCTGAAGTTTAACATTAAGAGGAGGAAAACCGGTCTTGGAGATTACGATGGAATCGGAACGAAAAGTAGCATAGCCGGCCCGCGAACAAGTTAAATAATACTTTCCCGGAGCAAGAAGAAAGTTGAAGTGCCCTTCTTCATCGGTAACTTTCGTCGCCAAAAGCCAATTCTTTTCCTCTTCAAAAATACGCACTACGGTAAGCGGCAGGACTTCGCCGGTCGTTTCATCAATAACTTTGCCTAAGGGCTTTATTAGATGACGAATAAAATAAATCTTGAGAACATCAAAGAAAATATAAAGTCCCAGCGTGGCGTAATTTAAAATGCTTGGGACAATCACCACGGAAATCACGCTGACCAGCGTTCCGAATACCAGTAAGTAAGGATTGATTAATTCCATTAAGCGCTTAAAGGCATTCCAGACATTGATTTTTTTAAGGTACTCTACACTCCACTCCTCTAAGGCGGGGGATAGATAAATTTCTAAAGCGAGGACTTGGTCCGGAGAGGAAATATTGATGCCGCCGACTTGATAAGGCTCGTACCCTTTTCTGGATGCTAAAATATAATATTTTCCGGGGGTAATAAGGGAGCTGAACCTTCCATCCGCATCCGTAAGCTGGTTGTCCTTCAATTTATTGAATTCCGCGTCATAAATCTGGATAGCTGCCGATGGAATCGGTTTGCCGCTCAATTTATCCAGTACTCTGCCCCACGGCTTTTTCCTGCGGAAACGAAGCAATCCCAACAAATAAAATCTGGAAAAACTGAGGGCCTGCAAAAATTCCGATAAATTAATCGCGATGGTTACGCTGCCGGCGGAAGCAGTAATGGTAAGAGCGCCGGCGCTCAAGACGGTAGTCGTAACCGCGATTGGCGCCGCCACTTCTTTAACCGTCCTGGTAACCTCTTTATTGGTACGAAGTTCCTGCACGGTTTTATTTACTTCGCCGCCGATTTTTTTAAAAGATTCGGCTAAATCAAAGCCTTTATTCAAGACGATATTTACCAAGTTGGTTTCCGGAAGATTCTGGTATTCCCACAAAATGAAATAGGTCTGGCCTATAACCCAGCGTTCTCCGCCGTTTGGAGAAAGAACTTTAATAGACCGCGGCGGCGCTTGGGCAACCGTTTTTTTAACAAGAGCCAATTCTTTGTTTTTACCAAAGGAACTCCGGCTAAGCAAGGGAGAAGAAGTTAAAGTAAACGGCCCGTCGCTGGAATCCTGAATAGAAGCGTCCGCCGCGTGAATGATGGTAATTTTATAGTTATTCCCATCGATAGGTTTAAAAGAAGAAATAGCTCCGCTCTCGGTAAAAAGCGGCTCGCGAGTATCCCATTTATAAGAACCTATATTAGGAGCGCCCCTGACTATGTAAGCAGAACCGGCGGAACCGGTAGTGACGCCGCGAAGAATTTCCGTTACTCCAGAACCGATAGAACTTACCGCTTGAATCACTCCGGAACCAATGGCGGCAGCGCCCTCGCCGACTGCCGCACCTATTCCAGCCGGCGCGGCTGGCGGA
>Ga0209541_10009540_pt1 | contig 15720 bp, 19 predicted proteins | sample RifCSPlowO2_01_FD_184027 | JGI IMG/M metagenome (GOLD analysis project Ga0209541, IMG submission 184027) | Groundwater microbial communities from Rifle, Colorado - Rifle CSP2_plank lowO2_0.1 (SPAdes) (version 2) | ecosystem: Environmental > Aquatic > Deep subsurface > Groundwater | place...
AATTTGACTATCGTGGCTTCCTCAATTTTATTCCAAATTTTTTTGAACTCGTTCAGATTTACGAAAAGGGCTTTTGATTCCTTGCCTTTTCCATAGACAACAGCCGGAAGCTTGCCTTCCTTTCTGCTTTCCTTCAATTTTTTCCCGAAAACATTTCTTATTTCCGTGTTTAATTTCAACATAACAGCCAGTCTACCAAATATTTTTTAAAAAAACAAGCCCCGCCAACCTAATGTCAAGGCGAGACCTTGACATTAACGATTGACAACCAAATTCGGCGGAACTCGGCCTTCCAAAGCTTCTATTATGTTTTGCGCCGCCACTTCCGCCATTTTGGAGCGGGCTTCTTCGGTGGCCGACGCGGTGTGGGGAGTTAAAACGACATTGTCCAGTTTCAAAAGGCCTTTGGAAATTTTCGGTTCGTTTTCAAAAACATCCAAAGCCGCGCCTTTTATTATTTTATTTTTCAGCGCCTCTGCCAAAGCCGTTTCGTCTATTATCGGCCCGCGGGAAGTGTTCACGAGATACGCCGTCGGCTTCATCATCGCTAGCTTCTCTTTATTTATTATATGTCTTGTTTGTTCGGTAAGGGGAAGATGAACGGATACAAAATCGGCTCCTTTTAAAACTTCGTCAATGCTCGGCTTGAATTCAATGGAACCGCTGGGAAATTCTTTTTCAAAATCTTCGTTTCTTCTTATGTCATAATAAATGACTTTAGCGCCGAATCCTTGCGAAGCTATGTGGGCCGTCTTCGTGCCTATCCGGCCCAAGCCGATTATGCCGACGGTTTTTCCGAAAAACCCGCTACCCAAAAGCAGCATCGGCGCCCAGCCTTTATACTTTCCGGCCCGGACAAACTTATCCGACTCGGCTATTCTTCTGGCGACCGCCAGCATAAGAGCGATGGAATGCTCCGCCACCGCCTCGCTCAAAACGCCCGGCGTGTTGCTTACCATCACGCCTCTTTTCTTGGCCGCTTCCAAGTCTATATTGTCAAAACCGACAGCGTAATTGGCGAAAATTTTGGCGCTTGACGCAGCGTCAAAAACATCCCCGTCAATCTTGTCGGTCAGAAGACAAAGAATGGCGTGATAGGAATTATTTTTAAGAACTTTTACCAATTCCGACTTGGACAAAACCCTGTCTTTCGGATTTACTTCCACTTCGTAGCCCTTGTCTTTTAACATCTGGATTCCGATTTCCGGAATTCTTCGCGTAATGTATATTTTCATAAATTAAATATTAACCCATCCAAATAATTTTAACTTTTCTTCCACTTTTTTTTGTATCGCTTCCGCCGCCGGCGCCAAAATTTTGTATGGCGTTGTTTCCTCCGGATTGTCCGCCAAAAATTTCCGCAAGGCTTCGGCGTAAGCCGTTCTTATTTCCGTGTTGATATGGATATTGGCGATGCCCGCTTTTATCGCTTCTTTTATCTGACTGTCGGGAATGCCAGAACCGCCGTGCAGAACCATCACCACTTTTTCCGGCAAAGTTTTCCTCACGGCTTTTATTCTTTCAATATCCAACGCCGGCTCGTCTAAAGAAATGCCGTGGCTGTTACCGTAAGCGCCGGCAAAACGATCTATTCCGGTTTTGTCGGCAAATTCCGCCGCCTCCTCCGGCTTGGTCAAATCTTCCGGCTTTATCGTTATTTTTTCTTTCTGTATTTTTGATTCTCCTCTCAAATAACCCAACTCTCCCTCCACGGAAACTTCCGGATTTTTGGACTTCACATAATCCACTACTTCTTTCGCGCCATTAATATTTTCCTTAAACGACAGTTTTGAAAGGTCTATATGGACGGAATCAAAACCGGCATCAAACGCATCCTTTGCCGACTCCACCGAATGAGAATGATCGGGATTAAGAAAAATCGGCAGACCGTATTCTTCTTTAAAAGATTTAACCATCGCCACAGCCTGCTTTAATCCGACAAATTTTCTTTCTCCTTCGGACAAGCCGATCATAACCGGCGCATTAAACCTTTTCGCCGCCTCCATAATCGCCCTCAACTGTTCCAAATTGGAAATATTAAAATGCCCGACAGCTAAATTATTTTTTCGCGCCTGAAACAAAATTTCAGAAAGTGTTTTCATTAACAATTATTTTAACACAATTATTTAAAAATTAAAAATCCGAGCGATTTTTTCTGAAATTTTCCGATACTTTTTTAAATTTTCTTCCAAAAATCAAAAAACAAATCCTTCCTTATTTAGGCTGGAGCGACCAATTTTTGTTAGCCGAAGGCATTACAAAAATGGAAGTGCTCTTTGTGGCGCAGAATTAAGATACACATTTTTAATAAAGGAATACTGGCAATCTGTTAAAATTAGAGCAAGCCAAATCTTATTCTCAATTGTTCCTCGTTGGTAAAAGACTTAACTCTCATTAATCTCACAAACGGCCTTATTAGAAAAACTTCCGTTATAAAATTTATCTCGTCTTCGCATTTGTGCGGAAAAATGAAAACCGATTCCTGCAATTTGCGAAAACCAAGATTCATAATCTTGCGGCGCAAGGCTTCTCTCGCCTTTTTAAACCTGTCCGGAATGTCAAAAATAACAACTCGCCATTCTCCGTCCCATTTTGCCGGTTTTTTGATTTCCATTTCGTCCAGCTTAAATTTCAGGGCTTTCTTTTGGCCTTCTTTGGTGAGGATGATTTTTATGGATCCGTCTTTATCTTCTTTATAATCAACAAGGCGATCGTTGTAAAACTCGTGAACAATGCGATAAAGCCTTTCGATTTTTATCTGCCGCCAATTTTCAGACAAACTTTTTAAAATTTTAAAATAACCTTTTGGCGACTTGGACAAACCCAGCGCGACTCCGCCCAAAAGCAACAATAAAACTTTTTGTTTTGCGTCTCTTCTCATTTTATTGTTTTGTATTTATTCTCATTTCATTATTCTAAATCACATTTTATTTATTTTCAAATCCTGCGCTATTTAAGCTCCAGCAGAATTAAGATACACATTTTTATTCTAACATTTTAGTATATTTGGCGAGTTTTAGTTTTTTTAATGTTTTTTGTTTAGAATAATGCGAATAAAAAATCCGCCGCACGATTTCAAACCTTTTTAGATTTGAAACCGCGCGGCGGACAAGTTGGATTACCTTAATTATTTCGGATCATGCCTAATCAAAAGACCGTATGGATAGTCGCCGTAATATATAATTCTAGGGTAATCCCTTATGGACAAGTTCGGATGTTCTTTTTCAAATTTATCCATAATTTCCGGAATGGAAGAAATATTAAATTCTCCGGTAAAGCCTATATATGTCCAGTTTCCGGCTGTGTTTGTATCCTCTGCGCTTAATTCTTTTTTGATTGGAGAACTAACAGAATTAAGCGCGGTTTTTTGTTTATACCTTTCATTGATATTACTGATCACTAAAAGACACCCTAATCCAAGTGATCCAAAAAATATAGCGAGACTATAAACCCGTCTAGGGTTTGTTTTGTTTCTCATACGATCCATCCTTTCTTAATTTTTAAGGGTCAGAAAATAAAATTTATTCTAACATCATTGTTAGCATTTTTAAGGTCAATTGTCAATGTTTCGGAAAAAATTGCAACTGATAAAATGGGAGTATTATGTTTTTCAATAAAGACTTTGACTTCGTCGCCATCGGCGACACGACGATAGACGCTTTTATCAGGATCAAAGAGGCTTCGGTAAATTGCGACATCAACAAAGAGAATTGCCAGATATGTTTGGATTACGGCAATAAAATTCCTTACGAATCGGTGGCTATCGTTCCGGCCGTCGGCAACAGCGCTAATGCGGCAGTGGCGGCGGCAAGATTGGGTTTAAAGTCGGCATATGTCGGCAATGTCGGCGATGATTTAAACGGCAAAGATTGCCTTAACGCTTTTAAGTCTAATAATGTCTACACAAAATTCATAAAGATTCACAAAGATAAAAAAACAAATTATCATTATGTGCTTTGGTATAAAGATGAACGGACAATCTTGATAAAACACGAAGAATATGATTATGAACTGCCTCACATCGGTTCGCCCAAATGGATTTACTTGTCATCGCTTGGCGAAAATTCTTTGCCGTTTCATCAAGAAATAGAAAATTATCTTAAATTCCATCCCGAAACAAATCTAGCCTTTCAGCCCGGGACTTTTCAGATGAAATTCGGCGCGGAAAAATTGACCGGTCTTTACAAAATGACGAAAGTTTTCATCTGCAATGTTCAAGAGGCTCAAAGAATTCTAGTAACAAAAGAAGAAAAACCGAGGGAATTGATGAAAATGATTTCGTATCTCGGTCCGAAAATTGTCGTCGTCACCGACGGCGTCAAAGGGGCTTACGCTTATAACGGCGATGAAGCCTGGTTTATGCCGCCGTATCCTGACCCCAAACCGCCATTTGAGCGCACCGGCGCCGGCGACGCTTTCTCCGCCACTTTTGTCGCTGGCTTGGCTATGGGCAAATCAATTGAAGATGCGCTAATGATGGCACCTATCAACTCAATGTCCGTCGTCCAAAAAATCGGCGCGCAAGAAGGCTTGCTTACCTTAGAGGAAATTGAAAATTATCTCCAACAAGCGCCGGAGGATTATAAGCCGAGGAGGATAAATTAAACAACTTTTATTTTCTTTTTATCGCCTTTTTCGCCGCCTCAATTATATTTTTGGCGGTAAGATCAAAGGCTTCTAAAAGTTGCGCGGGTTCTCCTGATTCGCCGAAACGGTCTTTGACACCGATAATTTCCATCGGTGCGGGGTAATTTTGAGATAATATTTCGCTGACGGCTGAACCCATTCCGCCCATCGCTTGATGTTCTTCTATCGTTACGACACAGCCGGTTTTTTGGACTGATTGCAAAATGGTATCTTTATCCATCGGCTTCACGGTGTGGTTGTTTATCACTTCCGCTTCAATTCCCTCTTTGGCCAATTCTTCCGCCGCTTTTAACACTTCGTAAAGCAATGGCCCGCAAGCGATTATGGAAATATCTTTTCCCTCTCTATAAATTTCCGCTTGGCCGATTTCAAAAGACGTTTCTTCCGTCGTCATCACCGGCGTTTTTTCTCTAGTAAATCTTATGTAGACCGGTCCTTTATGTCTGGACGCCGCGACTGTCGCTTTCTTCGCTTCAATAGCGTCGCAAGGCGCGATGACCACCATATTGGGAATAACGCGAGTGATAGCGATATCTTCTATCGCTTGATGAGTGGCGCCGTCGGGGCCCACGGATACGCCGGAATGCGCGCCGGCGATTTTGACATTCTGATTGTTGTAGCAAATTGTCGTTCTTACCTGTTCCCAATTTCGGCCGGGCGAAAACATAGCGTAAGAAGAGATAAACGGAATTTTGCCGACCGCCGCCATTCCGGAAGCGAGCGACGCCATATTCTGCTCGCCGATGCCAACTTCCACGAATCTGTCCGGAAATTCTTTTTTGAAAACCGAAGTGCGGGTGGAATCCGTCAGATCGGCGCAAAGCGCCACGATGTTCGGATTTTCTTTTCCGGCGATCACCAACCCTTCCCCATAGCCAAAGCGAGTTGGGACTTGTTCAATATCCTCTTGTAATAATTTAGGATTAAGTTTTGCGTTTGGGTTTATCATATTTATTTGATAAGTTTGACATATTTTTTGCTTCCTGTATATTATTAATATCACCACGAAAAAGACCCCGTTAAGGCTCGTCCTTAATGGGGGCTTTTTCTTTGTTTTTCAAAGATATTTTATTTTTTACACCATTTAAATATGTAATTGGCGCATTGGTTCTTTTTAATAAGATGGAACATTTTTGAGGAATACTTGGAGAGAGTATTGCTTTTAATTTATTTTTTTCTTGCAGAAATTTTATCAAACTAGCATAGTCGCCATCGCTTGAAACAATAATCGCACTGTCAAATTTATTTTCATAAGTATCATGCGCCACCTGCAAAACAAGATCCGCATCACAATTACCTTTAGGCTTGCCACCGCTATCGTACACAACTTCTTTAAAAACAATAGTGTATCCACACTCTTGTAAATATTTATATAAATCACTGTATTTTGCAATAAGTCCGATAAAAATATAAGCATGCGAAACGCCATATTTTTCAGACAACCAAACTCTGAATCGCCTGTAATCCAATTTCCAGCCAAAACCGGCAATACCTCTGTGTAAATTTGCGCCGTCTATATAAGCGTAATTATTTGATTTTTTCTTCATTATTTACTCCCCGCTTATTTTTCCTCCCAGCGTTCTCAATTCCTGCAAAGCTTTTTCTCCTTCTTCTTTGTTCGGCGGTTTGCCGTGCCAGTTGAAATCTTGCTCCATAAAGTCCACGCCTTTGCCGGGAATGGTGTAGGCGATGATGCAAACTGGCTTTTCAAAAATCGCTCTGGCTTGAAAAACAGCGTCGTAAACAGCTCTTATGTCATTGCCATTTATTTCCAAAACATGCCAGCCGAAAGCGTGGAATTTTTCATCCAGCGGCTCAAGCGGCATTATGTCTTCCGTAAAACCGTCTATCTGAATGTTGTTTCTGTCTATTATCGCCGTAAGATTATCTAGCTTGTTTTTCCCCGCCCACATCGCCGCTTCCCAAGTTTGTCCGCAATCAAGTTCTCCATCGCTCATCAAGCAGACAACCTGATTTTTTTTCTTATCCCCAACTTCGCCAAGGCTTCGCGGGGCAGGCATCTTTAAGGCGTAAGCCATTCCGGAGGCCTGTGAAAGACCGGAGCCGAGCGGCCCGGAAGAAGTTTCCAACCCTGGCAAGACAAGGCGATGCGGATGCCCTTGCAATCTTGTCCCAAATTTTCGTAAAGTTTTTAATTCCTCTGCCGGGAAATATCCGGCGCGCGCCATTGCCGCGTAAAGCACGGGGCAAATGTGGCCGTTGGATAGAACGATTCTGTCTCTCTCTTCCCAATCCGGATTTTTCGGATCATGTTTTATCGCATCGGTGTGATACAAAACCGTAAAAACATCGGCCATACCTAAAGGCCCGGCCGAGTGTCCAGTTTTTGCTTCCAAAAGCATTGCGATAATATCCTGACGGATAGTATTCGCCGTCGCTTCCAATTTTTTTATTTGTTCATCGGATAAGTTAACCATTATTTCAAAAACTTAAAAGTTAAAAATAATTGATCGTAAATTTCGGATATTTTTTTAATCATGGGATCATTTAAAACATTTTTTGATAAATAATTAAAATATTCAATTTCTTTTTTGCCACATTGAGAATCACACGAAACAACACCCCCTGAAGATTCATAACCTATCTCCCTTAATTTTAAATCAACAAAATCAAAAATGCCAATTTTATAAAAAGATGTTCGCATAAAATAAATACTTTCTCCGTCAATAAAAGCAAGAATGTAACTAAAATTATCAAGAGAAACATCCAAGCCATCCGAACCAATAAACCGAATGGCGCATTTTTTTAAATTATTGTTATACAAAAGATCAACTTGCAAAGGTCCGCCTTTCCCATAAAACAATTTGAATTCTTTGCCAAGAAATTTATTCTTTAATTCATCGTTCATTCGGCAATCAGTTCCATTTCTTAACATATCAACCTGCTCTCCCACGGAAACAACGCCAAAAATATCTAAACCTTGTTCACTGTAAGTTTTTTCTTCCTTCTTTAATTCGCTAACACTTTTTGCTTCAAACAAAGAATTCGCTTTTATTTTTGTTTTCTCATCGTTTGGATATTTAAATTCGAAATTAAATTTTTCATTTTTATATAATGTCCACTCTTTTATCTCCATATTTACATCTTTATAGATGATAGGATTATCGGGAATTTCTAGTAATTGTAAATTTTCTATTTTGTTTGAATTTTTGTATTTGTCCGATTTATATAATTTAAAAAAATAAAAAATACTGCTCAAGGCAAGAAAAACAAAAATACTAAAAATTAACAATTTTTTATTCATGAATATTTTTTAATTCTTCTATCGCTTCTTTAATATTTTTGCCGCTGTCAAATATCGCGCTGGCGGCCACTATCCTGTCCGCTCCCGCTTCAATCACTCTCGGAATCGTCTCTTTATTCATTCCTCCGTCAACTTCTATTATACATTGCGGGCAGAATTTTCTCAATTCTCTGATTCGTTCAAAAGTGTTTTCGTCCATTTTCTGCCCCGGTAAACCCGGCTTAACGGCCAAAATTTGGAAAAAATCAACCTTGCTTTTGTAGGCCAGCGCTTGAGCGACGGATTCATCCGGACCTATGGCTATTCCGGCTTCTGTTTTGTTTTTGTGGCATCTATCAATGACAAAGCCAGCATCTCTTGTTCCGCCGATATGGAAAATTATTCTTTTTACGGACGGATTGAGCCAATGGTCAATTTTTTCCTCCACTTTGTCTATCATCAAATGAAGTTCAAAATTAAGTTCGGTTTCAATCAAGGCGAATTCCACCAAATTGTGCCAAAGCGTGTTTCTGGTGAATGTCCCGTCGGCTATATCCAGATGCGCCCAAGAAAAATATGGCTCAATGAGCTTTATTTTTCTTTGAACTTCTTCAAAAGTATCGGCGTTGATGGCGGGAATCAGCATAGCGGTATTATAAATACTTTTTCAAAATTTCCATATGTTTAATCAGCATTGCCGCATAACCGAATTCATTGTCATACCAGGAAAAAATTTTGACCAAGTCGCCGTCTATAACTTTGGTAAAACCGAGGTCAACGATGGAACCGTACGGCTCGCCGATGATATCGGTTGAGACCAATTGCTCCTTGGATACCTTGATTATCCCTTGCCATTCCGGCTTTCGCGTTTCCATCGTCAAAATTTCGTTTATTTCTTCGACGCTCGTGTTTCTTTTTGAGACAAAAGTCAGGTCTATCAGAGAGCCGACTGGCACCGGCACCCTTACCGCCACTCCGTCAAAAATTCCTTTCATCTCCGGTATGGCTTTGGCGGCGGAAATAGTCGCTCCCGTGCTGGAAGGAGAAATGTCTATCGTTCCGGCTCGTCCTCTTCGCCAATCTTTGGCGTCGGGCTTGTCCACTATCCCTTGAGTCGCCGTGTAGGCGTGAACGGTGTTTAAAACCGCTTTTTTGATGCCGGGATTTTTGGCAAGTATGGAAATAAGCGGAGTGATGGCATTGGTGGTGCAAGAAGCATTGGAGGTGATTTTGAATTTGGAAATATCTTCAGGGTAAATATTGGGCGTAAAGGTTAGCGCTATGTCATCTTTGACCGGCGCGGTTATGACGACTCTTTTCGCTCCCGCCTCCAAATGAGCTTTGGCTTTATCGTAAGAATCAAAAAGTCCGGTGGACTCCACGACAATGTCTATATCCAAATCTTTCCACGGCAGTTTGGTTGGGTCTTTTTCTTGCAGAAATTTTATGTCTTTGATTTTTTCCGGCAAAGCGAATTTACCGTAGACGCTGTCGTGTTCCAATAAATATAAAAGGTTATCTCTATCGGCTAAATCGTTTATGGCGACAACTTCAAAATCAAGCTTGCTTGACGCCTGCTTGTAAAACACCCTGCCTATCCGCCCGAAACCGTTGATAGCGATTCTCATGCAACTAATTATATACCAAACGGTTTAAAAATTAAACTTTTTGGAATTCTTTTCTCGCCAATTTTTTATTTTTTCATGATGGCCGGAAAGCAAGACTTTCGGTACTTTGAATTTTTTACCCTTAAACTCAAAAACTTCCGGCTTTGTGTAAACAGGGAATCCGGACATTCCCCTTTCTTCTTCCAAAGATTCTTCTTTGCCTAAAACATTCGGGATGTGGCGAGTCACGGCATCCGCAACCACCGCCGCCGGCAATTCCCCGCCCGTCAAAATGTATGGACCAATGGAAATTTCTTCAGCCCTGCCTACCGGCAGGCAGGCTCTCAATATTTTTTTAACCCTTTCGTCCACACCTTCATATCTTCCGCAAATCATTATTAAATTATCGTACTTCTTCGCCCAACTTTGCGCCATTTTTTGAGTAAACTGTTTCCCCTCCGGAGAAAACACAATTATTTTAGAATTTCCCAGATTTGACCTGCCTGCCGGCGAGGCAGGGATTTTAGATTTTATTTTTAAGATTGTCTTAACGATTGGTTCAATTTTCATCACCATCCCGGGCCCGCCGCCATATGGCTTGTCATCCACTTTTTTATGCTTATCCTCGGCGAAATCCCTCAAATTATGCAATTTTATTTCTATTTTTTTGTCTTTCTGGGCGCGCCCCAAAATAGAAGAATTAAAATACTTCTTTAAAACTTCCGGAAAAATTGTTATGATATCAAATTTCATTTGTTTTTAAAATTATACCACTAATTATGCTGGAGCAAATTAAGCGTATGATTTTGTTTTTTAAAAAACATTTTAAAAATAAAAATCCTCCGACGGTACCGTCGGAGGATTTTTATTTTTTGAGATATCAAACTATATCTTCAAATCGTCCATGGCCTGGTCAACTGTTTTGACCGGCCTGACGCTGCCTTCCGGCTCTTCAATCTTAAGATTTACTCGCGCGTTATTCTTCATACCAACGACTCTCAAAAGAGTTCTGATGGCCTTGGCCGTGTTTCCGCTTCGTCCGATTACTTTGCCCATATCCGCCGGGTCTGTTTTTAGAGTTATAAGAACTCCCATTTCGTCAACCTTTCGGTCAACGCTGACCGCGGAAGGATTGTCAACGATCGCTTTAACGACATACTCAAGAAATTCTTTGTCAGCCATTTTATTAGCGTTCTGTCTTAATTTATTTTTTATAATTCAGCAGTCTCGACCGCTCTGCATTATTTTCCAATTATAGTATGAGGAGTTTGTTCCGTCAATGCTTTGGCCTTCGTTTCTTCGGCTGATTTTTTCTTGGGAGGCAAGACATTTTTCTTCGGCCCTTTGATTATTTTTTCTCTTACCAAAACATTATGCACTGTGTCGGAAACTTGCGCTCCTTTCGCTATCCATTCTTTTATTTTATCTCCGGAAAGCTTAGTCTGCTCTCTTTTGGCGCTGTAAAAACCGAGAACTTCATTAACCGAACCGCTTCTGGCGGCTCTGGCTGAATCGGTCAAAACAACCCGGAAACTCGGGTCGTGCTTTTTCCCCACTTTTTGCAATCTGATCTTTAACATAATTTAATATTCTGAAATATTAGCAGATTGTTTCAAAACCGCAAGCCCAATTGAAAAAACGGTAAAAATGGCTAGACTTCTAAATTATGAGCAAATATTTAATCACCACTTTCGGCTGCCAATCAAATACGGCTGATTCGGAAAAAACGGCCGAGATAATGGAAAATTTGGGCTACGTTTGCGCCGACAATACGGAAGATTTGATTTCCGCCAAAAATCCGGTTTTGATTTTCAACACCTGTTCCGTTCGTCAAAAAGCGGAAGACAGGATTTTGGGTTTGAATAACAAACTGGAAAATTTAAAAGCAAAATCTCCCGAGTTAAAAATTATTCTGACCGGCTGCATGATGCACCATTCGGAAAAAGAACTAAAAAAACGCCTCCCGTTTTTTGATTATTTTATAGATATAAAAAAAATAAAAACACTGGAAAAAATTCTGCCAAAAATAAAAGAGGATCATAAAATGGTGCTGGAAAAATGCTCCAGCACAAAATCAGCACCATTTAAGGTTAAAACGAAGGTTTCCGCTCTTGTTTCAATTTCCAACGGTTGTGATAATTTTTGCGCCTATTGCATCGTCCCATTGGCGCGCGGCAGAGAAATATCAAAGACGGTTATTGATATTATGAGCGATGTCAAAAAAGCGGTTACCAACGGCGCCAAAGAAATTTGGCTGTTGGGGCAGACGGTAAACAGCTATCGCTGTAATCTTAAATCTAAAACCTCAAACCTGCCGGCCGGCGAGGCAGGTCTAAAACCTAAAGAAATAAAATTTCCAGAATTACTGCGTATGGTTAATAATGTCCCGGGCGATTTTTGGTTTCGCTTCACTTCGCCTCATCCGAAAGATTTTTCCGATGAGCTTATAAAAACCATGACAGGGTGCGAGAAATTCGCTCATTACCTAAACTTGCCGGTTCAATCGGGCAACAATGCCGTGTTAAAAAGAATGGGGCGGACATATACTGTCGGCCATTATAAAAAATTGGTCGGGAAAATAAGAAAAGCGATGCCGGATATCGCCATTTCCACCGATATCATAGTCGGTTTCCCCGGCGAAACAAGAAAACAGTTTGAAGATACTAAAAAATTGTTTAAAGAAATGAAATACGACATGGCTTTTATTTCCGAATATTCTCCCCGCCCGAAAACCACGGCGTATAAAATGTTTAAAGACGATGTGCCTCATCAAGAAAAAGAAAAACGAAAAAACGAGCTCAACGAAATTCTCAAAAAAACGGCTTTGGAAAATAATCAAAACATGGTCGGCCAAATCGTGAAAGTTTTAAACGGCCGAACGGAAGACAACAAGCCGATAGAGATTACAAATGTTAAACATTCGATGTTGAACATTAAAAATAAATTCGCCCTGGCTAAAGTGACCAGGGCGAATATTTGGAGTTTGAAAGGAAAAATTGATTTGATCCTCCCGCCCCCAATATTCTGAACCTCCAATCAAAATTAAATTTATTTAACCTGTTTTAAGTTCCTCACTTTTGCGACAAATTCCTGAAACCCCTTTTTTGTAAGCTTTCCCTCCTTTTTTTCTTCAAATGTGTACCATATCCTCAATTCATCATATTCATCATAGCTCATATCAGTAGGACATTGGCAACATTTTTCAAGAGTTTCTCCCATGGGACTGTAGAAATTACATGATAGACAGCACTCTAATGGATCTTTTGTATACACCCCCTCTTCGTTGCGGATAACAAATTTTTCAATTGGACATATATTACCGTTCACCGTTGGTTTCCAAGGCATTTTTCTTCTCTCCTTATAAAAGTTAAATGTATGTAAAGTTACTAGAAAAATATAATTAAATGGTATAGCATTAACTAATCTATGTCAAGGAAAATTATTGTGATACTCGGAACAACGGCAAGCGGGAAAAGCGCGCTAGCGGTAAAGTTGGCCAAAAAATTCAATGGCGAGGTCATTTCCGCCGATTCCAGACAGGTGTATAAAGGACTAAATATCGGTACTGGGAAGATTACTAGAAAAGAAATGGGAGGTGTTCCTCATTATTGTCTTGATGTTGTTTCGCCCAAAAAAATTTTTACCGTCGCGGATTTTAAAAAATGCGCCGAGAAAGCCATTGAAAAAATTTTCGCCAAAAATAAAACGCCGATTATTGTCGGCGGAACGGGATTATATATTCAAGCCATAGTAGACAATATCGTTTTGCCGGAAGTTAAGCCAAATTGGAAACTGCGCAAAGAATTGGAGAAAAAAACAACGGAAGAAATGTTTAATATGCTCAAAAAACTTGACCCCGAACGGGCAAAAAATATTGACGCCAAAAATCCCCGCCGCCTTATCCGCGCCATAGAGATAGCCGAAAAACTCGGCAAGACGCCAAAACTAATGTCAATGTCAAGGCGAGACCTTGACATTAGGCAAATTGGGATAAAATTGCCGGATGAAATTCTAAAGAAAAATATTGAGAAAAGAATAAATAAAATGTTAAAAAGCGGGTTGATCGCCGAAACGAAAAAATTGCGAAAATCGGGCTTGTCCTGGAAGCGACTCTACGGACTTGGTTTTGAATACAAATACCCCGCCCTGTTTTTGCAAAATAAAATTTCCAAAGACGAAATGCTTTCAAAAATGCTTATTGAAAACTGGCAATACGCCAAAAGACAGATGACTTGGTTTAAAAAAGATAAAAGAATCAAGTGGAATAAAAATTACAAAGAGTTTGGAAAGTTAATAAAAAAGTTTAAATAAAAATTCCCCAACTATTCTGTCGTGATAAAACAGAATAGTTAGGGGGTTATCTCACTTCTTAATGGCAAGATTGATTTCATGAAGAATCGGTGGAATAAAAGTTGCTATTAATCCTATGTTTTTTTGGATTTCTTTGGAAAAACATTTAAAAACTTCTCTCCCTCTTTGCAAGTGTTTAAGCCTAACATTACCGACCTTATCATTAAACCAATCGGGATAATGATCCCAATTAGTCCATCTTGTGACAAAATAGCTTTGATTGTATGGGCGACCAGGTCCATCTATAGTGTGATGACTTGTTATAAAAATTCTCATTATTGAACCAATAAACTCAATAGAGAATTTTTTATACATCTCTTTTGTTTTCCTATCTTGAGGAAAATTCTGCAGAATGTCCCACAACTTGCCCCAAGAGTATTTTTCAAGATCGCTTAAAGAAATGTTTTTGGGAACAATAATGGTGGTCTGACCGGTTAGTGCCGCAACAACAGCGTTAACGATGCAGAACTCTGCCCACTGAGCATCGGTTGGACAGCGATTCTCACCAATACCTATGGCAACTAAAGCCTCCATAATGTTATCGTCAAACTCATATCTTTTGTGATCCTTATATTCATCATCGCCATCAATAAACCACAGTTTTTCATCTTTCCCGCCAACATAAATAGGCGCTTCTTCAATTACACTATCTTTTTCCATAACCCATTCTCCTTTCAATTTTTAAGTTCCAAAATAAAATAATATCTGCTTAAAAACTAGCACACAATTAAAATTTTAGCAAATTTAATTTTTTGACGGCAAAAAGAATCCAGTGGATAAATTTTTCAAGTTTTTCTTTATTTCCTCGTTTTTTTCATCAATTTCTTCTCTAGATTTTTTTGCGTCTTGCTTTTTTAATTTAGTAAATAACGAAAACGGGGGTACAAGGAATCGAACCCTGAACTTCGATTTTGGAGATCGAAATTTTACCATTAAACTATACCCCCAAATACAGCTAATAGCATATAGCAAATGGCTTATGGTTTCAATAAATTCAGTAAAAATAAAATGTACACGAATCCTAGCGATCGCTAGGATTCGTGTACATTTTTAGTATTGAAGTATTAGCGTCTCGGCTCTCATTATTAAGAATATCCTTGGTTTTACTTCTTCACCTCTTTATGCAAAGTATGTTTTCGGCACCATTCGCAGTGCTTTTTGGCTTCAAGTTTTTTCTCCACTTTTTTCTTGTTCTTTTTTGTCCAATAGTTAACATGCTTGCACTCTTTACACTGAAGCTTTATTAAATTGTCTTGTATTTTGGTCATAGAATTATAGACTAAACCATTTTCTGATAAATTTCAAATAGATAATATGGGCAGGGGTGGATTTGAACCACCGAAGGCCATAGGCCGCCAGATTTACAGTCTGGTGTAATTGACCACTCTACCACCTGCCCTTGCCTGCTCTGCTTTTTGCTCGCCCCGGCGCAATAGCTATAAAGTGGCGGCGCGGGGCAAACTGTAAACCGCTTTTGGCGCTCTGTTTGATTTCGCCTTAATAACCACAATCAGTTCGTTATTGGCGACATCAACCGCAACAATATTACCGTCCTTCGCTTTTTTGCCGATGATAAGCTCCGCCACTTTGTTAAGAATCTTGCTTTGAATCAGCCGTTTGAGCGGCCTGGCGCCGTAGTTTGGATTATAGCCTTCTTTCGCCAAAAAGGAAAGGGCTGGCTCGGTTATTTTGAGATTTATGCCTTTGTCGGCCAATCGTTCGGCGGTAAGCTCAATCTGAATTTTAACGATGTTTTTTATCTCTTCCGGCGAAAGCGGGTTGAATATGATTATCTCGTCCAGACGATTGAGGAATTCCGGCCGGAATCTGTTTTCCAAAGCGGTTCTGATTTTGTTTTTCATTTCCTCGCCG